>Ga0265297_10000615_pt1 | contig 101994 bp, 99 predicted proteins | sample Munlanlwell13791_FD_192502 | JGI IMG/M metagenome (GOLD analysis project Ga0265297, IMG submission 192502) | Leachate microbial communities from a municipal landfill in Southern Ontario, Canada - Leachate well 137-91 | ecosystem: Engineered > Solid waste > Landfill > Unclassified | place...
ACTCAAGCATAGGCCTCACATTATCAAGGACTTGCTGGAACAGCTCAAGGACATTGGGCTTAGCGGCCTTTTCTTTTAATATCTCAAAGGCGTCATAGACGATCGTTTCGGCAGTCGCTTTCTTGCCCCTCTCCATAACGATATTGATAAACTTGGAAACCATCTCCGATTTGTATTTAGGATCAGGTAATACCTTTCTCTTCTCAGCCCTTCTTCTTCTCATCTTTTATCCTTGTCAATTCGGTTTTTGCCTTCCCAGCATAAAATACCGCCGCGTCAAGCCGCCGTAGTCGCCTTAGGCCTCTTGGCACCGTATTTGGAACGGCTCTTCTTCCTGTTTGAGACCCCCTGTGTATCAAGTATGCCTCTTACGATATGATAACGTACGCCGGGGAGATCCTTTACTCTGCCGCCTCTAACCAAGACTATTGAGTGCTCCTGCAGGTTATGGCCTTCTCCGGGTATATATGCGGTAACCTCTATATTGTTAGTAAGCCTGACTCTGGCAATCTTTCTAAGAGCCGAATTAGGCTTTTTCGGGGTCTGGGTCTTTACCTGAAGACAGACACCCCTTTTCTGCGGCGATGACTTAAGCGCCGGAGATTTCGTCTTAGAAAGCATGTGCCTTCTTCCTTTTCTTATAAGCTGATTGATTGTCGGCATATACCCCTCATATGTTTATAGTCTTGGTTTCGCAAAAACCCTGCCTCAGGGACCGCTATAATATTATTCCGGCCCGCGCGCGTATTAAACCGTCTCCCTGTTCTGACTCTCAAGCTCTTTTCTGGCACTCTCCATGATATCGATATTTTTAACAATCTCTATTCCATTATTATCGGGGAAACCCGTTCCAGCCGGTATCAAATGGCCCATAATAACATTCTCTTTAAGCCCAGTGAGATAGTCAACCTTGCCGCCGGTAGCTGCCTCCGTTAATATACGCGTAGTCTCCTGAAAGCTTGCAGCCGATATGAAACTCTCCGTACTCAAGGACGCCTTGGTTATGCCCAGTAATATCGGCGTCGCTTTGGCGGGATTAAGTTTCTTCTTGTTTGCTCGCCGATTCGCCTCATAGAATTCCATCTTATCAACATGAGATCCGACCAAAAGGTCAGTATCACCGGCATCATCTATCTTTACCTTTTTAAGCATCTGCCTGACAATAACCTCTATATGCTTATCATTTATCTTAACACCCTGCAGTCTATAAACCTCCTGCACCTCATTTACAAGATACTCCTGCAATGCCTTATCCCCTGATACCCTGAGTATGTCCTGAGGCACAACAGGCCCATCTACGAGTTGTTGTCCGGCATAGACCCGGTCGCCCTTATATGCGTTGAGATGCTTACCGTGAGGAATTAGGTATTCCTTTTTCATCCCTGTCTCGCTCTTGACGATTATCCGTCTCTGTCCTTTTTTGGAACCGCCGAACTCTACTATACCGTCAATCTCACTTATAATAGCCGGATCCTTGGGCCTTCTCGCCTCAAAAAGCTCCGCTACCCTGGGAAGCCCTCCGGTGATATCCCTGGTCTTCGTAACTAAACGCGGCGTTTTTGCAAGCAGATCGCCCGCCTTTATCTGTTGGCCATCCTTTACCAGTATGTGCGCGCCTGCCGGTATAGGGTACAGGGCCACAACCTCCTTTTTCTCATTTTGAATAACAATCTGCGGATGATATTCTCCCTTGTGTTCAATAATTATCGTGTCTATTAATCTCGTATTAGGGTCTGTCTCCTGGCGCATGGTTAAGCCTTCCTTGATATCCTCAAATCTAACCAGACCCGCCATTTCAGTAAGTATGGGGGACATGTAAGGGTCCCATTTAACTAAGATTGCATCCTTCTTTACCTGTTTGTCTTCCTTGGCGGTTATAACAGCACCATGAGGGACAGGATAGCGCTCGAATTCCCTGCCGCTTTCGTCATTAACAGATATCTGGCCATTACGGTTTAAAACCACTATCTCGCCCGTATCAGCCTTTTCAACTATCCTAAGATTATGATACTTGATAATACCGTCATTTTTACTCTTAACAAAGGCCTGCTCGACTACCCTGCTCGCTGTACCTCCTATATGGAACGTCCTCATCGTAAGCTGGGTTCCGGGCTCACCGATAGACTGCGCGGCGATAATGCCTATGGCCTCTCCTTTCTCAACAAGCCTGCCTGTCGCGAGATTCCTGCCATAGCATTTAACGCAGACGCCTTTTTTCGCCTCACATGTCAAAACACTCCTGATCCTGATTCGTTCTATACCAGCCGTCTCAATAAGGTCAGCCTTTTTCTCATCTATCTCCTGGCCCGCCTCAACAATCAACTCATCCGTTATAATATCTACTATATTATCGCAAGCGACCCTGCCGATCACCCTCTCCTTAAGACTGACGACCACCTCATCACCTTCAATAATAGCGCCTATCAAGATACCGTTCAATGTCTTGCAGTCATCCTCATTAATAATAACGTCCTGGGCGACATCGACAAGCCTTCTTGTCAGATACCCCGAATCAGCAGTTTTAAGCGCTGTATCAGCGAGTCCCTTCCTGGCGCCGTGCGTGGAGATAAAATACTCTAACACGGTCAGCCCTTCTCTGAAATTGGCGGTAATAGGATATTCTATGATATCACCCGATGGTTTGGCCATAAGCCCTCTCATGCCGGCAAGCTGTCTGATCTGCTGTTTGGAACCGCGCGCGCCGGAATCCGCCATCATGAAGATAGGATTAAAATCGCCTAAATTATCAATGACCTTTTCCGAGACCGTATCCGTTACATGAGTCCATATATCAACTATCTTATTGTATCTCTCTCTATCGGTTATAATACCCTTACGGTATTGAGCCTGCACGTCATTAACCTGTTTTTGCGCTTCGGCAATTATCTGTTTCTTTTCAGGCAGCAGCTTCAGGTCGTCCAATGATATAGATAGGCCCGCCTTAGTAGCCCATTCGAAACCAAGCGTTTTTAATTCATCCAACAGCATAACAGTGCTGCTATGGCCGAATTCCTTATAACACGACACTATGATCTTCGATATCTTGCTTTTATTGATGGTATCATTGATAAAGGGCAGGCCTTGAGGCAATGCCTTATTAAATATTATCCTGCCGGGCGTCGTCTCAATGATCTTGTCTGCCATCCTTACCTTAATCATGGCATGTATATCAACCTGCCCGTCATCATAAGCCGTTATCACTTCGTCTACAGAGGCAAATACCATACCACGGCCTTTTTTGTTCTTGTCCTCTTTTGTTATGTAATAAAGACCCAACACAATATCCTGCGTAGGCGATAATACAGGGGAACCGCTTGCCGGCGAAAAGATATTGTTTGACGCCATGATCAGAAGCTTGGACTCCATCTGGGCCTCAATGGACAACGGGACATGAACGGCCATTTGGTCACCGTCAAAATCCGCGTTGAAGGCTGAACACACCAATGGATGCACCCTTATAGATTTGCCCTCTATCAAGACAGGCTGGAATGCCTGTATGCCAAGCCTGTGCAGGGTTGGGGCCCTGTTCAATAGTATCGGGTGATCGGTTATAACAGAATCAAGTATATCCCAGACCTCCAACTTTGCCTTCTCTACCATCCTCTTAGCACTCTTTATCGTGTGCACAAACCCGCGCTCTTTAAGTTTCTTTATGATAAACGGCTCAAAGAGCTCAAGGGCCATCGTTTTGGGTAATCCGCATTGATGCAGCTTAAGTTCAGGACCTATAACGACAACGGAGCGGCCTGAATAATCCACTCTCTTACCCAGAAGATTCTGCCTGAACCTGCCTTGTTTACCCTTAAGCATATCGCTTAAGGATTTCAAGGGCCGATTGCCTGTGCCGAGGACCGGCCTGCCATGACGTCCATTATCGAAAAGCGCGTCAACGGATTCCTGAAGCATGCGTTTTTCGTTTCTTATAATGACCTCCGGCGCTTTAAGCTCCATCAATTTTTTAAGCCTGTTGTTCCTGTTAATAACCCTCCTATACAGATCGTTCAAATCGCTGGTCGCAAAACGCCCGCCGTCCAAAGGCACTAAGGGTCTGAGATCGGGCGGGATAACGGGGATAATATTAAGTATCATCCACTCGGGCTTATTGTCGCTCTGTTTGAATAATTCGACTATCTTTAAAATCTTGGCCAACCTCTTCTGAGACTGATCGCCTTTAGAGTTCTTGATATCTTTGGTAATCTTCGCCGACAATTTAGACAGATCGACCTTTTCAAGCAGTTTCTTTATCGCCTCGGCACCCATCATGGCCTGAAAGCCGTCTTTATATTGCTGGCGGTACTGACGGTATTTTTCGTCATTCAAAAGTTCTTTTTCTTTAAGCCCCGTCTCGCCCGGATCCAAGACAATGTACTCCTCATAATATAATACCTTTTCAAGTTCCCTTAAGGTGATACCGAGCAATGTCCCAATCCTTGACGGAACAACTTTGAAAAACCATATATGAGAAACAGGTGTCGCCAACTCTATGTGGCCCATCTTTTCGCGCCTGACCTTTGAGAGGGTAACCTCAACGCCGCACCTGTCGCATACGATACCCTTATGCTTGATCCTCTTATATTTGCCGCAACTGCATTCCCAATCCCTTGTCGGGCCGAATATCCTCTCGCAAAACAACCCGTCTTTTTCCGGGCGCAGGGTTCGGTAGTTGATAGTCTCGGGCTTCTTTACCTCACCCCTGGACCATGACTTAATGATCTCTGGCGAGGCTATCTTTATGCTGACTGAATCAAAATTTAAATCCATTGGTTACTCCAAGGGGTAAATTTATGATACCTTTATTTGTTTTCAACGGCAGTTTTATGCCTGACAGATTCAGTTCTTATATCTAAACACAAACTCTGTAGCTCTTTTACAAGCACATTAAACGATTCGGGCGTGCCCGGCTGCAGGGCATTCTCTCCCTTAACGATCGACTCGTAGATACGTGTCCTGCCCATTACATCATCACTCTTAACGGTAAGTAATTCCTGCAGTGTATAAGCGGCGCCGTAAGCCTCTAAAGCCCATACCTCCATCTCGCCAAATCTTTGCCCTCCGAATTGCGCCTTTCCGCCTAACGGCTGCTGTGTGACAAGTGAATACGGGCCTATTGAGCGGGCATGTATCTTATCATCTACGAGGTGGGCTAGTTTCATCATATAAATATAACCGACTGTTACCTTCTGCGCGAACGGTTCTCCGGTAAACCCGTCATAAACAACCACCTTGCCGGATTCGGGTATGCCTGCCTTGACCATCTTCGCCCTGATCTCATCTTCCGTGGCCCCGTCAAAGACAGGGGTTGCTATCTTCATGTCTAAAAGCTTGGCGGCCCAGCCTAAGTGGGTTTCCATTATCTGGCCCACATTCATCCTTGAAGGCACACCAAGAGGATTAAGGACTATCTCAACGGGCGTGCCATCATCAAGATACGGCATATCGGCCTCAGGGAGTATCTTGGCTATAACACCTTTGTTGCCGTGACGTCCGGCAACTTTATCACCGACAGAGGCCTTGCGTTTGCTGGCGATATTAACCGTCACCTTCTTTAAAACGCCCGCAGGTAGTTCGTCGCCGCGTTTTATCTTATCTATCTCTCTTTCCTCTTCATAGATAAGCTCTTCGATCTGCTCATCCAATATCTTAATGACCCTCTTGATATCCTCCTCGGCCTCAATATCCTCCTCATGGAGTTTAAGACTGGCTATATCGCACTTCTGCATTTTTTTGATATCGGACTTCTTAATCACCTTGCCCGAAGCAATAATGATCGAACCTGTGTGATCGTCTAAAAGGGCGCTCGATATTTTTTTACCGACCAAAAATTTGGTCAATTTATGCAGCCTCTCCTGTTCCAGGGTGTTTATCTGGGAACCGTAATACTCCTTGACCTCATCAATCTGCGCCAACTCTTTCGTAAGCTCTTCCTTCTTTTTCGGCCTGTGCTGTTTTCTGGAGAATACCTTAACATCCACAACCACGCCTTCAATACCCGGAGGCACCATGAGAGAGGCGTCCCTAACATCGCCTGCCTTCTCACCAAATATAGCCCTCAAAAGCTTCTCTTCAGGGGAAAGTTCGGTCTCGCTCTTGGGCATAACCTTTCCGACAAGAACATCCCCCGGCCCGACCTCCGCGCCCACTCTTATAATACCCTCCTCATCCAGATCCCGCAGGGCCTCTTCTCCGATATTGGGTATATCACGGGTAATCTCTTCGGGCCCAAGCCTCGTGTCGCGAGCCTCTATCTCGAACTCCTCAACGTGTATCGATGTAAACATGTCATCTTTTACAAGCTTTTCACTTATAAGAATAGCGTCTTCAAAATTATAACCCCTCCAAGGCATAAAGGCCACCAGCAGATTCCTGCCCAAAGCAAGCTCCCCGTTTCTTGTAGCAGCCCCGTCGGCAATAATCTCACCGGCCTCCACCCTTTGGCCAAGGACCACCAAAGGCCTTTGGTTAAGGCATGTGGATGCATTGGACCTCTGATATTTCTTGAGTTTATAAACACGCTCGCCGATTTGTATCTGATCCGATTGAACATTCTTAACTATACCCGGCGCCTCGGCGATCACCATCGCCCCTGAATCCCTCGCGACCTTTGATTCCATGCCGGTACCTACCAAAGGTTCTTCAGGCTCAAGCAAAGGCACGGCCTGCCTCTGCATATTTGAACCCATCAACGCCCTGTTGGCGTCATCATGTTCAAGAAAAGGTATTAGACAGGCCGCGACACTGACAAGCTGGGTCGGAGATACATCCATATATTGAACCTGTTTTGCCACAATCTTCAAAAAATCGGACTTATACCTGCAAAACACAGTGTCCTCAATGAAACGGCCGTCATCATCAACCTTGGAATTGGCCTGCGCTATATAATAAGTATCTTCCACATCAGCAGAGAGGTACTCAACCTTCTTCGTTACCCTGCCATTCTCGACTTTAACATAAGGCGTTTCGATAAACCCAAATTCATTCACCCTGGCATACGTAGATAATGAGGCGATAAGACCTATATTCGGGCCTTCAGGGGTTTCTATGGGACATACACGCCCGTAATGAGAGTAGTGAACATCCCTGACCTCAAATCCCGCCCTCTCGCGGGATAGGCCGCCGGGGCCCAGAGCGGATACACGCCTTTTGTGGGTCATTTCCGCCAATGGGTTTGTCTGGTCCATAAACTGTGATAACTGGCTCCTACCGAAGAAATCCTTGATGACACCAGATACCAGTTTTGAATTTATAAGGTTATGGGGCATGATATTTTCCAGGTCGTAAATAGACATCCTTTCCCTGATAGCCCTTTCAAGCCTGGTAAAACCAATTCTGAACTGGTTGACCAAAAGTTCTCCAATGGTTCGGACCCTTCTGTTGCCAAGATGGTCTATATCATCGGTCATGCCCTCAGTATGTTTTAAATACAAAAGTTGTTTTATGCCTTCCACTACCGTGTCCCTGTCTAAAACCCTGTTCTCAAGCGGGACATTCATATGAAGTTTTTTATTAAGCATAAACCGACCGACCGGCGCGAGGTCGTAGCGCTTATTATCAAAAAATAGCATGTCAAGCGCCGCCTTTGCATTCTCGATAGTCGGCGGGTCTCCGGGGCGAAGTTTTCTGTATATATCCGTTAAGGCGTCGTCGGTAGACCCGCTATGGTCTTTTGACAAGGTATTTAAGACCTCCTCAACAGGGTCTTTGATCAGCCGTATTTTATTAACCTTCGCAGAGGCTATCTGTTTAATGATTTCACGCGTAAGCTTTTCCTTCTTTTGTAGTATAGTTACTCCGGTCTCCTCGTTCATAATATCGGCTATAGTGACTGCCCCGGTATATTGTTCCAGTGTCTGCACGGTGGGTGATTTTAATTCCACTATCTCACTGAACAGCCTTAATATATCCTCCTCCGTGGAAATACCAAGGGCCTTCAAAAAAACCGTCGATAATACCTTTTTCTTGCGGTCGATATAAGCGTAAAGATTGTCGTAGGCGTCAAACTCAAACTCAAGCCATGCCCCCCTATACGGGATAAAACGGGCCGTATAGATCTTTTTGCCGTTCGGATGCATGGATGACTCAAATGAAATGCCCGGCGAACGATGCAACTGACTGACCACAACCCTCTCGTCACCGTTTATAATAAATGTCCCAACAGGGGTCATCAACGGCAAATCGCCTATGTATACCTCCTGCTCTTTTATATCCTTATCAGACCGCAGCCTTAATTTGACCTTAAGGCTGGCCGCATACGTCATGCTCCTGATCTTACAATCCTCGATCTCATATTTAGGTTTGCCTAAAGAATAACCGATAAACTCCAAACGGTATTTCTTATCATAACTCTCGATGGGAAAAATACTGGTAAAAACCTCCTGTAGGCCGATATTTTTTCGCTTTTGCCGTGAAATACCGGCTTGTATAAAGTCGTTAAACGAGTTCAGCTGTATCTCTAACAGATTAGGTATAGGATACAAACGCTTTAACTGCGAAAAACTTTTCCTCTTGCTTGACATATTTTTTTCTTTCTGATTTTTACCCTATAGAATTTATGATAACCTTTTCCCGTTTGCGTTAAGGTAAGCACCCATAAGTCAAATCCGCCCCACAAAGAAGTTTATCTCCCAAACCCGGTGAAACATCATATAATCAACCGTATCTTTGCACCGGAGAGGCAAAAATTAATTTAATTCCACCTTGGCACCCGCGGCCTCAATCTTCTTCTTTATGTCTTCAGCCTCGGCCTTTGTCACACCCTCTTTAATGGCCTTCGGAGCGGCCTCAACAAGATCCTTTGCCTCTTTCAACCCAAGGCTTGTAACTGTTCTTATCTCCTTTATAACCTGTATCTTATTGGCGCCGACATCCTTTAAGACCACAGTAAACATGGTCTTCTCTTCCTGTGCCGGTGCCGCGCCTGACGCCCCCTGCGGGACTCCAGCCTGGGCCATCATAACTGGGGCCTGAGCGGAAACACCAAACTTTTCCTCCAACGCCTTTACAAGCGACGATAGTTCCATTACGGACATCTTCTCGATCTTGGCTATAAAATCGTCCTGCTCTTTTGAAGCGGGTGCCTTCTTTTCAACCTTTTCGGTTTTTACAGCCTGCTCGGCTGAACCTGTTTCGCGTTGTTTTAAATCTTCAGACATTTTATTCCTCCTTATTTTCTTCTCTCTTTTTAATTACCGCGTTAAGCGCGTATAAAAATTGTTTTAATATCGCCGAACAGGTTGTCACAAGGCCGGAAACGGGTGAATTCATCACCGACACAAGCCTCGCAAGCAATATCTCCCTGGAAGGCATCGCGGCGAGCTGTTTAAGCGTATCAAGGACGAGGATATCACCGCTGATATACCCGGCTATCAATTTGAATTTATCATTGGAATTGGAAAAATCCACTAATATCTTGGTCACGCTAACAGGGTCTTTATCCGTATAACTTACAGCGCAGGCGCCTTCAATGGTTGCCGGCAGACCTTCAATATTCAGCGACCTGAAGGCTGTCCTGCACAAAGAGTTCTTTACGACAAGATATCCGGCCGAAACAGACTTTAATCTGCCCTTAAGCTGTTCTATCTCCCTATTAGTGACGCCGCCATAATTTGTCACGAAATAAGAAGACGCCTGTTTGAACGCCTGCTCATATTCATTAATTATTCGCGTTTTTAAAAATTTACCCGGTTTCAGTTCTTTAGCCATAATATCCTCTATAATTATCCATTAAACGGCATATGCCGCCAGATCCAGCTTTACCCCGCAGCCCATAGTGGTGGACATGGACACACTCTTCAAGAATTTACCTTTGGCGTGAGCGGGCCTGGCATGAGATACAGCCTTTAAAACGCTTTCGGCATTTTCGACAATAGCATTATCATTAAACGACCTTTTTGCGATGGTCATATTCACGCATCCTAACTTATCCATCTTAAACTCGACCTTGCCGGCCTTGATCTCGGCTATAGCCTTTTCGATATCATTCGTCACCGTGCCTGCCTTTGGACTTGGCATCAACCCTCTCGGCCCCAATACCTTTCCGAGCCTGCTCATATCCCTCATCATATCGGGCGTGGCGATAGCAATATCAAAATCAAGAAAACCGCCCAAGACTTTTTGCACAAGATCGTCCCCGCCCGCGATATCTGCCCCGGCGGACTTGGCCTTGCCTGCTAAATCTGACTTGCAAAAAACAGCTACCCTGATTTTCTTGCCCGTTCCGTGAGGCAATACCACAGACCCCCTCACCGACTGGCTAAGTTCCTTCGCGTCGATATTCAACCTGATGGAAAGATCAACGCTCTCGTCAAATTTTACTACCGGGCATTTTTTTATTATAGCGACCGCTTCGCCAAGATTATATACCCGTTTTTTATCGTATAAGGTGTTCGCTTGTTTTAAACGCTTATTCATCGCCACTCCCTGTGCCCGGCATTTTTGATAAACCCGGCCGCGATCTTATCTTTCGTCATTGCCCCGGGGTATGTAGTCAATTTATGTCAATACCCATACTGCGCGCGGTCCCCATCACAACCTTTAAAGCGCACTCTATATCCTTTGTATTTAAATCCTGCATCTTTGCCTTGGCTATCTCTATAGCCTGTTCACGCGTAATCTTTGCGACCTTTTCTTTATTCGGTGTGCCGGATGCCTTGGCTATGTTGGCTGCCTTTTTAAGTAAAACCGAACAAGGCGGGCTTTTGACAATAAAACTAAATGTCCTGTCTTCATACACGCTGATAACAACCGGCAGCGTAAGCCCCTGCCTGTCTTTTGTCTTTTCATTAAAGGACTTGCAAAACTCCATGATATTCAGTCCATGTTGTCCCAACGCGGGCCCTACAGGAGGCGCGGGGTTGGCCTGTCCGCCGGGGCAATACAGTTTGATCTGCACCTTGACTTTTTTTGCCATGCTTATCCCACTCTTTCTGTTACAATCTTTCTACCTGCCAATATTCAAGCTCAACAGGCGTCGACCTGCCGAATATCATCACTAAAACCTTAAGTTTTCCTCTGGCAGGATTCAACTCCTCTATGGTTCCGTTAAAGTTAGTAAAAGGCCCTTCCTTTATCCTGACACTTTCACCCTGGTTAAATGTTACCTTGGGCATTGGTTTTTCTTTTTTCTCTTCGCTCTGCTTAAGTATGTTCTCCACTTCCTCGTTTTGCAAGGGTGTCGGCTTATCCCCTGAACTGATAAAACCCGTGACACCGGGCGTATTTTTTATTAGGTACCAGCTATCATCCGAAAGCTCCATCTCCACAAGAACGTAACCGGGAAAAAACTTCCTCTCGGAAATCCTCTTCTTACCGCTCTTGACTTCAGAGACTACCTCGGTTGGTATCAAGACTTGAAATATTTTATCCTTTAAATTGCTAAGCTCTATACGGCTTAAAATATTCGCCTTAACCTTTTCTTCCTGGCCTGTAAGGGCGTGTATAACATACCAGTGTTTTTCCATAAACTATTCTATTGCCTTATAATAACGTGCACGGCCTTTGAAAACACAAAATCACATATACCTATAAACGCCGACATGACCATAACGCTGATTATCACGACTATCGTAGACCCCATAAGTTCATTCCTTGTAGGCCATGATACCTTTTTCAACTCCACCATGACCTCACTTATAAAACCATTAACCCTTCCAAACATATTACCACCCATCAATCTTCAGTGCCGCTTTAAGTACCGGCCTTTAAGTCCTGGCAGGCCTGGAGGGATTCGAACCCCCAACACGCGGCTTTGGAGGCCGCTGCTCTAGCCAATTAGAGCTACAGGCCTTTATTCGTTATGATAAACCTGCCGCATAAACGGCAGGTTTAACTGTGTTTATTGATCGTATCTTATTTAATCTCTTTGTGCGGGGTTCTTCGATGGCAATTGCGGCAAAACTTCACCAACTCAAGCCTAGCTGTCGTATTCTTCTTATTCTTTGACGTAGAATACCACCTGCTTTTGCATTCACTGCATGCTAATAATATATGTTCCCGCATTATTTTATTATCTCGCTTATAACACCCGCACCGACTGTCCTGCCGCCTTCCCTTATGGCGAAACGCAGCTCCTTTTCCATGGCGATCGGGGTTATAAGTGATACCTCCATAGTAACATTATCACCCGGCATTACCATCTCAACGCCTTCAGGCAGCTTTGCGATACCGGTAACATCGGTTGTCCTGAAATAAAACTGCGGACGATACCCGTTAAAGAACGGGGTATGGCGTCCGCCTTCTTCCTTTGTAAGTATATAGACCTCGGCCTTGAACTGGGTATGAGGCGTGATAGAACCCGGCTTGGCAAGTACCATACCGCGCTCGATGTCCTTTTTGTCAACGCCTCTTAGCAATATACCTACATTATCGCCGGCCTGGCCTTCGTCAAGGAGTTTTCTGAACATCTCGACTCCGGTGACAACAGACTTCTGGACCTCGGGGCGCATGCCTATTATCTCTATATTATCATTAATCTTGACAACACCTCTTTCTATCCTGCCTGTGGCAACAGTGCCTCTTCCTGTTATAGAGAACACGTCTTCAACGGCCATAAGGTAAGGCTTGTCAATATCCCTTTTTGGCATGGGTATAAAATCATCCACAGCCTTCATGAGGTCAAATATGGGTTTGCACTTAGGGCAGTCATCTTTGCCGCAGGCGCACTCTATGGCCTTGAGAGCGGAGCCTTTTATTATCGGTATCTTATCTCCGGGGAATTCATATTTTGAAAGCAGCTCTCTTATCTCAAGCTCGACAAGGTCAAGGAGCTCCTTGTCATCAACCATATCTACCTTGTTAAGAAAAACAACTACGGAAGGGACATTGACCTGGCGGGCAAGCAGTATATGCTCTCTTGTCTGCGGCATCGGGCCGTCGGCCGCCGAGACAACAAGTATGGCACCATCCATCTGAGCAGCGCCTGTGATCATGTTCTTTATATAATCAGCGTGGCCGGGGCAGTCAACGTGGGCATAATGGCGGTTGGCGGTCTCATACTCAACATGGGCAATAGCAATGGTTATGCCGCGCTCCTTCTCTTCGGGGGCCTTGTCGATAGAATCAAATGAACGAACTTCAGCCATACCCTTCTTGCTAAGGCATATCGTAATGGCCGATGTAAGAGTCGTCTTGCCATGGTCTACATGCCCTATGGTACCAATATTGAGATGGGGTTTCGTTCTTAAAAATTTTTCTTTTGCCATTTGACCCTCCTTGCCTTAAATTTATTCAAACTTATATAAATGGATAAATAAACAAAAAAAACCTGGAGCTGCTGACGGGAATTGAACCCATGACCTCGTCCTTACCAAGGACGCGCTCTACCTGCTGAGCTACAGCAGCGCAAACAGCCCCCGCAGCTTCACGCGCCACTACTGTTTAACAGAAATAGAGTATATAGTTTAACAAAAAAATCTTTTTTGTCAAGAATTTTTTTTAATTATTTTTGAAGAGGTGAATTGTAACTCATACTGCAACAAAGTCAAGTCCAGAGTCACTGTTATTTGTTGAAAGGATTTTTTTGATGACAGGCAAGAACACCACCCCTGTCGTGTTTTATCGCGCGGAAAGCCGGGGAAATATCTAAAAAACCGCCTAACGATAATAACCTATAAAAACCTTAGAATTCCCGCCGGGGATATTGGCCTTGGCGACAATCTTATCGTTATGACGAAAATTGATCTCGCCCGCCGATTTGCCGGATACCCTGCTAAACACACGCGCAATATCCCGGGCGACTGCGCTTAAAAACCAATCGTCATTCAATACACCATAAAAACTGATATCAATAACGAATATATTATCGACAAATACAATATTATCTACGCTGTAATGATTATGATACCTTGAATCAGTAGAAAGGGCCTTGCGGATGCGGTCAGCCCTGCTGTAAAAACCTTTGGTGTTTTCTGCCCCGTATGGCATAAACAATGCGTATTGCCTTATGCCAAACAAACACAAGGCAAGCAGTAACGCCATAGTCCCAGCTAAGACAGATAAAAAAAGTATCTGTTTTTTATATAAACGTTCTATATCCACCAAGGCCTTGTGCGACTGGGCATCAAGGCTCTGGGTGATCTCTGTCACCCTTTTCTGCAGAAGCTCCTGCTCGCGCTTGATCCTGACATCAAACGATAAAAGGCTGTCATGGTAAAGATTGTTCAGATTTTTAGGTTCATGGTCACGGCCTGAGTTTGCGATACTATTCTGCCCCTTGGCAAAAGATTCAAGCTTTGACACCTCTTTCTCAAGCTGAAGTATCTTCTTGCGATACGCCTCTTCGCGTATACTCTTATCGCCAAAAAGCCTTATTTCTTTGTCATCTTTTTCAGGATATGCAGTCATATATTAAATATACACTATTTATATCATATAATCAAGTAATGCTAGGCATCAGTAGTATATTGTTCGCGATAAATTTGCTAAAATAAAATGGAGCGGGAGACGGGGCTCGGCGCCCTACACTCAACTTCGTTCGTTCCGGGTCGGCCATTCGCCCTTAAAATGCTCCTCTTTGTCGCATTTTATTGCAGGGCTCTCTTCAAGCCCCTGATAAACTTGCTAAAATAAAATGGAGCGGGAGACGGGGCTCGAACCCGCGACAGTCTGCTTGGAAGGCAGACGCTCTACCAACTGAGCTACTCCCGCGAAACGATATGATTTTTAAAAAACACTGACATCAAAACAGAAGAAGGATACGTGAGCAGTAGAAAACAGCTGTATCGCTCACCTATTATTTTTGTCAATACCCTTTTTTATCCCGTCAAACTCATAGTAAAAGATCTGTTCCCGCAGGGCTAAATCCAGGACTGATTTTGTTATCGCGGCGAGAGCCTTCCTACCCATAATGATTCTTTTCAGGTGCACGTCGGCATTATCTTCACCGGTAAGATTGCGATTGTACGTGTCAATACCTCCGGAGGCCAGACCTTAGACCCATTTCCTGATATCCTTATACGAGCACGGCTCATCATCATTAATAAAAACTGAAGCGGTTATATGCATGGCATTTATAAGGCAAAGCCCCTCTTTGACGGCGCTTTCCTTAACAGTCTGCTGAACAGGGTCGGTTATATTGATTATCTGCCGGCGCCTTTCGGCATTAAACCACAGATATTGGTATGGGATTTCATTTGCAGGCCATATTTAATAATCGCGCGAATCTGCCAGCGAACCTTCCGCATTCAGCCTCTGCCCTCGCATCAGGAGCACCGATAGAGACCGGGCCGTAATGACTGCCTGCCGGGTCGCCCTGTATGATCATCCCATGAACAAGCATAGCGTTCAGGATATTAAGAATCGTAGTTTCATTGCCGCCGGCGATATTTGCTGCGGTTGAAAAAGCGCCGCCGGGTTTACCATCAAGTTTTCCATGGTACTTTACACATTCATCAAGCAATATTTTAATATGTCCGGCCATACCCCCATAATAGGTAGGTGAACCTATTATAATACCGTCCGCGGATTCTAACTCATCCGGACCGGTATCTTCCACCTTCTTGACAACAATATCATGCCCTTGAAGCATTAGGCCCTTGCCTATCAATCGTGCCATCTTTTGCGTATTGTTTGTTTTTGAATAGTATACGATCAAAACCTTGGCCATGGCAGCTCCTGATAACAATAACGGCGCCTTTTCAGAAAATATTCCGGTTTACCTGTTATGAACACAGCATAAGCGCATAATATAAATCCAAGACTGAACAGACGCCATTTTCATGATATATGGTGGGCAGGGAAGGATTTGAACCTTCGTAGGCGAAAGCCGGCAGATTTACAGTCTGCTGCCATTGACCGCTCGGCCACCTGCCCAAATATTTTATGTTACCGCCCTTAAAATGCTCCTCTTTGTCGCATTTTATTGCAGGGCTCTCTTCGATTCCTCTTTCAAAAACAAGAAAAGGAATGGAGCCGGCGAGAGGAATCGGCGCCCTACACTCTCTTCGTTCGTTCCGGGTCGGCCATTCGCCCTTAAAATGCTCCTCTTTGTCGCATTTTATTGCAGGGCTCTCTTCGATTCCTCTTTCAAAAACAAGAAAAGGAATGGAGCCGGCGAGAGGAATCGAACCCCCGACAAGCTGATTACAAATCAGCTGCTCTACCAGCTGAGCTACGCCGGCCCACAATCTTATAACTATCCGTATATCTTTTTAAACGCTTGCGGTAAATATCTAATAATATCCCTTGCCCTTAAAGATATCTCGCCTATTTCTTTGGCCGCGAGATCGCCGGCCAATCCGTGCACATAAACCCCGAGCCTGGCCGCCTTAAAAGCCGGCATACCTGACGCCAATAATGCCGATATTATCCCCGAAAGGACATCCCCGCAACCGGCAGACGCCATACCAGGATTGCCTGTGTTATTCCTGAACACCTCCCCTTTCGGAGAGGCGACTATTGTCCCATAGCCTTTCAAAACAGTTGTTACATTATATTCGGTAGCAAATTTTTTTGCAAGATTTTTTTTGTTCCTGTTTACACATAGATTGTTGGAATTGAGCAGTCCTGCCATCTCACCGGGATGGGGCGTTATTATCACCTCGCCGCCAGCCTTGGCAAGACAGCTCAAGTGCCCCGCAAGGGCATTAATAGCATCGGCATCTATAACCATGGCAGCCTTAATATCTTTGATCAGACGCCTCATCAAATACTGAGTATCCTCATCCCGTGAAACGCCTGGGCCGATCAAAACACATGACGCCTTAAGACAGAAACGCATTATGCGATTGTATGCGCCACGTGACAACGATTGATGTCTTGTTTCAGGCAAGGTTAAAGTCATTACCTCTACCAGCTTAACAGCCATAATAGAATTCAGGCTTTTCGGTATAGCAAGCGTCACAAGCCCGGCCCCGGAGACCATGGCCGCTTCACAGGCCAGATATGCGGCGCCTGTCATACCCGCAGCGCCTGCCACAATCAGTATATGCCCATAATCACCCTTGTGGGTATCAGACCTTCTTTTTAAAATGTTAAATTTGGTTTTATCCATGCGTTAAGACCAGAAGATGTTTTCAATCCTTAAAAACTATATTATTTTACCAATATGACATTAGCAATGGCATAAGTACGGGTATGAGACATACTTATTACAATATCCTTAACCTCCATATTATCACTAAGCCGTTTTACCTCGCCGGCAAGCCGGATATTCGGTTTACCTGAAGGCTCATTCCAAACCTCTATATCCCTCCACTCCATCCTGCTTGTAAGCCCGCTACCTAAGGCCTTCAACACCGCCTCCTTTGCCGCAAAACGGGCAGCCAGGTGCTGATAAGAAGATACCTTCTCACTTGAATACTCCAATTCCCTGTCGGTAAAGATCTTTCTCAAAAAACCTTTTTTCCATTTTTTTGCCGCGTTCTTTATCCTTGAGATCTCAATTATATCCACACCGGCGCCTATAATCATGTGAACAACCTAACTGATGATCCTCTTCATCTCTTTGACAGCCTCGCTTAAGCCTATGAACAACGAAGCGGCAATGATTGAAAAACCAATATTCAATTCCTCAACACAGGGTATCCTTGCTATCTGCGCCACGTTCTTATAATCAAGTCCATGACCCGCGTTGATCCCAAGCCCCAGCCCTTTAGCAAAAAGCACCGCGGTATTAATCTTGCGCAATTCCTCTGCCCTAAGCGCCGCATTTGCGGCATTGGCATACCTTCCAGTATGCAATTCCACGAAGTCAGCTCCTATTTCGCGCGAGGCCTCTATTTGCCTCTTTTCGGGATCAATGAATAAATTCACAATAATATCTTCCCGCTTTAGCATCTTTACGACCCTGGCTATCTTAAACCTGAACCCGGCGACATCCAGGCCCCCTTCAGTCGTAAGTTCACTACGTCTTTCAGGCACTATTGTAGCCTGGTCAGGTTTTACCGAAACGGCTATACGTGATATGTCAGGCAAAGTCGACATCTCAAGATTGAGTTTAACCTTGACGGTTTTTCTTAGCCTGCGCAGGTCATCGTCATTTATATGCCTTCTATCCGAACGCAGATGACAGACGATACTGTCAGCTCCTGACAATTCACATACGCGTGCCGCCTTGACGGGATCAGGAAAACCCTCCTTACGCGCTTGTCTTAGTGTCGCAATATGATCGATATTAACACCCAACTTTGGCATCTAATTCTTCCTTCGCGGCAGCGGCAATATCATTAGCGACCTCTTTTATCTCCATGCTGTCCTGGCCTTCCACCATTATCCTAAGTTTATTTTCAGTACCCGAATAACGGATATAAAGCCTCCCCTTTGACCCAAGCTTTCTCTCCGCCCTTTGTATGATCTTTTTCGTCTCAGGCAACTCATTTATAGGTATCTTCCTGGCCACATCTATATTAAGCAAGGTTTGAGGGAACTTATACATATACCCGGCAAGGGCGCTAAGCGGCTTCTTTTCCGACGCCATTATCTTAAGCACAAAAAGCCCTACCAACAGGCCGTCGCCTGTCGTAGAATGGTCTAAAAGAACTATGTGTCCTGATTGTTCACCACCAAGGTTGAGCTTTGCCTTAGACATCTTATCCAGAACATATTTGTCGCCAACCTCGGTTTTGACCACCCTGCCGCCCCATTGGCTTACGGCAATCTCAAGCCCTAGGTTACTCATATGGGTAGTTACGATAGAGCTCCTGTTCAACAGGCCTTTTTGGAAAAGATACTTTGATATGATCGCTAAAATAAAATCCCCGTCAAGGATCTGGCCTTTTTCGTCGCATAGTATTATTCTGTCACCGTCACCGTCAAGGGCAAAACCACAGTCCAGGCCGTTCGCGACCACATATCTGGATACAGCCTCGGGATGTAATGAACCGCTTTGTTCGTTTATATTCGTGCCATCAGGCGTATTATTGATACAACGCATATCCAATCCGAGCTTTTGGGAGATCTCCGGTATGATATTCGAGACAGCCCCAAAAGCGCAATCGATTGCGATCTTATAACCCCTTACATCGCTGTCAGCAATAATATCATTAAGCAGGTCAGCATACAGGGAAATCAGCCCGTGCCCTTCCTTTATCCCGGCCTGTTTACGGCCAAAGACCTTAACCGCGGCATCTGCCCCCGTGCTATCCCTGACCTGCCCGGGTTCGGACAAAGACAATGAGCTTATAATATCATCCATCCGCGCTTCTTCCTCAATGGTAAGCTTATAACCCCTGGCCGAAAAAAACTTTATACCGTTGTCCTCTATACCATTATGAGAAGCTGATATGACTATTGCCATGTCATGATTAAGACTTTTGGCGATAGAGGCAGCGCAGGGGGTTGTCATGACCCCGAATTTTACCACATCAACGCCGCGGGACAATACCCCTTTTATCAATTGGGTTTCAAACATATCCGCCGAAACACGCGTATCCTTCGCTATGGATATACGCTGCTGTTTTCGCTTATGTGCATTCTTCTCTGCCGCAAATATTGCCGCGGCCTGACCGATACGGCAAATCATATCCTCTGTCAAAGGATAAATCCCTACCTTACCTCTGATACCATCCGTCCCAAAGATTGTAGCCATAACAGACAATACCCCCTACTGCCTCTTTCTAACCCTGGTTATAGGTATAGTGACATTAACAGAGCCTTCGTAATTAACCTTGCAACCAGACACATTGGCGATCTTCGCCTGGCATTTAATAGAACTGTTCTTGCCCTGCACATTTATAGGCTCTGTGGATATATATGTAAGGCTATTGATCATATCAGGCGGCCCCGTGATAACGGAATACGAAGGCCTGACCGATATCCTGTTTAATACAAGCTTATAATTCTGCGCGGGCTCACCCATAATTTTAGGGTAAATAGGCAGTTTCTTTACTACTATATTCTCTCCGGAGACATCGATCAAAGACAGGGAAGCCGTTTCAGTCTCCCTCCCCAGGCTTTCCTTGTACAGTTGGCCCCCTATATAGCTCCATGCAAACAACGCGAGGATAAGGGATATGAGTTTAATAAAAAAATTATGCAGTATTATATTTTTTACGGACTTCACCTTGCTGCCTCCTAAACGGTTATGTACCGAAAACAGGACAGGACCCGGCATCAGATACCTTAATAAACATTGGCAAACTTATACCTTAAGCTCTTTTTTCTTTTTAAAGAACCTGACAGGTTCTCTTCTCTTGCGCTTAGCCGGATGGCATAGATTGATAAGTACCCGTTCAAGCCCTTCTTCATCCAAATCCCTCGTAAGCCTTCCGCTTATGGCAAGCGATACTGAACCTGTCTCTTCAGAAACTACTATAGCTATGGCGTCCGTCTCCTCGGTAAGCCCGATAGCGGCCCTGTGCCGGGTCCCAAGGCCTTTGCTTATCTTGGGATTATCCGATAAGGGCAATAGGCATCCCGCGGCAACGATCCTGTCAAGGCGTATAATAACACTACCGTCATGAAGCGGAGTATTCGGGGCAAATATGGTGGATAAAAGCTCCTGGCTGACACAGCCGTCTATCATAGTCCCTGTCTCCGTATACGGTTTAAGCGAGGTGGTTCTTTCAATCGAGATTATGGCACCTACCTTTTTTTTCGACAGGGAAAAAGCCGCGTGCACTATCTCACTTATAACATGGACCTCTATGGCAAAGCCCTTGAATAAACCCTTCTCGCCTATACGGGCCAAACCCTGCCTTAGCTCAGGATGAAATATGACCAAAAAAGCGAATATCAAAACCGCGAAGAACTTTTCAATTATCCAATTAAGCGTATAGAGGCCCATGCGCTGCGAAAGGAACGTCATGGTTACCACTATTACCAATAAAAGCACGATCAGTCCTTTTAATACCTGGAAGGCCCTGGTCTCTTTAATAAAAACCAATATTGCGTAAAACGATAACCAAAGTATACCTATCTCCAAAAACGGTTTCCATACGCTGGCGATATAATCTAACATAATAACCTCATGCCCCTCTTATGGCATAGCCGATTTTTAATGCCGCCATAGACTCTTTTATATCATGCGACCTTATGATATCTGCGCCCCGATAGACAGCTATAGCGTTTGCGGCAGCCGTTGGGATAGACCTTCGGTCAACGCTGAACCCGGTAATATCTCCCAGAAAAGACTTCCTTGACACACCTACCGCGAGCGGATAACCGATCTTTTTAAAATAGCATAGATTATCAATAATCGACAAGTTATGCGCAAGCGTTTTCCCAAAACCAATACCTGGATCCAATATTATACTATCCTTCCTGACCCCTGCTGAACAAGCGTAAACGGCAGACCTTTTAAGATATGCGGATATGCTGCCAAGGAGATCGGCGTAAAGGGGCCTTTCTTGCATAGTTCTGGGACAACCCTTCATATGCATTATTATAACCCCCGCCTCGTACCTGGCACATATCCGTGCCATACTGCTGTCTCCGCGCAGTCCTGTTATGTTATTAATGATCAAAGCGCCTTCTCTAAGACAACTTTCAGCCACTTCAGGCTTGCTGGTATCAACCGATATGGGTATCCTGATCCTGTCTTTGACACGCCTAATAACAGGTAAAACCCTAGACAATTCTTCATCAACACCAACAGGCAGCGAGCCCGGGCGGCTGGATTCTCCGCCGATATCCAGGATATCAGCACCTTGCCTGGCAATCTGCCAAGCCCTGCGGCAGGCGGATTTTGCATCAAAAAACCTGCCGCCGTCTGAAAACGAATCAGGGGTAATATTAAGCACCCCCATAAGCAAAGGTCTTTTAGAAAGATCCCATTTAAACCCTTTTATACTCAATATGTCGGATCTGGTCACTCTCGCCGCCATCTGCCCTATAAAAAACCAGCCAGTACGCCTCAGGCATCGGCATTTTTATCAGGCACCTGCAAAAGCCCTGTTGCCTGCCTGGCCTCCTGCACCGTTAAAACCTCTTTTTCCAACAACAGATCAGCCAGCTTTATAAGCTTGTCCTTATTCTTTTCAAGCAGCTCTTTGGCATAGCTGTAAGCGCTATTAATAATATTAGTTATTTCTTTATCTATGAATTGAGCGGTTTCGTCGCTATAATTGCGCTCCTCGGTTATGTCCCTGCCTAAAAATATCTCATGGTGCTTTCTGCCAAAGGTAATATGACCCATATTGTCACTCATGCCAAACTCGCACACCATACGTCGGGCGGTCTCGGTAGCGACCTGCAGGTCATTATGAGCACCGGTCGTAATCTCATTAAAGACAATCTGTTCGCTGGCTCTGCCAGCGAGCAAAACAACAAGCCTGTTAACTATCTCTGTCTTTGATATAATGTAACGGTCTTCTATAGGCAGCTCCATTGTGTAACCCAAAGCGGAGGTGCCGCGCGGTATGATAGAAACCTTGTGCAATTCTTCAGCCCCCGGCATAAGAAGTCTTAAAAGCGCGTGGCCTGATTCATGATAGGCAACTATGCGTTTTTCTTTTTTGCTTATAACGCGGCTTTTTCTCTGCGGCCCAGCCATGACCCTTTCGATAGACTCCTGCAATTCATTCGATGTCACAAATTCCTTGTTGCGCCTTGCCGCAAGTAATGCCGCCTCATTAATCAGGTTGGCCAGGTCGGCCCCGGAAAATCCGGGCGTTTGTTTCGCCAGAGACAACAGGTCCGCGTTCTTATCCATCTTTACGTCTTTTGAATGGACGGCAAGTATATTCTTCCTGCCGTTTATATCAGGCCTGTCGATAACGATCTGACGGTCAAACCTACCCGGACGTAAAAGCGCCGGATCAAGGACATCGGGCCTGTTTGTCGCGGCGATCAATATCACGCCAATCTTTGTTGAAAAACCATCCATCTCGACCAGCAGGGCGTTTAGGGTCTGCTCCCGTTCATCATGGCCGCCGCCTATACCGGCAAATCTTTGTCTGCCGACCGCGTCAATTTCGTCCATGAATATAATGGCGCCTTTGCCTTCTGTTTTCGCGGATTTTTTAGCCTGCTCAAACAGATCACGCACTCTCGCGGCGCCTACCCCGACAAACATCTCTACAAAATCAGAGCCGCTTATACTAAAAAAAGGCACACCAGCCTCGCCTGAAACAGCCTTGGCAAGAAGTGTCTTACCGCATCCGGGAGGCCCCATTAACAGGACACCTTTAGGCATCTTACCGCCCAATCTTTGAAATTTTTTGGGGTCCTTTAAAAACTCGATGACCTCCTGCAGCTCCTCTTTCGCCTCATCCACGCCCGCGACATCCTTAAATGTTACCCTGCCTTTGTCGCCGGATATTAATCGCGCGCGGCTTTTGCCAAAAGACCATATCCTGTTAGCGCCCCCTCCTGCCGCGGCCCCGCGATAGAAAAAAAACCACAGCAGTCCGAAGAATAACAGTGTCGGCCCCAAGGCATAAAACAAATTGGAAAGAAATGTCTTCGAAGGCCTTACCGTAACATCAGAGACATTGTTTCTTATTGTCTTGATTATATCGGAGTCATTGGCGGGTATATTTACTATAAATTTTCCCCCGTCTGAAAACACGCCTTCTATTTTATCTTCAATGATTACTACCCTGGTTATGCGCTGAGTTGAGGGATTATCTTCCAATAACCTGTATAACTGGCTGTAAGCAATAGGCTTGGGAAGATTCGAGATGCCGTCCATCGATTGTGAACTGAACCTGTAAAACATAACAAAAAGCAATATGGTAATTATCCAAAACACAAATCCTGACGGCCTGTTTGTGGGGGGCTTTATCTTCGGTAATTTACCTTGTTTCAACACCCTGCGCGCATTCTTGCTTCCAATGCTGTTTGCCATTATAATCCTCTTGTTATATAGCTTAATCAGACTGTCATGATAACAGATAATACTTATCTTGTCAACAGCTCCAGTCTGACGGCGCCTGCCGCCATATTTTTTATGCGGCATCGATTCGATATCCTTACGCCAAAAACGCACATGATATCCCCCGCCGAAGACGCGAGAACCGGGATATGGCCACGCTTGGCGCGGGGGATCTTCTCGTCGATAAACAGATCCGAGATCTTTTTGCAGCCACTCATGCCAAGGGGCCTTATCCTGTCTCCATGCCTGCGGTAACGCAGCACAATAGGCATGTCAGAATCCTTAATAGAGATATACTCCACAAACCTTGGTTTCTTCGCGAGATCAGGCACGCGGTTGACCCGCCTGATATTTAAGCGGTACCTTCCAAGATATGCCGTGAAAGGTATCTTGCCGATCATCACGCCCCTCTGCCGCGCTTCGTCTTTTGGCTGTCTGCGAATCATTATCTTTAAATACCTGCCGGTTTTCTCAACTACAATACTATTGGGCAGGTCAATCTTAGCTGGGGCGGGCCGGACCCGGATAAGGGACTCTATCTCTTTCCAATGCCTGTATTCTATATTATCAAGGTTATCGCACAGATAGCTGATCGCCTGTCTTATCGCGCCTCTTTTGACAGAGATGTGCTGTTTCTCTATTTCGGCAAGGACAAAAATAACCTCTTTGCCGGCCTTAACGCGCGCCAGCTTTCTAAACATCTTTTTATAGACCGACTCCAAATATTCATGGTCTTTGCGCGCGAGTTCTGCGATATTTAAAAGAGAATCCTTGATGTCAGGATTATACTCCTTCCGTAATAAAGGCAAAAGGCTTAACCTTATCCTGTTACGGAAAAATTTTGTCTGCAGGTTAGAGCTGTCTATCCGGGGCCTAATCTTCTTGGAGGAAAGGTACGACCTGATCTCTTCGTGCGAGATGTCTATCAACGGCCTAATAACAGTTATATCATTAACGGTATTTTTAACCGGTATACCGCCTAAACCCTTCAACCCCGCGCCTCTTATTATCCTCATAAGCACGGTCTCCGCCTGATCATCTTTCGTGTGGGCTGTAGCGATAACCCTCATGCCGCGTTCTTTGCCAAGACGTGAAAAAAAATCATATCTAAGCTGTCTGGCGGCGGCCTCAAGATTGAGCTTGCGTGACCGGGAAAATCTTTCCGCATCCTGCCTGCAGACTATTACGGGTATGTTCAGGGCCCTGCCCGCCTTTTCAACATATGTTTGGTCCCTGTCGGATTCCCCGCCCCTCAAGCAATGGTTCACATGCGCTATTAGAAGGCTTAAATCCATTTCCCTTGCAATGGCATCAAAAGCGTATAACATAGCTATTGAATCCGGGCCTCCTGAAACACATAGAATTAGCTTGCTGCCCTTCTCGATAAGGGCATGGTTTGAAATTGTCTCGCGTATCTTATTAATCATTGTAAGCAAAATATATGCGGGGTAAATATCAAATAGGTTCGTGAACAAGGAAAATTACTAAAAAGATATTTAAGATTGGTAGCGGCGAGTGGGATCGAACCACTGACAACACGGGTATGAGCCGTGTGCTCTGACCATCTGAGCTACGCCGCCGCAATCGGTATATGCGTAACGGGAGGATTATATCAAAAATTTTATCTCATAACAAGGACTAATTATATATCCGAGACGGCCGCAAATAGAGCGCTCTTTTGGGCCGTCTTAAAAGATACCTTCAAGCCAAAACCCCCGGCTGGGGATCAACACAATCACCTGTAATTATTAAAAGATAAGGGTATAGGAAAGTCCATGGCCTTAACATGGCTGATCACGGACTGGAGGTCATCTTTTTTGGCCGAAGATACCCTTACCTTTTCACCCTCTATCTGGCTTTGGACCTTGAGTCCGAGATCCTTTATGCGTTTAACTATCTCTTTGGCATTCTCTTTTGATATGCCGGTAGATATCCTCGCCACCTGCTTGACGTTATTACCAAACACAGATTCCGGTCCGTTGAACACTATCGCTTTCGCGGAGATACCTCTCTTGATCGTTCTGGTAAGCAGGATATCGCGCAAGGCGCGGAGTTTAAATTCATTTGAAGATATCAATATGATCTCTTTTTCGTCTCTTTTGTATTCAATGGAGGTGATGGTATTCTTGAAATCATACCTCGAGATCAATTCCTTCTTCGCCTGCTCGACGGCATTATCCATCTCATGCATATTGACCTCTGACACGACATCAAAAGAAAAACTCTCTTTTGCCATGGTATCCTCCCCAATCAAAATATTCTAAACTTAAACGGCGTCATTGACCACAGTTTATACATTAAATCTTATCTCTAAAAGATCTCCGTCTTCGACAATATAGTCTTTGCCCTTAAGATACGCCTTCCCGGCTTCTTTTACCTTTATCTCGCTGCCCAGACTGATTAGGTCGTTATACTTTATCACTTCAGCCCTAATAAAACCTTTTTCCAGGTCGGTATGTATAGCGCCTGCCGCTTGCGGCGCGTAACTACCGCAAGGCACAGTCCACTGTCGCACCTCATCGTGACCGACGGTAAAAAAAGATAAAAGGTCTAGGGCCTTTATGCAAAGCTGGGTAAGCACATAGATAGCCGGTCTCTCTATACCAAGCGCTGACAGGAATTGCGCCCTCTCCTGCTCTGTCTCTAAAGAAACTATCTCTGATTCAACCTTAGCACAGGCGGTCATTAAATACAGGTCACAGCTTTCATACCTTTTTTGTATATCACGGCACAGGGCATCATTCAACAGGTCTTTCTCCGATATGTTCAACACTATCAACATCTTTTTCAGGGTCAGGAAAGGATAGCTTGATATAACGGCCTTTTCCTCATTCTCAAGACCCAGCATCCGCACGGGCAGGCCTTTGTCAAGATGCTGCTTCAACTTCCCAAGCAACTCTTTTTCTTTTACCGCCTTTTCATCCTTAATCTTCTTCAGGTTCTTTTCGATACGCTCAAGCCTTTTTTCTATAAAAAGCATATCGTGGAGTATGATCTCTGAATTAATATTGTCTATATCCCTTTGAGGATCAACTGAACCGGCGACGTGGTAAACTGATTCATCATGGAAACACCTGACTACATGACATATGGCATTAAGCTCGGCTATATCCTTGAATATGCCGTCCTGGGAAAAGGAATCCTTCTCTATCTTAGGCAAAAGCTCTATCTCGACCTTGGCCCTTACCTGTTTTTTAGGATTATACATGCAGACAAGCTTATCAAACCTGCCGTCCTTTATCTCCGCGGCTCCTTTAATTGGCTTATCGGATATCAGGTCTTTTTCAGTAAGAGGGTACTTGGTGAGCGCTTTAAAAAATGTTTTCTTTCCAACCTGGGGTAGTCCTATAATTCCTATCTTCACGACTATTACCTCATATGCGGTTTCGCGATGCGCATGCACCGTGTCATTACATTACCTATAAGAAAACCTGACACCCGGCAAACCGGTATCATAATTTCCTCCACGCGCGTTAATGGCAATACCTGCAAAAAACATACAAAGAGAAAGCCGTTACTTGTGTCTGGCCTCTTTTGCCTGCCTTACCTCTTCCAATATCTTTTCAGTAAGGTCATTCGGCGCCTTCATATACTTTTCAAAATGCATGGAATACACGGCACGCCCGCTGCTTATGGTCCTTAACGACGAGGCGTAACCAAACATCTCGGATAATGGGGTCTCTGCATTTAAGATCTGCTGATTTGCCTTTGCCTCCATGCCCATGATCTTGCCTCTTCTGGAACATATATCACCCGTAATATTGCCCATATATTCCTGGGGGGTCGTTATCTCAACAGACATATAAGGCTCCAATATAACAGGGCTCGCTTTCAAGAACGCGTTTTTAAAGCACTCTGCCGCAGCAAGTTTAAACGCGAGTTCAGAGGAATCCACTTCATGATACGAGCCGTCAATCAGGGTAACCTTTACGTCAACAACAGGGTATTTCGCGTAAACACCTTTCTGCATAGCCTCTATAATACCTTTTTCCACCGCCGGGATATATTCCTTCGGGATGCTTCCGCCTTTTATGGCATTGACAAACTCGAATCCCTTTCCGGATTCAACAGGCTCTAAGACAATCTCAACATGGCCGTATTGGCCCCTGCCGCCCGTCTGCTTAACATGCTTATAGCTCTCCTGGCAAGGCTGCAAGATAGTCTCCCTATACGCCACCTTTGGCGCTCCAACATCAGCTATGACATTAAACTCGCGCTTTAACCGGTCAACTATTATATCGAGATGCAGCTCCCCCATTCCTGACAATATGACCTCTCCCGTTTCCCGATCTGTCTTAACGGTAAATGTGGGGTCTTCCTCTGCCAGCCGCATAAGCCCCTTGCCCAACTTATCCTGATCGGACTGACTCTGAGGCTTGACGCTCAACGACATTACAGGTGCCGGAAATTCAATAGCCTCCAACAATATAGGGTTATTCTCATCGCAAAGGGTATCCCCGGTAACGGTGCGATCCAGGCCTATGGCCGCGGCAATATCGCCTGTATATATATCCTCGCGGGGCTCCCTGTGGTTGGCGTGCATCTGTAATATCCTGCCCACCCTCTCTTTTTTCCCCTTAGTGGCATTCAAGACATACGAACCTGCCTTCATGCATCCGGAATATACCCTGAAATATATCAATTTACCCATATGAGGGTCTGACTGCACCTTGAATGCCAAAGCAGAAAACGGCTCATCGTCACTCGGTTTTCTTTCAAGCAGTTTTTCGGGATTATTAGGGTCTGTGCCTGCAACAGGCTTCTCATCTATCGGGGAAGGCAAATAGTCATTGACCGCATATAAGAGCCTCTGTATGCCTTTATTTTTAAACGCCGAACCGCAGAGTATGGGGACTATCTTGTTTGCGATAGTCCCTTTCCTGATGGCCTTCATCAATTCATCGTTGGTAATACTGTCCTCATTCTCTATATATTTCTCCATAAGGTCATCACAAACCTCGGCGGCCCTCTCCACCATAATATGCCTGTATTTTTTAGCCTGTTCCATGTATTCAGCGGGTACATTCTCTACATCGAAATCCTGGCCCTTGGATTCATCATCATAAATATAAGCCTTCATGGTTACAAGGTCAATAATACCCTTGAATTCATCTTCAGCGCCAATAGGTATCTGCAATGGCAGAACGACAGCGCCTAAATCCTTCTCGATATCCTCTTTTACCGCGAAAAAATCCGCGCCTACACGATCCATTTTATTGACAAAGGCTATCTTAGGCACATTATATTTGTCTGATTGCCTCCATACGGTTTCAGATTGAGGCTCAACACCGCCAACAGCGCAAAATACCGCTACAGCACCGTCTAATACCCTTAGGCTTCTCTCCACCTCAACAGTAAAATCAACGTGTCCGGGAGTATCAATAAGGTTGATCTTGCAGTCTTTCCAGTAACAGGTAGTTGCCGCGGATGTAATCGTGATACCCCTTTCCTGCTCTTGCACCATCCAATCCATCTACGCCTTACCGTCATGAACTTCCCCTATCTTGTGAGACTTGCCGGTATAAAAGAGTATACGTTCGCTTAAAGTCGTTTTTCCGGCATCTATATGCGCCATTATACCAATATTTCTGACCTTGCTTAAATCGATTAAACGTGCCATTTTCTCTCCTGTTTTAAATAAAAAACCTTCTCTTGGTCAACCTAACACCAGAAGAAGGCCGCGTGTTATATAGATTGATTTACCGCATATGATATATTATTTTAAAAAATATGTCAATAATATCTTTAAAAAGCGGTAATGTTACCTCCAATCTGCCCCAAAAAACCTGCTCATCGCCTAAACATGACCTTATGCCGGTCAACGGCATCCCTCAACAGACGGCAATAAAGGTCGAATCCTACAGCGGCGATATAGCCATGCTGCTGGGTACCTAATATATTACCTGCGCCCCTTATCTGCAGATCCTCCATTGCTATTTTAAATCCCGATCCGAGCTGGGTAAAACGCTCTATTGCCAAAAGCCTGCGGCGCGAATCCGCAGGGACATCACATTTAGATACCAGGCAAAGGCAGAAGGCCTTAACATTAAACCTGCCGACCCTGCCTCTTAACTGATAGAGGTCCGCCAGTCCGAATTTATCCGCGTTATTGATAATAATGGTATTTGCGTTCGCTATATCAATGCCTGACTCTACTATTGTCGTTGATACCAAAACATCTATATTACCTTTTATAAAATCCAGCATCACGGCCTCAAGCTCTTTTGCTGACATCCTGCCGTGCGCTAAAGCGACACGGATACCGCTACCGCAAAGGCCCCGTATCCTTTGAGCTATCTTATCAATACCCTCTATCCTGTTATTAATAAAATATACCTGCCCTTTTCTGGATATCTCATTTAATATAAATTTTTTTAACAGGCCATCATCGTAGGCAGAGATAATTGTCTTTATCGGCAGCCTGTCAGGCGGCGGGGTATTTATAGCAGACATATCCCTGGCACCCGTAAGAGACATATAAAGTGTGCGCGGTATAGGCGTAGCCGTCATTGTGAGCACATCTACAAGCAGCCTTAGGGCCTTGAACCTTTCCTTTGCCTTTACACCAAAACGCTGCTCCTCGTCAATAACAACAAGGCCGAGATCTTTAAATATTATATCATCTGAAAGAAGCCTGTGTGTCCCGATAACAATGTCTATACTTCCATCTTTTAGCCCGGTAAGCACCTGGACCTGCTCACTCTTTGTGCGAAACCTTGAAAGCATCTGGATATTTACAGGGTAATGCTTCATTCTAACACAGAATGTATTATAATGCTGTTCAGCCAGTATGGTAGTCGGGACAAGGATAGCCACTTGTTTATTGTCCATTACGGCCTTGAATGAACCCCTTAAGGCCACTTCTGTTTTGCCATACCCGACATCCCCGCATAATAATCTATCCATAGGCTTTGAGGCCTCCATATCAGCCTTGACCTCGGAAGAGGCCTTCGCCTGATCTATGGTATCCTTATAAGGAAAGGATTCCTCTATCATTTTCTGCCAATCCGAATCCTTTGAAAATGAGAACCCCTTAAGCTTCATGCGGCTTGCCTGCATATGAAGAAGCTCAAGGGCATACGAAGCGGCTATCCTCTTGGTCTTGTCTTTGGCCTTCTGCCATGCCTTTGAACCAAGCCTGCTTAATCTTGGGGCATGCTTATAAAAACTAATGTATTTTTGTATTAAATTTATCTCGCGGGCAGGGACATATAACTTATCCTTATTTGCATATTCTATTAGCATATAGTCATTGACAGTCCCTGTATGCTCTTTTACCTTTCTAATCCCTTTGTATATACCTATACCATGGTCTATGTGGACAACAATATCTCCTGAGATGATATCCACAAAATTATCAATAGGGATGGTCTCGCCCGGGCCTGAAGGGATGTCCTTTTTGACATGTCCGTGGCTTGCCGCGCGGGGGGGTATTATGGCTATCTGGTGCAGGGATAACATCTCCGATGAAACAAGGCTGAAGGAATATATGGCGCTTATTTTATTATCGCAGAAATCAACCCTTACAGGCGAGTCATAATTCATCGGGAAGACGTCAACTATACCGCCTCTATGCGCGAAATCCCCTTCTTGAAAGACAAAATCGGATGTAATATAACCTAAGCCGACCAGCTCTTTCAAAAACGTCTCTTTTTCCTTGTCCTGACCGCAGTATAATTTTATCGACCTGAACTCTTTGCGGATTTGGGGAAGGGATGTTTTCATTTCAACACGAACCTGTATTTGTTTAACTAAATTCGCACTTATAACTTACGCTTTTCCTACGGTCGCGTAAACCTGCGTCAACATGCAGATCCTTCTAATGCTCCCGTTGGTCGCATTATCAGGATAAATTCGCACTTATAACTTACGCTTTTCCTACGGTCGCGTAAGTTATGTGCTCATTTACATAACCATGCCGCCATCAACCTTAATAACCTCGCCTGTGATATAAGACGAGCTGTCACTAACAAGGAAAAGAGCAAGATTTGCTACATCTAAAGGACTGCCAAGCGAATTCATAGGTATGAGTTTAAGCATCGCCCCTTTCTGTTCATCGGTCAGCTTATCCGTCATCGGCGTCCTGATAAATCCGGGGGCTATAGCATTAACATTAATCCCCCTTGAGGCAAGCTCTTTAGCGCTGCTCTTTGTAAGCCCTATCAATCCGGCCTTGCTCGCGGCATAATTAGCCTGTCCGGCATTGCCCATAATACCTATAATAGAGGCAATATTAACTATCTTGCCGTATCGCTGTTTCACCATGGGCCTGCATGCGGCTTTCGTAAAATTGAAGGCCCCCTTAAGGTTTACCCTTAATACAGCGTCCCAATCTTCTTCCTTCATGCGCATCAGCAACGAATCTCTTGTGATGCCGGCATTGTTGATGAGTATATCAACTCTGCCGAATTTGTCAAGGGTTTTATTGACCATGTTTTCACAGGAAACGTAATCCCCCACGTCCACTACCGATATGTCGCATTTCCCGGAAAAGGCCTCTATTTGAGACATCGCCCCGGTAAGCGCCTGCTGATTCACATCACACAAAGCAATATCGGCGCCTTCCCTTGCCAAGGCAAGGGCAATCTCGTTTCCTATGCCTCTTGCGCCGCCTGTCACTATAGCAACCTTATTTTTTAATTTCATGGCACTCTATGATTAACATATCAACAGGTAATTAGTCAAGTAAAATCTTAATCAACTTTAAAGATTATTTTTGAGAAATTCTTTCCCAACTGGATAGCTTACCCTGGCTATCAAAATGAAAATATATCTTATCACCTTTAAAATATGTCGAAGCGGGCGGTTTATAAACCCATCTTGTGCCGTCATCTGCGACCGATACAGGCTGTCCGCATATCTTGACCAATTCCTGCTCCGAGATGCCCCGGCTTATGTCTCGACCGTTCAAAAATAACAATGCCTTTTGATAATTTAACCCGTCGGCCTTATCCTGCACCTCTATAGCATCCATACTGTCAGAAATGCCTTTAATCTTTCTAAGCTCCCCTGCGGGATATGACTGCTTGGCAGGAAAAATACAAACCATCAAACATACTATTAGTAATATTATATTATTATGTTTATTCATATAATTTATAACCTATAATCGCATATTAACATTAAAGGAATGGATTTGCAATAAAAATTAGGATAAGAAAATACTCTTTCTTTAAGCTGCGCGCGTAAGGGCGTCTTGAATAACCGCTCTTGCGGAAGACGGCACGAAACGCGGAAAACCGGGCTGGACTCGCAAACCTGGAACAGGGGTTGTAACGGTAATTTTAACATCATTTCCAAAGCCTTCGGGGATATAGATAATCTTGCCGTTATCATTTATAATAAACCTTACCTTATAAAAAAACTCTCCTGCGTGCATCAACGGCAATATCAGGCTGAATCCATAAACCGTCTTGCCCTGTTCGCTTTTTACCGCCTTACAATTCATGTCAAGCGCGTGCCAAACCCCTTTACCGTTTATATCCGTCCATACCTGCGCCCTGATATTTTTTATCGGCACTGAATCCTCCAGAGTAAGTTCAGCCTTAACAATAAACCCAGCCTCCGTAAGGGCATTTGATAATCCCGCAGTGTTCCTTATGGCCTTTTCCGCTCTCTGCGCCCTCTTGGCCGGCAAAAACACCTCAAGGACATATCTCTTGATCATATTTTTTATATACAGGATCTTGGCATCCTCGTAAACCTTCACGCGAAAATCCCCCCACGCCTTTGCACCGTTTTCTTTATGGCCGTAATATAGATTCGATATGGCCGACAAGGCATAGTAGAGCTCCAAGGGCTTTATCTCTTTAAGTATAAAACCGTTACCTTCTCCTGTCAGGGCGTCATACGGCCTGACAAATTCATCTCCCCACATGCCTGATGACATTATCGGTATGTTACCGTTTATTGCCGCGCGCATACCGCTTGTGCCGCAGGCCTCTTCCTGATGCCCTGTATCGGAATTTCTTCTCGGCATCTCTATCCAGGCGTCTGTCCCGCAGGCAGCGGCCTTCATAAGGTCAACGTCATTACCTGATACAAAAACAAACCGGCCTTTCAGCGCAGGGTCATGCATCCATTCAATAAATTCAGCTATCCATGACTGAAGATCATTATTGTGTTCATTGACAATAATACCGCCCACAACAACCTGAATACCCAAACCCTCTACGCGAATATCGCTTCCTCCGATATTCACTATCGTGTCCACGCCCTTGTCCTGGCAGAGGGCATTGATTATAGGTTTTAACATGGGCAGCTGCTGTTTGTAGTAATCTATCCTTCTTATCGCGCAAACTACGGGCTTTGATGGGTCAAGCTTTATACCGGTCTTTTGCTCCACAAGGCTTATAAACCTTTCCTTGTCCTTTTCATGTATATTCATCAACTGCTCGGAGTCCAGTCTTTCATCGGGCCGTTCCGCTTCTTTCAACATATCGCTTTTCCAAAACTCGCCCGTACCGTTTAACACGCCTTTTATTTTGTCTTTAAAACCGGGGAACATATTCATCAGCGTATTCTTATGCCTATAACTTACACCGTTTACAATATGCGCTAATATCATTGCCGCGCGCGAAAAATTCAGGTTATTGTCTTCATCCACAAATATATCCTTAAGCCCCCCGGGCAGGTTCATCCTGAAAAACCAATCCCCCTTTCCATAATATATCTGCAGCCCTGCGGTAATAGGGGTATGATTTGTAAACACATATGCCGTGTCCGAAAAATAGGGGTCATTAACCGTTTCCGCCATAGCTATAATGGTATGGGCCTCGTTGACCCGCAATATAGCGGGTTTTATTCCAAGCGATTTCAACAATTGCGGTACCACCTTTCCAATAAGTACCTGTTGAGAGAACCTGCCTTCCTCGCTGTCCGTATAAAGTATATCGTCGACATCCTTGCATGCTACCATAAAAACCGGAGTCCCCGCCCTGCTTAGAGCAAATATAGCGGCCCTGAAGTTTTTATATGTCCCTGACGCGGGGTCATACATAATAACATCAAATTTCAACTGGCTGCCGTCACCGGCGCTAACAGGCTTAATCGGCTTAGACGGGTTAACTTCAAGTTGCGGATAATCAAAAATATCGGGATCAGAAAATAAGCCGCAATTAATAGGATTGCCGCAATCAACAAGAGCGTCATAATCCACCTTGACCTTCTCGAGCCGCTGTCTCTTGTTCTCGCCGTCAGTCCTGGGCACCAGCCTATTCTCATACATAGGCATAACGATAAAAGGCTTTATACCGTGGACACGTTCATCAGATACGGCTTTTTTATAACCCTCACCGCTATCACCTTCCAAGATACCCAGTCCTCCCCTGGAGCCTTCCAGGGCATTTTGTTCAAGCTCAGGCAATATGGCCTCCATAGACATATCAACAATAACACCTCCAACACCTTTAAGGACATCTTTCCAGGCATCTCCGCCAAGCTCGACCCTTAAATGGGGTGCCGGCAACGTGTGGGAGGAGAGTCCGTGCATTATCGTTTCCCGGCCGGATACCCTGCTGGATTCCGGCCTCAAACAATAACCCTTATGGCAGGATAAAATTAAACAGATAAATATTGTGAGAAATTTTTTCATTAAAACCCGACTATTTGAAATTTACGTACGTGGATGAGAAATATAATCTAAATGCTATAGTTTGATTATATTTTTCACCTGTTAATTTGTCAATCAAAAAACAAAAAAACTTTTTTAATTTTTAATATTATGCCGCGCGCAGGGACTCATCGCATATTTAATGTACCGGTGAATAATATTAAGACAGTGATGAAATTAATCATATATGCTCTTATAATAATATGATTTAAGACGCAAAAAAACGGTTGAGGCAAAAGGATATAAAAAACAAATATTATTAAATGTTTTATAAATTATGCAATAATCATATCACGCACAATATCAACAGTCAATATAAATATACAGAATCTTCCAGAATACACATAATATCATTTTTTACCGGCCACATCCTCCGGAATCAATTGACTTTGAAAGATACCCGCCCGTTAAAGCATCAATGTCGGCTGTAAGCTCCGCCAATCTAATCTGCTTAAGCCTAACCTTCGCATCATCATGATTTGTGTCATCAGCAAGCTCATCCATCAATCTCAATCTTTCAAAATATATCTTCGTCACCTCATTTAATATGTCATTTCTTAACTGCACCATGAGCCTGGAACGGACATCGATGTTTGTCTGATGATAGCTCCATATCAATTCACTAAGGTCCCAATCCAACCTTATTCCCCACCCAAGATTCTTATCTTTAGGGCCTTCTATAAAGATATCGGAATCATTCGTGCCTCCTCTATCAAGCTCTATAGTCCGGGTGTCGTTTCCATCTAGACTTAAACTTAAATCAGGAATAAGCGCTTGCGTTTTCGCGGCCTGACGCATCCACTTGATTTTCTCCGGTGACACCTCGGCGTATTCAATGGCAGCCTTTTGTATCTCGGATATGCCGGGCACCCGCGGCAAGAGCCTCCGCGGTCCGGCCATGCGCGCTTCACGATCAAAGGCAGGCGGCGGCGCTATTCTGAATAGGCCATTCTGCGTGGCGGCAAAGATAAAATCGTTTTCAGAACCCACATCAAGCATATTTATCTCTAAGCTGCTAAGCCCCGCCGAATAATCCTTCCACTTACCCTCTTTATATTCGTATTTAAAAATACCCTTGCGGCTTGCCCCAAGCAAATATTCAGGTGTAGCTATTATATAATTCATCTTCTGGCTTAGCAGGCCCTCTGAATTCAGCCGCGTCCAGCTATTACCACCGGCCTTTGACAATAAAATGCCATTGCCGGTACATATATAAACATTATCTTCATGCATCGCGATAGAATTAAGCGCCTTAAAGACGTACTCCGGTTCGGTCTCATCGTTTGTGTCTATATTATTGTCGGACTCCTCCCCAAATTCAATTAAATTATATACCCTGTCCCACGCATCACTGCCTGTCTCCTGATAGTATACACCGTCATCAGCGCACACATAGAAGAACCCCTTACCCGCATGGACAGACCTGATCTCCTTATTAATGAAATAGCCTTCAGCAGACCAATGCAGGCCCGAATCATAGCTTTTATATAAACCCCTTCGAGCTCCGATTATAACTATATCACCTTGAATGGAATGGGCGATACATTGTATATCCCTCTGCGCCTCATCCGGGCCGCTATGCCGTTTTGTCCATGAACTGCCGCAATCAACACTGACATACAACCCGTTTGACGTTGCGGCATAGATAATGGATTTGCCGTTCGGATCATAAGAAAGACAATTTATCCCCTCCCTTTCTCCTGTCAGCATAAATACCCTATCCCAGTGGCCGCCCCAGTCACAACTTTTATACACACTCTTTCGACAACCGGCAAAAACAAGGCCCGGACACTGGCCTATAACCCTTACCGAATTAACCCCAACTTCATCAATGCCGTTATCCGATTTATGCCAAATATTGCAGTCTGCGGCCCAATTATGGACCGGGCATAAAGCCATAAGGCAAAGACCAAATATAGACAACACCCATTTCTTAAATCTTAAAACCGCCGGGTGATTCGCTGTTTTTTTAGGCCTGGCGCCTGGCCTTCTTGCCTTGCCGCGTCCCATCTCAACCTCCTTCTTTATCCCACCGGGACATGTCTTTAATGGATATTTATATCAGCAATTTGATTATTTGTCAATTTATTTTATTTTTATTCAAATTTCAAGATACAAATTTGATTATAACGCAAATTCACTTGACAAGACCGGCCTATTCTGTTACATTAAAATTGTTATGGATATAGCAAAAAAAATACGCACCCTGCGCAAGGAAAGCGGCCTTACTCTCAAAGCGCTCTCCCTTTCAAGCGGTGTCGCCTTGGCGACACTAAGCAGGATTGAAACCGGTAAAATGATGGGAACTGTCGAATCTCATAAGGCTATAGCAACCGCCCTCGGCCAGACCCTTTCTCAACTCTATAGTAATTTGGAAAATAAAGAGTCCTCTTTTGAATATCAAAACCTTGAGAACCGGACAGACTTGTTCCTGCACAACGATAAGGCGTCTTATCACATGCTCACCAGCAATATACTCTCAAAGAAAATGATGCCGGTCATGCTAAAACTATCTCCGGGAGGCAGGACCAGTCTCGAACAACCCTCTTTCGCGACGGAAAAATTCTTATACGTGCTTAAAGGCAAGGTAGAGGTAATGATCGAAAAGACGAGACACGTCTTAAAAAAATCAGAGACGCTCTATTTCAACGCGGGTTTAAGCCACTATCTTAAAAATTCCTGCAGGGATGAAGCCCTGGTCATATGCGTTATCACCCCACCGGCGTTATAGGAGACGTATCATGAAGAAAAAAATCTTAGTATGTGACGATGAAAAAGGGGTCCGTGAATCTCTGAAATTGATACTATGCGGAAAATACGATGTCATATTGTCCGAAAACGGATCGCAGGCTATAGAGCTGATCCATGGAAATAAGGAGCTCGAATGCATACTCCTCGACATCAAAATGCCCGCGCCAAACGGTATTGAACTGTTGAAATATTTCAAAAAATGCGGCATACGGATCCCGGTCATTGTGGTAACAGGCTACCAAAGCGTCGAGACTGCCGCTGAATCCTTAAACAACGGAGCGATCAGCTATATTACCAAACCCTTCCGTTCAGAACTTGTTTTGAACGCGCTGGAAAAAGCCGTCACCTAACCTGCAGGCTTGCAATATGTTCTTCTATTACGCGACATCCCTGCTTACAGTCATAACATCCCTTGCCTTGGGGATTTTTGTTTTCTTTAAAAATCCAGACAACAGACTTCATATATCGCTTTTCCGTATGAATATCGTAGTCGCCGCTTGGAGTCTTTTTCTCTTTCTCCATTATGCCAGCAAGACATATCAGCAGGCAATTATTACATTGTATATACTGCATAGCGCCGTTATATTAATACCTGCCTGTTTTATCCATCTTGTCTGCGACCTGCTTGGCATCTCCAGCCCTGCACGCATAAGGATCCCATATATAATCTGCGGCGCTTTTATACCTCTTGTATATTCTCCTTATTTCATTAACGGGGTACAACAAAAAAATATTTTCAAATACTACGCTAATGCAGGAGATATTTATATACTATGGGTCATAACCTATTGCCTGATGGCTGGATACGGCGTTTACTTGATGATAAGTCACTACAAAAACTCTCCCATTATAAAAAAGATACAAATACGCTATATACTCTGCGCCTCACTTATAGGTTTTACCGGAGGGGCTACTATCTATTTTCTTTTTTATAACATACCGATACCGCCTTTTGGAGAGCATATCGTATTCCTATATCCGGTTATATTTTCCGTGGCCGTGCTTAAACATGACGCCCTGGAACTAAACATCGCCATAAAAAGAACCATTGTTTACTCCGTGTCAATAGCGCTTATCACCCTTGCATACCTTATCATCGTCTTATTATCGGAACGATTTCTGCGAGATGCTATGGGATATCATTCCATAGGCATCAGTGTCGGCGCCGCTGTAGTCATAGCGCTCATATTCAGCCCGTTGAAAAACCGGGTCGAAAAGATCATAGAAAGATTTTATATACAAAACACCTATCAAAAGATGCAAAAAGAACTTATAGAATCCGACAAGAGCAGGGCGCTGGCGCACCTGGCGGCCGGCCTTGCGCACGAGATACGCAATCCCCTGACTGCTATTAAGACATTTTGCGAATTTTTGCCTAAGAGATTTGATGATAAGCGGTTCAGGGAGGATTTCTCAAAAATAGTAACCGATGAAGCTGAAAAGATCGGCTCACTCATTGATCAGCTGCTTGAATTCGCGAAACCGTCATCGTTGAGGATATCGGACTGCGATGTAAGACAGGCACTCGATTATACCCTGAACCTGCTTTCAGCAGAAACACTAAAATCAAACATCAGGATAACAAGGGATTACGCCCAAGACGGACGCATTATACAGGCTGATACCGTTAAATTAAAGCATGTGTTTTTTAACATAATTAAGAACAGCCTTGAATCGATGAAGAAAGGCGGGACGGTCAAGATTGTGACAAGACCAGGTCATGACAAATTAAATATTGACATACAAGATAACGGCTGCGGTATAGCAGAAAAGGATCTCGGCAGGATATTCGAACCGTTTTTTTCACGCAAGGATAATGGCACGGGACTTGGCCTGTCCGTGGCAAAAAGCATAATCCTTGAGCACAAAGGTGAAATTTATGCCAAAAGCGCTCCCGGGTCCGGAACAGTATTTACGATATCCCTGCCAATATGCACTTAAAAATACCTAACAAAACACCCGGTAGCATTTGATCGCAGAGTTTATCCCGGCAGCTATAAAGAGAAGATTACATAAAAACCCGCCGCCTTATTCAGAGGTATTAGCAAAAGGCCTGTCCTCGCCGGACAAAGCGGGTTCCGGCTGGGATTGCTGAATATATGCCGACGTTATAAGCAACGCGCCAAAAGGTACCACAAAAAGGCTTATGATAAGACCTGCAAATGGTATCTGTCCGGCTAAGCCGTTTATAACTATATAGACAATAGCCAATGCCAAATTGACCCAAAGACCATTGCCCTTTACCATTGCCCAACTTGCCTTTAAAGAATCTACCGGGCCATAGCCCTTATCAATTGCCATAAAATATGAATAAAGCCACATAGTCATAAGCAGGACGCCCGGGACAATAAAAAGCAAAAGTCCGGTGAAAACGGCAAGGCCCTGCAAAAAGAACAGCCCAAGCAAAGGCCAAAATCTGTTAAGCATCTTAAAGATATCATTAAATTCTATCTTCTTTTCCTGGCTGCGCATGGCCTTAAGGGTCATATAACAATAACCGCCAAACAAAGGGCCAGATAGTATTAATAAGGTAAACAAGGATAATAACTGAAAGACAAGCGTTGCGAGCAAAAGCATAGGGATATTAACCTTATAGACATCAAACGCCTCTACAAAACATCTCTTTATATCAAGCTGCCTTGTCTCCATCCATTACCTCCTGTGTTTAAGACGGTTATTTAAACAGTACCGCGGAAATAAACCCTGCTATTGAAACACGTTATTATACACGGCTGTTATGCCGGCACATTATGGCAGACAAGTTCAGGGTCAATACGCCTTAATAAGCCCTTAAGCACCGTGCCCGGGCCTATCTCAAAAAAATGCTTAATACCTCGTGAGGCAATATTCCTTATCGAGTCCTCCCATCTGGTAGTAAGGCTCATTTGGTCAACAAGGTTGGCCTTTATCATATCAGGGTCATCTTGCGCAAAAGCGGTAACATTACTAATAACAGGTATCTTGGGCGGCATAAACTGTATATCCTTTAACGCCTTTTCCAGCTTGTGGCAGGCCTGTGCCATTAACGCCGAATGAAAAGGCCCGCTCACATCAAGGACAATGACCCGTTTCGCGCCTCTATCGCCTGCCAGGATAGATGCCCTATCAATAGACTCCATGGAGCCTGATACGACAATCTGCCCGGGGCAATTAAGATTTGCTATCTGGGCCTTTGATTCCTGACATATATCTTCAACCTGATATGTATCAAGGCCGATAATACAGGCCATTTTGCCCGGGTTATCATTGGAGGCCTCTTCCATAAACTGCCCTCTTAACCTTACTAGCTTAACGGCATCGCTAAAACACATTGTTTCCGCGCATACCAAGGCGCTGTATTCTCCAAGGCTAAGACCCAATACCGCTTGAGGCACATAATCGCAACGAGACAATAGATGAACTCGCAATGCTGCGATAGATGAAACTAAAATCGCAACCTGGCAGTTCCGGGTCCGGGTAAGTTCTTCCGCGGGGCCGTCAAAACAAAGCCGCTTAAGGTCGAAACCCAGTATCTCGTTTGCCTGGTCGAATGTCATGCGGGCTATTTCATGATTATCATAAAGCGTTTTCCCCATACCTACATACTGCGCGCCTTGCCCGGGAAACATAAAAGCAGATTCTACCATTTTATTACAATAGACCCCCATGTGAAACCGGCGCCAAAGGCGACCAGTACAACAATATCCCCTTTCTTTATCCTTTTTTCGTCAACAGCCTCACAAAGGGCAATTATCGTTGACGCGGCCGAGACATTACCGTATTTAGCAACATTAAGATACACCTTTTCTTCGGGAAGGCCTATCCTCTGTCTCACGGAATTTATTATTCTCATATTTGCCTGGTGCGGGATAAGAAGAGATATATCCTTACAGCCCAATTTAGCCTCGCAAACTGCCCTTGTAGCGGCATCAGTCATAATCCTGACAGCGGATTTAAATACCTCGCTACCGCTCATCTTGATATAATGAAGCCTGTTCTTGACGGTATCAATCGAAGCGGGGTTTTTCGACCCCCCTCCAGGCAGATATAAAAGGTTTGCCAGGTTCCCGTCTGATCCAAGATAGTGCGACAGTATGCCGCCTGACGAGACCGGCTGTAAGACAGCGGCCCCGGAGCCGTCTCCAAACAAGACACAGGTATTTCTATCCGTATAATCAGTAACAGAGCTTAATACCTCAACTCCTATGACCATAGCGTTTTTGTATACACCCGAACATATAAACTGTTTCGCGGTGACCAAGCCGTAGATAAATCCTGAACATGCCGCCCCAATATCAAAACACACGGCATTCTTTGCCCCCAGTTTGGACTGGACAAAACAAGACGTGGACGGAAAAGGCATATCAGGGGTAATGGTGGCGACAATAATAAGCTCTAATTCTTCCGGTTTGATCTTTGCCCCTTCCAGGGCCTTGCGTGCGGCGCTTACCGCCAGATCGCTTGATGCCGTTCCTGGCTGGGCTATCCGTCTTTTTTTTATGCCGGTCCTTGTCGTTATCCATTCATCCGACGTGTCAACCATCTTTTCAAGATCGTGATTTGTCAAAACCTTTTTCGGCACGCACATGCCAATACCTGTAATTCCGACCGGTCTATTCGTTCTCATTTAGGGCAATTCCCTTCCTGCTAAGCTATAGCATCAACAATATGCTGATTAACCTCAAGTTTGACAAATTCCGCGGCCTCTCTTATAGCGTTCTTTATAGCCTTGGCGGATGAGCCTCCATGACATATGATACATACCCCGTTAACACCTAATAGCGGAGCTCCTCCATATTCGGAATAATCTATCTCTTTTTTTAATGCCCTGAAAGCGGGCAAGCTGAGAAGGGCCCCTATCTGGGTTAAGAAACCCTGTTTCAGTTTCCTTTTAAGAAAAACCGTCAGTGTGTGGGCCAATGACTCCGATACCTTGAGTACCACATTTCCAACAAACCCATCACAAACGATAACGTCATAATCGCCTGTATATATATCGCCGCCCTCCACGTTTCCTGTGAATTTTATGCCGCTGGCATTAAGCAGCCTGCGCGTCTCTTTTATGAAATCCGTCCCCTTTGCCTCCTCTTCCCCTACATTAAGCAAACCTATCTTTGCCGTTTTTTTGCCGAACAGGTATTTTTGTAAAACATCCCCCATAACAGCATATTGCAGCAGGTGTTCGGGCTTGGGATTAATATTGGCCCCGACATCAATAAGCACGCAGAGGTCTTTCAGCGTGGGGTATATAAGGCCTATACCCGGCCTTTGCACCCCGCTTAAAAGGCCCATCTTTAAAGCCACGGCACATACAACCGCGCCTGTATTGCCCGCTGATACAAAGGCATCAACCTTACCATCGCGCATTAGCCTGGCGCTGACATTTATAGAAGAATCTCTTTTTTTCCGAACGCTCAAGGCCGCCGGTTCATCCATGCCAATAGCCTCCGAGGCATGGCAAACCGATATGGAGCGGGGTGTGCGGGCGCCTCTTTTAAAAAGCTCCTGCTGTATCGTTTCATTATCACCGACAAGGACTATATCATATCCAAATTCCCTGCTGGCAAGCAGGGCGCCTTCTATCACAACGCTGGGCGCATTATCCCCACCCATGGCATCTACGGCAATACGCATAGGATACCGTCTCCTCTTCAGGCCTTATGTTTCTTGGTTTTTTCTTTCCTTACAACTACCTGCCTGCCCTTGTAGTAACCGCATTTCGCGCACACCCTATGCGGCATAACGATACTACCACAATTAGGGCATTTGGCAAGAGATGGGTCAAGCAGTTTATAATGAGTGCGTCTTTTCCTTCCCCTTGCTTTTGAATGTCTCCTTTTTGGTAATCCCATTTTAAGCCTCCAATTTTATCAAACACTATTTTACCCGGCATAAATTAATACTGCCCGGGGACAAACTCAATATTACCTCAAGAGATCAAAACTTGATTTCCAAGATCTTTTTCCTGCTGTTAAATCCCGATATTATGCGAATATCTGACCTGCGCGCGTTAAAATATCCGGCAATAACCTTTAACAATGATTCATTGGCTTTGCCGTCCACCGGCGCGGCCTTCAGATATACCTTATACTCATCTCCGGGACCCTGTTTGACCTCATCCCTCGAGGACCTTGGCTGGACCTTTACACGGACGTTCATTTAAGCCTTTGGGCCAGGTCCATCAGCGTATGCACTAAAAAACTCTGAATAAAAATTAAACACAGTATAGCGATAATAGGCGAAACATCAATCGCCCAAAACTGCATCTTCAACCCTCTTCTGATGGGGCTTAAAAGGGGTTCTGTGGCACGCTGTAAGAATTGAACTATAGGGTTAAAAGGGTCTGGGTTAACCCAGCTTATAAGCGCCTTGATTATTATCATCCAATAGAGTAATGTGATGACGATATCAAGCACCTTTGCTATACTCATGATAAAATTGCTCAAAACAAACATGCAGCATACCTCCATTTTTACAGCCGGGCAATACAACTTTTTTATAAACGCCGGTTCAGGCCAATTGCCTTGACCTGTCGAAGGCAGCCTTCACAGCCTCCCGGACAATAGCCTCAAAACCTCGTTTTTTAAAGACCTTCAATGCCGCCTCTGTCGTGCCGCCTTTTGAGGCTACATCCTGCTTGAGAAAAACCGGGTATTTGTTCAGGCTGTACTGCAAAAAACTGGCACCAAATATTGTCTGCGTCACAAGCCTGAATGCCAAATCTTTTTTTATGCCTAAGGAAACCGCTGACTTGGCCATAGCCTCCATCAGCAAGAAAAGGTACGCAGGCCCGCTGCCTGACACAGCCGTCACGGCGTCCATATGCCTCTCATCCAATACAACCGTCTTGCCAATACTGTTAAATATTAATTCCGTGTTACGCTTATCCTGTCTGGTGACGGCATTGCTGTAAGATAAAGCCGTCATCGCGCAATGGGCAAGTGCTGGCATATTCGGCATAGCCCTGACAATCTTCCTGACCCGGGTCTTTTTTTTAATAAAATTTATCCTTTTGCCCGCTACTATGGATATCAGGAGCCTGCCCTGTAAGGCATCCGCCATATCCTCAAGAACCGGACCCATATCCTGGGGTTTAACCGATATTATAACAATATCGCTTTTTTGACAAGCGTCTGTATTAGAGCGTGAAACCCAAACACCATATTCAGAACCCAGATATTTTAATCTGGTCGCGTCTTTATCAGCGATAAAAATACGCGTCTTACCCGGGTACTTTTTGAGCGTCAGCCCCCTTAATATGGCCTCGCCCATTTTGCCGCATCCTATGATCGATATCCTCAATCGCTTATCCTCAATTCACTTGACTATTGAATATGGCTGAACCTATCCTGACGATCGTCGCGCCTTCTTCAACGGCTATTTCAAAGTCCTGCGTCATCCCCATAGAAAGCTCTTTGATATTGCGGTAACCGGCAGAGACGATACTATCCCTCAACAAGCGCAAGTTGTTGAAATACGGTCTAACATCTTCTCTATTCTTGACTATAGGAGCTATTGTCATAAGACCTATCAGATTAATATTAGGAAAAGACGACGTTTGTTTCACGAATCCACAAACATCACCGGGGGCAATACCGTATTTAGAAATTTCACCTGATATATTAACTTCGATTAAACAATCAATGCGCTTACCTGACAGATATGCCTGTTTATCTATCTCGCGGGCAAGATTAATACTGTCAAGGGAATGTATGACATCAAACATACTAAGGCACAGGGCTGTTTTATTTGTCTGAAGATGGCCTATCATGTGCCATTTAACAGCCTTGGCCGCCTGGCCAAGAAGATTATATTTAAAAATAGCATCCTTGACCCTGTTTTCCCCAATATCCGAAACCCCTGATACCAAAACATCGTGAAGCTGCTTAATGGTGGCTGTCTTAGTTACAGGCATCAACCGGATATCTGCCGGATCGCGGCCCGCCTTTTTGGCCGCATTCTCTATTCTTTCCTTAACCAGGGCAAGGTTTCTGATAACCATTTGGCATACTTTAACATAATATAATATTCAAGTCAATAATTTTATAGCTTTTCACGGCGGCTTAGCAAACCCAAATATAAAGGTTTTTAGAAATAATCGTTGTAAAGTCCTCTGGCATATTCAGATAAAGCCAATAACCAGTTTTTCGGACCAAGTTTTAATAATGATACCTTCGACTGCCTGGCTTCGGCCCCTAACTGGAGCAATCCTGCGGTGATAAAATATATATGGCATGGTAAAGGTTTAGGCGAAACACCTAAACCCGTTATACGCCCAATACGCACGGGTATACCCAAAACAGATTCGGCAAGTTCAATACAGCCATCCATAATTACCGGCTGGCCGCACATAACGGCACCACTGGGTATATTCCCTGAATAGCCTGAAGCCTTAAGCTCTCTTTTGATCTCATTGAATATGCGCGTATATTCTTCAACGAGGATAGCCCTCAAATCCAACTTTTGAGAGACCTTTTTAAGAAAACCCGCGCGCATATCAGGCCCGGTTACTGGCCCATCAAGCAAAAGCCTCTCTATCTTGAGTTTTTCAGCTTCCGCTTCAGGTATACATAATTCCCGGGCAAGCCTTTTAGTAATATCGCAGCCCCCGACAGGCAACGTCTTAAGAAACACCGGCCGCGACTGCGAGACGATCAATATATCAGTCATATCCGCGCCAATATCGATAAAAACCACACCGAGACTCTTCTCGTGCTCCAGGACAACAGCCCTTAATCCGGCCAATGGCGAGATAATGGTATCCTCAATGCCTAAACCTGAATACTTCACCGCTTTTTCAAGATTATCTATCACAGAGATCTTTGCTGTGACAAGGAACATGTCCGTCTCAAGTTTCATGCCAAACATGCCTACGGGATTGGCTATCCCCGGCTCCGAATCAACAACAAAACCGCCTCTGGAGCAATAAATAATACCCCTTTCATACGGCATATGCACTGACTTCGCGTTGGCAATAACCCTATCCACATCATGTCTGGTTATCTCGTTGTCTTTATCGGATATAATTATCTGCCCATGGGATAAAAAACCTTTTAAATGTGTGCCCGATATGTTTAAAAAAACAGACTGCGCCTTTTTCCTGCTAATATCTTCAGCCTCACAGACAGCCGTCAATACGGCATCCGAAAGACCTTTGATATCCGAGACCACACCTTTCTTAAAACAATCATGGTACCCAACCCCGTAGCCTAAGATATTCAACGCGCCCTTTTGTTCGGACAGATCAGCTATAAGACAGCTCACCTTTGACGAGCCTATATCAAGAGCGGTTATAAACGCCTCTTTTTTCTTCATCCCTTTTCTTCATCCCTTTCGATCCCTCTTAGTAACGGTAAATACCTCAAGCACATGATACCTCTATAACCTGTCATTAGCGCGGAACGACAACAATATCCTCAAACCTTAAATCTATGATCTTTGCCTTACGGTTCCTGAAGGACAAATCGCTTAAAACCTTTTTAATAGTATCTAACTTGTCCTTAAGCTGGTGCGTGCCCAATTCAACCCTGGTCCCGTCGTCAAGTATTAAGACGGGGCTATCCCCGTCATAAACATTGACCTCTTTTACCATAGAATCGCCTGTCAAGCAAGACCCTTCAGCGGTATCATTGATGTCATTTATTATATTAATGGCCTTTTGCAGCCTCTTTTTATGTTCATGCCTCATGCCTGAAAATGATTTTGAGCTTACATCGATACCGGAGACAACCATAAGAACAGGTTGTTTCGATAAAAGAGGCTGGGATATTATAACAGCGTCATCGGAGACAAGATAATAACTCCCCGATTCAATCTGACAGACAGGCCTTCTTAGTTTATAAGATATGAACAAGGCATCCGGCAATCGCCTATGGATGACCACGTCCCTTATTTCAAGGTAATCCCTTTCAATGTCATATTCACATTTTTTGATGTCCAGCATAAATATATTCACACCCTTGTGTGAATATAAATCCCGCGCTACGGAGGTCTCAATCTTGAGCTGGGACCTGTCCATAACCTCAATACGCTTTATATCAAAATAATCGGAATGCAACAGAAGATGCTGGACACCCTTGATAAGAAACACTGCAATAAAAATAAAAAATAAGCAGGGCATAAACCTTATAACCATATCCAACAGCGGAAATACCCGTCTCCTAACCCTTGGTTTTCTCGTGTTACGCGGGGATTTTTTTTCTTTTTTCGCCATAATAAGGTCTCTTTCTCCTTTAAACAACCGCGGCAAAACATGCGTTAACCGCGGCCGGTCTTTTATTTATTATCCATGACATCCGCTTTTGCGTTTTTCGAAAAATGTTTTTCAGCCGCATATTTTAGGATATCAAGGCACATCCGGGTAAAATCAATTCCGGCAGCCCGGGCGGCCTTGGGAAGCAGGCTTGTCTGGGTAAAACCCGGTATCGTGTTTACCTCAAGGACTGTTATAATATTATTCGGCTTATCCAGGATCATATCCACCCTTGATAGGGATTTGCATCCCAAGGCCTTGTGGGCAGCCAGCCCCAGATCCTGGGCACGACATGAAAGTACACCAGGGATATCCGCGGGAACACCGTATTCACTTGCGCCTGGCGTATACTTTGAATAATAATCATAGAAGCCGCTCTTAGGCTGTATAGAAATAACAGGCAGTGGTTCATCGCCCAGTATACCTACCGTGATGTCCGCGCCCCGGGCGTAATCCTCAATAATAATCTTGCTGTCATAGACAAAGGCCTTTTCAATAGCAGGCATTATATCTACCTTAGACCTGACCATGCTCATCCCGATACTGGAACCCTCATTGCTCGGTTTGATAACACACGGGAGACTGATATCTCTTACCTGGCAAGGGTCAAAACCCTCCCTTTCCATAATAATATAATTAGGTGTCGGTATGCCGCGCGCGCGAAATATCTCTTTTGACAGCGCCTTGTCAAACGACAGCTTACTTGCCCTCGGGCCTGAACCGGTATAGGGGATACCCCATTCGTCAAGCAATGCCTGCACGCTGCCGTCTTCACCAAACCTCCCGTGCAAGGCGATAAAAACAATGTCTATGCCAAGCGCGCTCAAATCCCTTTTTAACGATTCCGGGTCCATAACGTCGACCAGAACGGTATTGATACCTGCCGAACATAGCGCGCCGAACACGGCATCGGCAGATCTAACCGATACATCCCTTTCGCTTGAAGGCCCCCCTGACAAAACTGCCACCTTGCCAAAATTTTGCATTTATCCCCTTTTTAGATTATCTCAACCTCTGTCTCAAGCGTAAAATTAAAAACGGATTTTACGCGTTTTTTTACTAATGATATAAGCCTAATTATGTCTTTCGAACTGGCATGGCCCTTATTAATTATAAAATTGGCATGCCTTGTCGAGACCTGCGCCCCGTCTATACTGCGGCCTTTTAACCCGCATCTGTCTATCATTTCAGCAGCACTAATAGCTGAACCGGCTGGATTTTTAAACACGCACCCTGCGCTGGGGGCCGTATAATCCTGGCTGGATAATCTGCGGGTCAAATATTTATTCATAAGGCCTTCAATAAGCGTCTTCCTTGACCTTTTTAATTTAAAACAGGCGGATAGAACAATTAGACCTTTTAAACCGCTATGCCTATATTTAAAACATATATCATCACGGTTTAATATCCTGATATTGCCGGCCTTATCCATGCACTCTGCGTATCTCAATATGCGCGAGACACTACCGCCAAAAGCGCCGGCATTCTGGAAAACAACCCCTCCTATTGTCGCAGGTATGCCAATAAGAAATTCCGCTCCGCTTAGTGAAAGCCCCTGGGCAAGATCACATAACCTGTTTACCATGACCCCCGCACCACATATGATATCATTGCCGCGGGGCGCGGCACTTTTAAAGTAAGTGGACGATAACTTCAAAAAAACATTGTTCAACCCATTATCGCTGATTATTATATTACTACCATTGCCTATAGGCAACAGGGAAATTTTATTACTCCTGCATAGAAAAAGCATGTCCTTAACGCCGTTGATATTTTCGGGTATATACATGCCGATAGACTTACCGCCCGTTTTCATGGTAGTATAAAACCTCATGGGGGCGTTGGGGATAAATCTTCCGGCAAGACGCCCCTCACGTTTCATGGAGGCAATATCATTTAGCAGTCCACGGACAGGTCTAATTTATTCGCTCCTTTTTAAACCTCATGACAAATTCTCCGGATATCCTGCCTATATCTCCCGCCCCCAGAAAAAGGAGCAGGTCTCCCGGCCTGACGAAACCCATCAGGTACTCAATCAATTTTTCTTTTGCCATATAGGTAGAATTGACCTTCTTTATTTTAATAACCTCATCGTATATACACATGGACGTGACCCCGCATATAGGCTTTTCATCAGCAGCATAAATATCGGTAAGGATCAGGCAGTCGGTGCCGTAAAATGCCCGGGCGAATTCCTTCTTCAGAAATTTGGTCCTGGTATAGCGATGGGGTTGAAATATGGATACTATCCGCCTGCGTTTCATATTCACCGCCGCCTTTAAGGTGGCAACAATCTCGGTAGGGTGATGGGCATAATCATCTATTATCATGACATCATCTATACACGCCTTCTCTTGAAACCTGCGCTGGGCCCCCCTGTATTGACATATTGCCCGCCTAACAATGTCAGCGCCTATACCTATATCAAAAGCGGTAAGCATAGCGGCCATAGAGTTTAACACATTATGTTCGCCAGGCACATTGATTCTGAATCTGCCGATATCGCGATTGGCAAAAACAAGCCCGAATTCAGACCCCATCGGCCCTAATACGATATCTTTAACACGCAGGTCATCGCTTGATGATTTGCCGTATCTTAATACGCGGTTTTTGCAATCCTTGATCATATTTGTCATATACGGGTCTTGGCCCCAGCATATAACAGCCCCGGCCGGCCGGACATTCTCCATGAATCTGAAATACGCGTTTTGTATTTGCTCAATACCTTCATAATAATCAAGATGCTCAAGGTCTATATTAGTGATAATCCCGTAATCCGGCCTAAGATAAAGAAATGAGCCATCAGATTCATCGGCTTCGGTCACAAAATACTCTCCGCCCCCTATAAAGGCATTGCCGTTAAGATACGGGACCAGGGCCCCGACCATACCGCTGGGATCAAGCCCCGATTCTCTTAATACTGTGGCTACCATCGAAGATGTTGTTGTCTTTCCATGCGCGCCGGTAACAGCAACGCACTTTTTCCCCTCTCCGAGATAAGCCAAAAACTCTCCTCTCTTAAAAACCGGTATCCCCTTCTTCCCTGCCTCGGCAAGCTCGGGATTGTGCGCCAATACAGCCGAAGAGTAGACTACAATATCATTATCCTTGATATTTTCCCAGCAATGCCCTATAGCGATATCCGCGCCTTCGGATATAAGCCTGTCGGTTAGATAACTCGGCTTTATGTCCGAACCTGAAACCCTGTGACCTTTCTTAAGGCAAAGCCAGGCAATACCGCTCATCCCGATACCGCCTATCCCAATAAAATGTATCTTTTTTTTGCTATTCAGCATTTGTAAGTCCTATTATTTGCCCGGCGAGTTCCCTGCCTGCCTGGGGTCTTGAAAAGATCCTCATATTACGCCTCATTAGTCCCATTTCATTATTATCACATAGAATGGAAAAAACCGTGTCTTTAAGTTTGCCTGCCTGCAATTCCCTTTGCGGCAGCACAACCGCGGCGCCTTGTTTTGCCAGGTGTTGAGCGTTCGCGGCCTGGTGCCCTCCTGCCCCGGGATACGGGATAAAAACAGCAGGAACCCCGAAAAAAGCCAACTCGGATATAGTCGTCGCGCCGGCCCTGCATATGACAAGATCGGCCGCCTTGTAGCACAAGGCCATCTTATCACAGAACCCCCTGACCCAGTGGACTATCTTATTCACCCTATAGACCTCTTCGACAGCTTCCCTGTCAGCATATCCTGTTATATGGGCTATTTGCACGGAGTCTCTTTCCAAGATATCAAGCATCCCAACCATGTCTGAAACAGCCTTATTGATGGCAGAGGCCCCGGAGCTGCCTCCTATAACAAGTAACGTCTTTCTCTTATCTGAAAATTGCAAAGCGGAGAGCGCCTCATGCCTTGTTATCATCTTTAATCCGTTTATCATCTCTTGCCTTATGGGGTTTCCGGTAAGAACATATCTACCCCCTTTTTGCGCCTGCGATCCTTCAAAACTCAAACATATCCTGTCCGCGATTTTACACAATATACCGTTAGCGCGGCCTAAAACGACATTTTGTTCATGTATCAGAGTCTTTATGCCCATAGCGGACGCCGTCTGTATTATAGGGCCGGAGATATATGCACCAAAACCGACCGCTATATCCGGGTTGATCCTAACTATCAAGGCCTCTGCCTTAATGCGGCAGCGAATCAACCTGGCCAAAAAACCAAACCATTTCATTGAAACCCCATAAGGCATTTTCGGCACGGCAAAGACGCAATAATCAAACCCGTACATGTTCATCATGGTCTCGGCATTATACGATTTATCAACGATAAAAAATAAATCAGAATAACCCTCTTCTTTAAGTTTCTGGGCCAATGCTATAGCTGGAAATATGTGGCCGCCCGTTCCTCCGCAAACAATCAATATCTTCATAAACCCTCACGTCGTATTATATACCCAGATCATGCTACTGATTCTATCGCTTGATAAATCCTTAACGCCTGTGTTTAGCTATATTCAGCAATAGCCCGATGCTGGCTAAACTATACACCAAAGACGTACCACCATAACTTATAAAAGGCAGGGGCATGCCCTTTGTCGGAATAATAGCCGTAACAGCGGCTATATTTATTAGCACCTGCAGGGCTATCATCGTTACCAGGCCAAAAGCCAAAAACTGTCCGAACAGGTCCCTCGCGAAATACGCTATCTTAACCCCCAACCATATAAGGACCGCGAACAATATTATCACCCCGATACTGCCAAACATGCCAAGCTCTTCCCCTATAATAGAAAAAATGAAATCAGTGTGGGCCTCGGGCAAATAAAAGAATTTTTGTTTTGAATGCGCCAGGCCCACGCCAAAAATACCGCCGCTACCCATAGCGATCATGGATTGTATTATCTGAAAACCCGCGCCTCTCGGATCAGACCATGGATCGATAAAAGCTATAATACGCTTGATCCTGTATGGCTTGGTGATGATAAGTCCGATTACAAATATTATACCGGGCACCATGACCATAAACAACTGTTTTATATCAACGCCCGCCATGAACGCCATTATTATTATAAGCAGGGCGAGCGCTACAGCTGTTCCGAGATCAGAACCGGCCAATATAAGCACCAGACATACGCCCAAGGCTGTCATAAGCGGTAAAAAACCGTAGAAAAAATCCTTAATCTCCGATTGTTTACGTGAAAGTATGTCGGCCGCGTAAAGGACAAGTGATAATTTCGCTATCTCGGACGGCTGAAAACTTATCGGTCCTATACCTATCCAGCGCCTGGCCCCGCCCGCGGACCTGCCTATCCCGGGGATAAAAACCATAAGCAGAAGAAGGATGGAAAACAACAAAAAAGGCTTGGATATATTCTTGAGCCTGCCGTAGTCAAAACTCATAAAGAATACGGCTGCCATAACCCCAAAAAACAAAAATATAATATGCCTTTTTAGAAAATAAGCACTGTCATGATATTTTTCATAAGCAAAGACACAACTGGATGAATAGATCATAACAACCCCTACCGCTATCAACATCAATACGATCAGAGAAAGTATTACCCGCGTTTTTCTCATTACAAGACCTGACCTTTACCCGTAACCGGAATAAACCTTAAAACAGACTCCTTAAAGGCCTCGCCCCGGGCCGCATAACTTTTATACATATCGAAACTCGCGCACATGGGTGACAACAAGACAAAATCTCCGGGCACAGCCTTATCGCGGGCTATTCCTACAGCCTCTTCCATGCACGATGCCTCTTTTACCTGCGTGAAAGCGGATAGATCACGTTTTATCTTTCCGCGGGCCTCCCCAATCACTACCATCATCCGGACCTTCTGCCTGACCAGGCCGCCTATAGCTGTGAAATCGCTTCCCTTATCCCTGCCGCCGGCTATCAATACCGCCTTACCCGAAAACGCTTTAAGGGCGGCAGCACAGGCATCGACACTTGTAGACTTTGAATCATCTATATATCTTACCCCATTGAATGCGGCAATACGCTCGCACCTATGGGCAAGGCCTTTAAAATTCTTTAATACGGCACGCATCCCGTCCAAGGTTGCGCCCGCGAGACGGGCACAACAGCATGAAGCCAGGATATTGGAATAATTATGGGCACCTGACAACAATACCTCATCTACCGAACATAATCTCTGATTCTCTCCGAACATGTTGGCAACAAAAAAACCGTCTTTTAAATAAAAACCTGCGACAGTCTTCTTCATGCTGAAATAGTATATTTTCGACCTGGGCATCGGCTGAAGCGAAACCAGTTTATCATCATCACTATTTAACACAAAGAAATCATTTTGCGTCTGGTGCTTATAGATATTTCTTTTGCAACGAAAGTAATCGTTGAAATCACGGTGAACATCAAGATGGTTTTGGGTGATATTAGATATTAAAGCGACCCTTGGCTTGAAATCATCCACATACTTAAGCTGAAAAGAACTTGCTTCAAGAACAATATGATGATCTGGACGCGCGGACAGTACAATTGACGAAAAGGCCCTGCCTATATTTCCGCAAAGGATGGATTTCCGGCCCGACTCCTTCAACATCATATCGATAAGAGTAACGATAGTGCTTTTCCCGTTACTGCCTGTAACAGCTATTATGTCATTCGTCAAAAACCATGATGCGGCCTCAATCTCGCTTACTACAGGTATGGATCTGCGCTGGGCAATTACTATCGGCCAGGCAACGTCAGACACCCCGGGACTTGTAACAATAATATCCGATCTCTCTATCAGATCCTGCCTGCATAAGCCTATGTATGCCTCGATCCCGGAGGCAAGAAGCTCTGAAACAGTTTCACGAAGCTCGCCGGAATTATTGGAATCCATGGCAAAGACACGGGCACCCATATGCTTCAGTAGCATAGACACCGCCCTGCCGCTTATGCCCAGGCCTATTACCGAAACATTCTTTTCCCTTACTTCCATATCAGTATAATTTTAATGACACCATTGTAAAAAGTGATAATATCGCGGCAATAATCCAAAAACGGACCACTATCTTGGATTCATGCCATCCGCGCATCTGCAGATGATGATGAAAAGGCGCGCACAAAAAAATCCTCCTGCGCCTGATCTTGAATGAGGCCACCTGCAACATTACGGATAACGCCTCAAAAACAAAAATACCTCCGGCAATAATAAGCAGCGTCTCTTTTTTCACACAGCACGAAACAACACCGATGCCTCCTCCAAGGGCCAAGGAGCCTGTATCACCCATAAAAACACTCGCGGGATATGAATTAAACCATAAAAACCCTAAACCCGCTCCCGTTAACGCGGCACAGTAAACGCAAAGCTCTCCCGCCCCCGGTATATATTGCATAAAAAGATAATTAGATATCTGCACGTGACCGGCGGCATACCCTATCACGGAATATGCCAAGGCCACCATGATCATACACCCTATAGCCAGTCCATCCAAACCGTCGGTCAGGTTTACGGCATTAGAGGCCCCTGTTATCACAACCATCACGAACAGGATATAAAAAATTCCAGCATTAAAAACAAGGTTTTTTAAAAAAGGCACATATATACTTGAATCAATATTAGTATCAAGAAAAAGAAAGGCGCCGACTATAAAACCAAGCGCTATCTGCCCTAAAAATTTCATCCTCTTATTAAGACCTGGGCCTTTTTTTGACTTCAATTTAACATAATCATCGCAGAAACCCAGCACCCCCAGCCAGATAGTAGAGAATATCGTAAGCAGGATATACCTGTTATCCAGCCTCGCCCATAACAATGTCGAGATTATGACAGAAGATATTATGATAAGACCTCCCATCGTAGGCGTGCCCTGCTTGCCTTTATGGGCTGAATAAATACCGGGGACCTCTTCTTCCGTCCGCACCCGTTCACCAATATTAAATTTCTTTAAAATACTTATTATGCGGGGTCCTATTACAATACTTATTAAAAATGCCGTTACAATCGCCCCGACAGTCCTGAATGTAATATAACGAAACACGTTAAAACCAAAAAAAACACCTTTTAGCGGATACAGCAAATGATAAAACAACCTATTCCTCCTTATTTGAAAAACTCAAGGCTTTTTGTCGCTGGGAAAAACTGCCGCGGCCCGGTTCAGCCGGTAAGCCCATCGACTATCTCCTCCATCCTCATTGACCTTGACCCCTTTATTAGGACAGAATCCCCTTTGGCTATCCTGCCTTTCAAAAAAACCGTTATCTCACCTTTGTCTTTAAAAATCTTTATATCAGACCTTTTCATCCCGCCGTCAAAAGCCCCTTTAGCCATGTTACTAATATGGCGGCCAAATAAAATAAGCGTATCGGCTGTTTTGGATTTCGCGATAAATTTTCCGCACGCATAATGAAGCTTATCTGCCTTGCTGCCAAGCTCCAGCATATCAGCACAGACGATATAATTCCTTCCCTGCCTGCCGTGGCTATTTAAGGCCGATACAGCGCACATAAGAGAGGTCGGATTAGCATTATATGTGTCGTTTATCAGCCTGAAACCGCGGCAGACAATAACCTGCATCCTTCCGGGAGAGGCCCTAAAAGACAACATTGCCTCTCTTATGAGGTCACGGCCCATAAAAAGCGATGATACCGCGATAGCAGCCATACCATTATACACATTGTGAACGCCGATGAGCGGCAAAAAAAAATCCTCACCACTCAAGCAAAAACCTGTGCCATTCGACCTTAGCCTGATATTCTCCGCCCTGAATCCGGCCTCTTTGCTTTTGATGGCAAAACCGATCTCCTTGATACCCTTATATTTTACCATCCTAAGCATTTTATCATCAAGATTTTTCACCCATACCCCGGACTTGGGCAGGGCCTCAACCATAGCTATCTTTTCCTCTAATACACCCGATAACGTCTTTAATCCCTTAAGATGCGACATACCAATATTAGTAGTAATTACTATATCTGGTTTTATAATACCCCCACTTAGCGATATCTCCCCCGGAGAATTAGTCCCCGCTTCCACAACAGCAATATCATGGTCCTTCAGATTCAAGAGTGTTTTTGAAACGCCTATGAGGTTATTGTAATTTGCCTCGGTTTTCAACACTTTATATCTCATCCCGAGAATATGGCTAAGCAGATCCTTTGTGGTTGTTTTTCCGTTAGAACCGACAACACATATAAGCGGTATATCAACGGCCTGCCTGTGTTTTTTTGCTATCAGGGCCAACGCGTCTTCAGCCTTTTCAACAAGCAGCACTGGTATATCTTCCGGCATGTACCGCGCTGGAAAGGAATCTGTTATTACCGCTGCAGCGCCTTTTTTAACGGCATCAGATATAAAATCTCTGCCCTGGAAATTCTTACCGTTAAGCGCTACAAAAATCTCGCCGGGATTAATAGTACGGGAATCCGTTGAAAAAGAGCTGACAATGTAATCCCTGCCAGACCCCAAAAGCCTGGCATTTATTGTTTTAATTATACCGCTTAGCTTCATACGGCATTCTCCGACAATCCAAGGCTCTTCATGGCCTCAAAAGCTACTTTCTTATCGTCAAAGGCTATGGTAACATCCTTCATGACCTGATAACTCTCATGGCCCTTGCCTGCTATAAGAACGATATCGCCTCTTCGCGCTCTGGTTAAGGCATGCCGGATAGCCTTTTCGCGGTCAACTATTATCTTATAATCCTCAAAACCTTCAGGCAGGCCTTTTTTTATATCATCTATTATGGCACCGGGTTCCTCACCACGCGGGTTATCGCTTGTTATCACCACAAAGTCCGATAGTCCCGCAGCCACCCTGGCCATCCTTGGCCGCTTCTGTTTGTCTCTATCGCCTCCACACCCAAATACGGTTATAATCCTTTTTTGCTTAATTTCAGCAAGCGCTGTCAGCACATTAAAAAGCGCATTATCCGTATGGGCATAATCAATGAATACAGATATACCGCCTTCACGGTAATTTATCCTCTCCATCCTGCCCGGGGCAGGCTTAAAATCCTTCATCGCGGCCTTGATGCAACTTAACGATAGGCCGACAGAGACGGCAAAGGCTATGGCAGAGAGCATATTATATATATTGTGCTCTCCGATAATAGGGCCATCTATATAAAACGTCTCACCCCTAGCACAAACCTTAAAACTTGTCCCTTCTGCCGTCCTGGATATCTCGCAAGCCTTTATATCGGCAGGGCCCTTTATACCGTATGTCAGCATTCTACCCTTTGTTTCACCAGCTAATAAACTACCGTAGGAGTCATCTATATTTATAATACTGCAACCGCCTTCCTTAAGCATACTAAACAGTTTACGTTTTGCCTGAAAGTACGCATCCATATTCCCGTGATAATCAAGGTGCTCGCCTGTAAGATTAGTAAAAATCACCCTGTTAAATTTAATCTCCTCAACACGACCCTGGTCTAAGGCATGGCTTGAAACCTCCATCGCGCAATTTTTTATACCCGAGGCCTCCATGTCGCTTAACAGCATCTGTAGTGTTACGGAAGAAGGCGTCGTATTCACGGCAGGTATCGATCTTGGCCCTATCTCGTAACTTACGGTGCCTATCATACCACAGCTCATTCCAGCCTGCCGCAATAAAGCTGAAACCATATACAGGGTAGTGGTCTTTCCGTTAGTGCCGGTAATACCTGTCACATTCATCCTGTCAGAGGGGTGATTATAAAAGTTGGCAGCTATCTTGGCGCAGGAGATCCTTATATCCCTGACTATTACCTTGGTTATGCTTTTGTACGTTATAAAATCCTCTTCCGCCACTATACAAACCGCCCCGCGTTGTATCGCCTCATCAATATAATCATAACCATTCAGATCCGCGCCTTCTACGGCAAAGAACATGCCTCTGCCTTTAACCTGTTTGGAATTATACGATATAGAACCTATGTCAATATCTCTGGTGCCTTTTATGAGGCAGGGGCTAAGACCTCTAAGAAGCAGATTAAGCCTCATTTTCAGCCTCCTGATCGGCCCTAAGATACCTCAATACGGCATTGCATATATCCCTGAATACGGGGGCCGCAACCGTGCCGCCATAATATCCGTTACGCGGGGTATCTATCATAACGCATACTGTTATAACAGGGTTATCAACAGGGGCAAATCCGACAAATGAGGCCACATAATCACTGTGGGAGTATTTCCCGGAAGGCTCTATCTTTTGGGCGGTACCGGTTTTTCCTGCGGCGGCATAACGTGTAAGCCCGGCCTTCTTCCCGGTCCCTGTCTCAATAACAGACTTCATAACGGTCCTTAACCTCAAGGCTGTGTCTTCACTGATAACACGCCTAACCTGTTCAGGATGATACTGTTTGATAAATTCACCGTATTCATCCATAATACCACTTGTTATCCGGGGCTTAAATAGCACGCCGCCATTGGCTATCACAGATACGGCCGCGGCAAGTTGAATCATCGTAACGCCTATCTCATGACCTATAGGAATAGCTGCTATGGAACCCTTTGTCCATGAATTTACGGGCCTTAGCATACCACCGATCTCGCCATATAATCCCACTCCCGTGGGTAAGCCAAAACCAAAATCCCGTATATATTTATATAGATCCTTATCGCCAAGTTTAATAGCTGCCTTTACTGTTCCGATATTGGATGATCTCTCTATCACCTCTTTGAAGTTCAGATCCCCGTGGCCATGGTGATCGTGCAATGTCCTGCCTGCTATGGCCCAGGAACCATTTTCGCAAAAAAACCGATCATTTAACGAAACCTTTCCGGAATCAATACAGGCGGCCGCGGTCACGACCTTAAACACGGAACCTGGTTCATAATAATCCGTGATCGCGCGGTTTCTCTTTTGCGTGCTTGAGGCTGTATTGAACAGGTTAAGGTCATATGAGGGTTGTATTGCCAGGGCAAGCACATCACCATTATGCGGGTCCATAACAAGGGCGACTCCCGCGGCTGCCCGGTGTTTGGCCATTATCCTGGCCAATGATTTTTCAGCTATATGCTGAATAACCTCGTCTATTGTTGAAATAACACTGAATCCATTGACAGGGGGCACATATGTATTCCCAAAGGCCTGGACCTCTCTGCCTTTAGCATCCCTGATACTTATCCTATATCCTTTTTTACCGGCCAAATATTTATCGTAATAAGCCTCAATGCCCTCCAATCCGTTATTATCAACCCCGGAAAAGCCTATAGTCTGGCATGCAAGCCCGGAATTCGGATAAAAACGCTTCGTTTCATCAATGATCTGTATGCCCTTGATGTTAAGGCTTCTTACCTTGGCGGACTGTTCTTCCGGAATCTTGCGCGCGAGCCAGACAAACATCTTATCTCGGCTTAGCCTCTCATATAAAAAAGATTCGCTTTGCTTTAAGACACGGGAAAGAAGCCTGGCCGCGTTACGCTTATCTCTTACGTCCCGCGCTATGGCATAAACCGAATCAACCTTAAGGCTCAAGGCGAGTTTACGCATTTTTCTGTCTAATACGTCTCCCCGTTTTGGTTCAAGTTCAACACGAACCATATGTTGCATACGGGCCAGATGGAGCGCCTTTTTATGAAAACACGTATGTATATATATTAATCTCGCGCAAATAAGTATAATAGATATTGTAAAAATTAGTAGTACAATACCTATTCGTGATTTGTATCGTCTTGTATTATGCAAGTTAGAGACTCTTTTTTTCCGCTGGAGGGTCAATATCCCGCGCCGAATGATCAGATGAAATTTAATGCAATACTGTAAAACGCGGGATTTAATCGTTTACTTCTTTTGCTATAGCCTCATTGCTAAGAGAAAACATGCTTAAAAACAAATTGGATACAGGCACCGGCAACCTTACAGGCCTAACCACGGCCTCTGCCTCAACAGGCACCCTTACTTTTACAGTAACCGAATCGAGAGGCATTGCGGCATGATCATTGATATGCTCTTTAAATTTATTGTCAAGCCTCGCGGATGATTCAAGCACGGATACGTTATATTGCAAGTCATTATTTCTGTCAACCAATAGCTCGAGGGCCTTTTTTGAGTTATTTATAGCATAACCGCATTCGATAAGGCTGGTATATTGATAGACATAGATAAGCGATAAAAATGCCACAATAGTTATTATAGAGGCGGCTTTTGCCACTTTCATATCCTTTCAGCTGAACGCATCTTCGCACTCCTGGATCTCGGATTTGCGTTTATTTCTATCTCGCGCGGGCATACGGGTTTTTTTGTAACCACCTTCAACAAACCGTCTTTCGCAAACGCCCTAAAGGCGTGCTTGACTATTCTATCTTCAAGAGAGTGAAATGATATTACCACAATTCTTCCGTTATCTCTTAAAAACCGCGGGGCCTTTAATAAAGCTTTTTTTATAGATTCCAACTCATCGTTGATAAATATCCTAAAGGCCTGAAATGTTCTTGTAGCAGGATTTATCCTCGTGCCAACCCCTTGCCCGGGAACGTTCATTACAACCGCCGCCAATCTGCGCGAATCATGTATCGGGGATATCCTCCTGGCCTCCACTATAGCCCTTGAGATCTTCCGCCAATGCCTCTCTTCCCCAAAATTCCTAATTACCGCTCCTATCTGATCCTCAGTCATCGTTTCAAGCAATTTCCATAGAGGCCGGCCTCTTGTTTTATCCATGCGCATATCCAGCGGGCCGCTGTTTGAGAAACTAAAACCCCTTTGTCCGTCATCTAATTGAAACGACGATATGCCGAGATCGAAGAACATTGCATCGACCTGTTTGACCCCCAAAGAGGCCAATACCTTATCAAAATAGGCAAAATTTTCATGGAATATCCGGAAATCACCTCCAACCGCTTTCAGCTTCTCAACCGATTTGTTAACAACCGAACTATCGGCATCCAAACCAATAAGCAATCCATCAGGCGAAATCCTTCTCAATATCTCAACGGCATGCCCCGCGCAACCCAATGTGCAGTCAAGCACTATGCTGCCGTTTCCACAATTCAAATGTTCCAGGGCCTCGCTTAATAATACACTTTTATGCACAGTATCCTTTTAAAGCGCCTGCCTCATTCTGTCAAAGGCCCTTTCAATCTTCAGGCTTATGCCGATCGCTTGAGGGCTGCGGTTAAGAGCGCGTAATTTTTTCAGCCTTTCTATAGCGGCATAACTTTCATTAATCATTTTTTTGATGCCGATACCGCTATTAACTGACATGGCACTGTCTGCCTCCTCATGCGTTAATAAGATTCTCGGCTATATCCTCAAAAGATTCTTTCGAATCAGCGTAAAAATTCTTCCATAAATCGCGTGACCATATCTCTATTCTATTAGATACACCTATAAAAACAACCTCTTTTTTTATTAAGGCATACTCTTTTAGGTATCCCGGCAAAAGTATGCGGCCTTGTTTATCTGGGATCATATCCTGGGCACCTGAAAATATTATGCGGTTAAATTTCCGGTGTTCAGACTTCGTGAAAGGCATGGAACGGAACTTTGATTCCTGCATCTTCCATTCTTCTTCCGTGAATACAAAAAGGCACTTATCAAGCCCGCGTGTTATGTAGAGTCTTTCCGCATACGCCTCTTTCAAGGCATCCCGGAATTTGGAAGGAATTATTAAACGGCCCTTACGGTCCAGCGTGTGTTCAAATTCACCATAAAACATATTTTGACCTCTTGCGGCATATAAACTCTTCTCGTATAGCTAAAAACAAAACTAAAAAACCCTTAAATCTTGCGCGTATTAACGCTTTGACGGCGCCCTTATCGCCCACCGAGAAGGGCCGTCCACCAAGAAAGGCCGGATCTCTTCCCCACCGAGAAGGACCGATGCCATGTAAAAACCACTTTACTCCACTTTAAACCACTTTGCTACAAATATACTACTTATAGGGCTTTTTGTCAAGATGATATTTTCACATAATACAATAAATTTTTATCTTTACCTAATAGCGGCTTAACTAACGGACTATCGTAGCACTTCAATACTTCTTTAGGATAATTTATCAGGGCAAGATATCACGGGTAGATGCCGGTTGGGGCATAATAAGGTCAAAACGAAGTTTTTTCGTATCAGGGCCAATATCAGTCTAATAGCCCCAGATTCCCCTCTTTTCTCTTTTTGAAAGTCGCTGGACGTCTAAAAAGTCATCGGCATGTTTTATATTAGGCGGGATAATATACACCTTGGCATAACCGGCCTCAACCAATTTCGCGTTAACGAATATTCCATCAACATAGACATAGGCAAGGAGCCTGTTATATTTATCCCTTTTGACCGTGTCAAACTCAAGCCGGACATTCTTACCGTTTACAAGTCGGGAGTTAAATTCCTTTGCCTGCACAGCAAGATACTCGGCTGGCGGCTTATTATAATTCATTTCAGGCGTATCTATGCCAAGATACCTGACTCTTTCACCATTATCAAGCTTTACGGTATCACCATCATAAACATAAACAACTTTTGCGCGATAAGGACCTATGTCAGGGTTATTGCACCCGCAGGCAAAAAACAGCGCCAGCATAAACAGCAGAGCCTTAAGCGTGGGAGGTATGGACTTACGTATTAAGATATGCATATCTAAATATAAATAGCGTTGAAAGGATACACAGTAAGAAATGGATTTTTTTTGTGTTACCCGCGATAATATTAAGCGGGGCATAAGACACGAAACCAAAAACCATACCCTCGGTTATACTAAACCTGCAAAAGGACATTACTGCGATGGTAAAAGTCGAGAGGACGGCTGGTTGAACGCAGATTATGCTGGCAATTGTCATAAAGGTCATAATACCAGCCATGGCCTCCGCCTGAACGGTTGCGTTATCTTCTCTTAATTTAAACAACCTCTTGATCATTTGTGCGGGGCCTCAATAAGGGACAATATAGTTTTCCTCATCTGTCACATTCATATAATCGCGGAATGTCATCTGCCCTAATATCTCCTCATTAATCTTCGCCCTTCTTGCCGAGAGATACGGGTGAGTATACCAATAACGCTTTGGGCTGGTCTTTCCGCTCATCTGCCATTTGATAAGCTTATCAATCACCCTAATCATGGCATTTGGGTCTATTTTTGTTTTTTTTAAGTATTTTACGGCCAGGGCGTCGGCCTCAAACTCATGCTCCCGGCTATTGGCAAGCATCAATTGGCCTAACGCCTCTCCAGCTTTATATTTTGTGTAAGAATCTCTGGACCCGCTTGCAACAAGTATCTGCATTATCTGATACCCTATGCTGTCTTGAAGCCTTTTTATGCTGTGGCGCGCGCAAACGTGGCCAACCTCATGGGCTAATATGGCGGCTATCTCATCGTCATCAAGCTTCTCAAAAAGAGCCTTAAATATGTAAATATAGCCGCCCGGCAGGGCAAAGGCGTTTTCCGTGTCATCAACATCAAGGACCCTGAATCTGAATACAAGTTCTTTTCTATCGGAGACGGCTGCTATCCCTTCGCCAATCTTAGCGGCCTTTTCCTGGTTCAGATAATTTCCGTCAAGTTTATATTTTTTTTCCACCTGTTCAGCTATGGACCGGCCCATCTCTATCTCTTTTTCAATAGGCAAAAATAGACTCTCTTCTTTTCCTGTAGCGAGATTGTATTCAGAATAAGGATAAGCGGAATTAGCGTAAAACAAGAAAAAAAGCAGTAACAGGCCTCTAATCCTACGCCTGGGTATCATAAAAGGTCAGCCTCTCATGCGCTGGAGAAGGCCCTCTAATTCCTTCGGGTCATTTGATCTTTGCATAGCCACGTCTTCATCAATGACATTTTCCATTACCAGCCTTGCAAGAGATCCGTTCAAGGTTATCATCCCATCTTTAGCGCCTGTCTGTATAGCTGAATACAGCTGATGCAGGCTATTCTCGCGTATAAGATGCCTTATCGCGGGATTAACATTCATGATCTCGCAAGCCAATACCAGAGAATCCTTATCCTTCCTTGGCAATAGCTCCTGCACGATAACCCCGACCAGCACAGAGGCAAGCTGTATGCGTACCTGCTGTTGTTGCTCGGCTAAGAAAACATCCATTATACGGCTAATGGCGTGCGTAGCGCTATGTGTGTGCAGAGTCGCGAGTATCAAATGTCCGGTCTCGGCAAGGGTAAGCGCTGTGCTTATGGTATCAAGATCCCTCATCTCGCCGATCATAATAACATCCGGCGATTCACGCAGCACATGACGCAAGGCCTCACTGAAAGACGAGGTATCGCTACCGATCTCACGCTGATCAACGATAGATTTCTTATGCGAATGGATAAACTCAATAGGGTCCTCTATTGTAATAATGTGGCATCGCCGTTTTTCATTGATATTTTCAATCATACTCGAAAGCGTGGTAGACTTTCCGCTGCCTGTCGGGCCTGTCACAAGTATAAGCCCATTAGGTTTATTAACGAAATCGACTACCATATCAGGCAGGTCTAAGTCCTTGATTTTCGGTATATCAAAAGGTATAAGCCTAATAGCCACGCCTATTGAACTCCTTTGATAATACGCGTTCAACCTAAAACGGCTGATACCCTCAATGCCGAAAGACGCGTCTAATTCCTTGTCTTTTTTAAAACGCATCATCTGCTCCTCCGTCAGCACAGAGGCAAGGAGTTGTTCAATCTCATCCGATCTTAACGGGTTTTGATACTTGATAGACTGCATCTCACCCCTTAAACGCAGCATCGGCGGCGCACCGGCGGCAAAGACAAGATCCGACGCCTTCAGGTTGTTCATTAACTCAAGCAATTGTCGTAATTGGTCCATTCTAATACCCTTTCAATATATGCGCTAAAAATATAACGCGCGCTCATAAGCCGAGTTCTGTCGATGAGATTATGCACGCGCGGCATCACGATATATTACGCGATAGCCCTGCGGCATTAACGCCGATACGGTAAACGCTTAAGGCGATTTTCATCGGATGGCCATCTATCTTGTCCTGTTATTGCTAACAGGATCATATTCCCTGAAGGGAAAATAGCGACCTAACCCGCCCTGCAGGCTGAGGAACGGACAGTTCCTATGGCAGGGCCTATTTGGTCTTGCACCACGTAGAGATTGCCGCGTTTCATCTCACGATCACTGTTATGGGGTAATTAAAAGGCCGTGGGCAGTCTTGCCCAAAAACCTTTATGGCCATACGCAGTAAACCGCTACTCGTCTCTGTGGCTCTCACCTTTTTAAAACACACGGTAAAAAGGTGACCCTCTCAAGGCCCCAAGGCATTGAAAGGGTGATCCGCCCCTGGATTTATAAAAACCGCAGGGGGGCGGGTATTACCCGCTACGTTGTCCTGTGGAGCTCGGACTTTCCTCTACCATAAAGCTTTACCCATAATACCTGTTACCGGGCAAACCGCTTAAACGGCAGCGGCCATCGAGCGCGCGTTATATTCTTCAAAGAACAGTTATCCGGATACCTTATTTCAAAACAAAAGACTTGTCGTTTCTTTGCGATGCGGAACCGTCTATGGCCTTATTTGCCAGCTTATCAGCGCCCTTGTTTTGCTCCCTCGGTATATTATTAACTATTACCCTGTCAAAATGGATAAGGGCCTTTCTAGCCTGTTCATGCAACTCCTTAAGCACGGGGTTTTTTACCCTATATTCACCCGACAGTTGTTTCGCTAATAACTGGCTGTCTGTGTTAATAGTGATAGCCTTGGCTCCCAGTTTGCGGGCCTCTTCCATGCCGGTAATAAGAGCCGTGTATTCAGCCACATTATTAGTGGCATTACCGATAAATTTATCGATATTTGCCACAATCCGCTTGTTTTCATCCTCCAGGATTATGCCAACCCCTGCCGGACCCGGGTTCCCGCGCGCAGCACCGTCAACATACAACGATAAAAAATCACACCTTTTCTTCTTCATCAATTATATAGAGAATCCGCTGGCAATTTTCACATCTTACAATAGCCTGTTTCATCTTGATCTCATTAATAACTTGAGACGGCATGTTCATATAACATCCTCCGCAGGCCCCATTAACAATACGAGCAAGCGCCTGACCCTGCCTGCCGAATAATATACGCTCGTATTCCGCCAAGAGCTTGCTGTCCAAAAGCGGGAGTATCTGCTGCCTCCTGGTATTTAACCCTTCAATGTCCGATCGAATATCATTCATATCTCTTTCAACCTCGGCTATCTGATTTTCTATTCTTTTTGACTCCTGGCTGAATTTTTCTTTTTCAGACTCCAACGTCTTTTTAGCCTGATCAACGCTATCCATAAGATTGATTATCTCTTCCTCAAGCAAGGAATCATCTGCCTTCCGGCTGCCTATCTCGTTAATCATGGCCGTGTATTCCTTATTTGTTTTGATCTGGTATAGCTGGCCCTCCAGTTTTTTTATCTCGGATTCCTTCGAGCCTAAAGACACCTCTTTTTCTTTATGTCTAAGCTGTAATGCCTTAAGGCTGTCTTCAGCATCTTTGACACTTGATTTTTTGGATTCAAGCGAGGCCTTGAGCAGGCCAATCTGCCGGGGCCTGTCATCAAGCTCTGACCTCATCATATAAATTTGAATATCAATATCTTGAAGCTTTATAAGGAATTCGATCTGCTGTGGGACATTCAACTCATTAGACATAGTATAAAAATTATATCACATGGAGATAAAATTACAAGCATATTTTTATGTAAAACAGGGACAATTTCACAGATATCCGATTTCTTAAACTTAGAAGAAAACGGAGACCTTTTTCTGCATTTATAAATACCCGTCAAAAATAAGTAACATATAGCACAAGGTGACCCCGTTCCGCTGAAGCTACGTATATCCTCTTGCCATTATCGCCGTATTATTATAACATATTACACATGAACAATAAGATACTGGACCTTTACAAAAAATGCCGGCTGTGTCCGAGACGATGCTCCGTTAACAGGGCATCCGGGGATACCGGGTTTTGCGGCGCGGGGGCAGAAACGGTAATCGCCTCATACATGTCACACCGGTTCGAAGAACCTGCCATAAGCGGCACCAAAGGTTCGGGAGCTATTTTTTTTAGCTATTGCACGGGCCGATGCCGTTACTGCCAGAATTTTAACTACAGCCGTGGACTGCATGGTCAAGGGGTCTCGATAGAAAAACTTGCCAGTATAATGTTGGAATTGCAGAAAATCCGGTGTCACAATATTAACCTTGTATCGCCGACCCATTATACCCCATCCATAATAGCCGCCATTGAGATAGCCAGAAAAAGACCTCTTAGCATACCCATACTATACAACTCAAGTGGTTACGAAACCCCTGAAACAATCGATCTGTTAGAAGGTTATATAGATATATATATGCCTGATTTAAAATATTCTAATGACATCTTAGCAAAAAAGCACTGCGGCTTTACCAAATACAGCAAGTACAATATAGCGGCGCTTAAAAGAATGCATAGACAGGTTGGAGATCTGGTCATAGACAAAAACGGGATTGCGCAAAAGGGCCTGTTGATACGCCATCTTATATTACCTGGTCAGATAGAAAACACAAAACGCGCACTTGAACTTATCGCAGAAAATCTCGGCACTAATGTGCATATCAGCCTTATGAGCCAATATTCTCCCACCTCTATCGTGAGATCGGATCATGACCTCGGTAGACGTATTTCAGTCGTGGAATACCAAACAGCGCAAACGTACTTGATAAAAATGGGTTTTCTGAACGGTTGGACACAGGGGTTTTTTAGAAGATAATCGGGAACCTATAAAATTAATCCCGCGCTGTCCTAATATATTAATCGCATCATAGGTCCCAATTTCATATATTCAGCGGAAAACAGTAAATCCTGAAAATTCTGGTGGGCGATAGTGGATTCGAACCACTGGCCTCTACAATGTGAATGTAGCGTTCTAACCAGCTGAACTAATCGCCCTAAAAACAGCGATTTAATCTCAAAAGATGTTAATCCCTGCTCCGGATTCGGCGCCCTACACCTTACTTCGTTCTTTGCGGGTCGGCCGTTCGCCCTTAAAATACCCCTCTTTGCCGCATTTTATTGAAGGGCTCTCTTCGAGTCCTAAAAAATGGTGGGCCCGGTAGGACTCGAACCTACGACCAATTGATTATGAGTCAACTGCGCTAACCAACTGCGCTACGGGCCCAAAAAGTATAGCATCTTATCTGCCAATAACTTAAGAAAAACAGACTTTTAATTAACTTGCAAGAAATTAGTATTGTGACTAAATTGCGACTATGCGCTAACCTGAAATACCCGGCTCATGTTTCTACGGCCCGATTGTAAATTGAAAAATTAATATACCAGATTTCTTTAGCGTTGTAAAGAAAGTTTTTCATTCTTTTCTGCTGAAAATTGAGCTTGGATAAAATGCCTAAAACCTTCTGTTTCATCGTGACAACAGCTTTCATGCTTATTTAAAATGCCTCGGATAATAATTGCTGCCATTTTTCAACCCAACCATCATTGTGCCCGCAGCCGTCCACAATGGTAACCGTATCGCAATTATTATCTCCTGACGCACGGGCGAATCCCTCAATAATGCCTACAGGCACTATTTTATCTTCGCTGCCGGCAAAATGGCGTTGAGGTATACCCGCTATCTTCCTCCCATAATCTATGGGGTTAAGAGATGACTCTAACTGGCTCACCTTATGATGATAATTAACGGCCTTATGATCAAGATTGCCAGCAATCGTTATCAACCCTGATATGTCATCTCTTCTGGCGGCAATCAATACAGCCACGGCTGCACCGCCTGAATGCCCTATGAGCAAAATATGACTTGACCCTGATTGCCTTTTTAAAATATCGACCGCTTCGTTCATTGAGTCTATGACCTCCCGCGAAAAACGTGCATGCGACCAATATTTAGAATCATACCGCTTCTCTTCTTTTTCAGATATATACTGACAGGGCCTGGCGAGATAAGCGGTGTTTTTATGTGCATCAACCGCCGCTAACCGCAAAACAAGAGGCTGCGAGGGGGTTGGGTTACTCGAAACAGACCTCCTGGAGCTAAACGCGAACCCGTCACCCTCTATATATACTCTTAGCAGCCCAGACATGCCGTCAAACCTGGTGTATGCCGTAAGCTGAAAAAAAGATGTCTGCAATCTCTGTCTTTTAAAACCAGCCTCACCGGCTATCTTGTCAGCCGCTTTTGAACCGCTTGTAAAATACGAGATTGGACAGGCAGGCAGGGGTTGCCACAACACGAGAACAAAAACTATCACCAGAGACCTTGCTAATATAAAAGCAAACCTTTTTATTAAACTTTTCATAAGCGCAATCCATATAAACTAAGAAAATCCCGTGCCTTTATATTATCCAGCCTCCGCCAATAACCAAATCACCCTTATAAAAAACAGCTGCCTGTCCTGGCGTTGGCGCGTTCTGCGGCTTTTTAAAATACACTAAGGCATTACCGCCTTGTTCAATCTTTAAGACCGCGCGCGCTTTCGGATGTTTATACCTGATCTTAACGTATACATGAGTATTTTTTTGAAGTTTAGCAACCGGCATAGTATAAACAGCATTCTTAACACGCAGGGATTGCCTTAAGGTATCATCGTAATTACCTACAGTTATATCACCTGTCTTATGATCTATATCGGTCACATAAATAGGGCTTCCATAGGCTACACCTATACCCCGTCTCTGGCCTATGGTAAAGAAACAAGTACCTTCATGAGAAGAAAGTTTTTTGCCCATCGCATCCTTGACAATACCCTTTACTACCATACCCCCAAGTCTGTCCCGGAGAAAACGCTTGAGGTCATTGTCCTGCACAAAGCATATCTCTTGTGACTCGTCATTATACAAAGCGCTCAACCCAAGCCTTTTGGCAATAGAATAAATATCGGACTTTTTATAATCCCCGACAGGCAACTTAAGGCGCGAAAGCACATCCTGCCCCAGGCAGAACAGTACATACGACTGGTCCTTGTCCTTGTCCTTTGCCTCTTTAATAAAGAACCTGCCTTGCCTTAAACCATATCGGCATCTCGCGTAATGTCCCGTCGCGATATAATCAGCATTGAACCTCCGGGCCTGCTCAATTAACACCGGAAATTTCATCGCCTCATTACATACAATACAAGGATTAGGGGTTTCACCCCGCCTGTAGCTGTCTATAAAACGGCCTATTACATCTGTCTCAAATCTCTTTGAGCAATCTATAAAATAATGGGGTATACCAACCCTGCTGCACGACTCTCTTGCGGCCTCAAGACTGCTTGGAAACCCGTTAGTATCGGGCCCTTCTTCCCGCGCGCCCAGCAAACCCATTGTTATGCCTATCACAAATAAACCCTGCTTACGCAAAATATATGCCGCAACAGACGAATCAACACCGCCACTCATTGCTAATACAACTGTTTTATTTCTCATGATCAGAACAGGTTAGGACCAGAAAGATGCCCTTTAGGCAAAGATTGGATTCTTAAAAATTCGCGATATGACTATAAAAAAACTTGGTATCAATTATAACAGCGCCTTCCGGCAAATTATTACTTGGCAGAAGGCGCCGCCATTAATTATATTATTTTACCAGAGTATGCGCCATTATAAAACCGGCAAATACTATAGCAACCATAGACATAAGCTTTATAAGAATATTCAAGGCCGGACCCGCTGTATCTTTAAAAGGATCCCCTAAGGTATCGCCTGCCACAGCTGCCTTATGAGCAAAGCTGCCTTTGCCTCCATGATTACCTTCTTCGATATACTTCTTCGCGTTGTCCCAGGCCCCTCCGGCATTTGCCATCATCACCGCCAGCACAAATCCCGAAACAAGGCCTCCCACCAAAAGACCTATTCCGGCCTCAAGGCCTACGACCATCCCTACCAATACAGGAGCGATTATGGCAAGCAAAGACGGCATTATCATTTCCTTCTGAGCGGCTGTAGTAGCAATTCCTACGCACGTCGCATAATCAGCTTTTGCTTTTCCCTCCATAAGACCTTTTATCTCCTTGAATTGACGCCTGACTTCAACAACAATCTGGCTTGCCGCCCTGCCCACAGATTTCAGAAGCATCGAGCAAAACACAAAAGGCAACATGCCTCCTATAAAAAGACCTACTATAAGTTTTGGGTTAAGCAGAGAAAGGTCTATCTTGCCTCCAAGAAATACTATCCGATCCCTATATGCAACGATAAGGGCCAATGCCGTAAGCGCGGCAGAACCTATGGCAAAACCCTTACCTGTCGCGGCAGTAGTATTGCCCAGGGAATCAAGCGCATCCGTCCGCTTCCTCACTTCAGGACCTAATCCCGACATCTCCGCGTTTCCGCCAGCATTATCGGCAACAGGTCCATAAGCGTCCGTAGCAAGCGTAATACCAAGCGTTGAAAGCATGCCAACTGCTGATATGCCCACACCATAGAGACCGGCAGTTATACTTAAAGAGCCTCCGGCAAAATAAAATGCTGCCAATACGGCTGCCCCGACTATAATAACAGGCACTGCTGTTGAAAGCATGCCGACAGACATGCCGGATATAATAGCCGTGGCAGGACCTGTTTCAGCGCTCCGGGCGATCTGCCTGGTCGGATTATAACGCGCGGACGTGTAGTATTCCGTTGAAAAACCTATTATAATACCGCAGAATAAACCCGCGAGAATAGCATAATACATCCCAATATATTGCATACCAAGCACATATTTAATTACAAAAAATGATGATACGACAACAAGGCCGGCAGCTATTATCACCCCTTTTCTTAACGCCATCAACAACGCGCCCTGCGACGCGTTTTCTTTGCTCTTTACAAAAAATGAGCCTATAATAGAGCACAATATGCCAACACCAGCGATCACCATAGGCGCTATCACACCATTCATTCCAAGGCCTCCCGAAGCGCCTAATGCCGCTGTAGCTACAATAGCACCGACATATGATTCATAAAGGTCGGCCCCCATGCCGGCGACATCTCCGACATTATCTCCAACATTGTCGGCAATAACAGCGGGATTACGCGGGTCATCTTCAGGTATACCTGCTTCAACCTTGCCAACCAGATCCGCCCCGACATCAGCCGCCTTAGTATATATGCCTCCTCCTACCCTGGCAAATAGCGCCTGCAGGCTTGCGCCTAAAGAACGCGTCAAAAGTATGCTCGTTATAATGAGGACCTTATCGTATCCTACCGGTACCGGATTGTTTGAATAATACCAATCTAATATGCAAAACCATGCAACCAGATCCAGAAGGCCCAAACCTACCACAACAAGGCCCAAAACGGTCCCGGCATTAAAGGCAACGCGCAGACCCCCATTCAAGCTTGTTTTCGCGGCAAAAGCAGTTCTGGCGGAAGAATTAGTCGCCATTTTCATACCTATATAACCGGACAAAGCGGAAAAAAACCCTCCCGTTATAAAAGCAAAAGGAACAAACATCACAAGATAACCGCAACGCACAAAATACAATAACAACAAAAAGACAAGAAAAAAAATAACCCCTACTACGGAATACTGCCTTTTAATATAAGTTTGGGCGCCTTCCCTGACAGCATGGGCTATCTCCCTCATCCTATCGGTGCCTTCATCCATTTTCATTATTTTGAACCCTAAAAAACACGAAAAAATAAGCGCGAGCAATGAGCTCAAAGGCGCCAGCACAAATAGTGATGACATTCTTTTCTCTCCTTTTTTTGCGGTTTAAAAAAAACTCCCCACAGGCATACGCACACCGCAGGGTTGCATCAATCACATAATTATACAATACAGGTGTTCAATACACAAGAAAATTTTAAAAAAATACATCTAAAAATTATTCTTTATCGTTACCACTTCAATATCGGGATACAAAGACAGCAGTTTATTTTTGGCCTGTTCTCCCCCAACAAAAATGGCCGTCGCAAAAGCGTCTGCGAAAAAACAAGAACCGGCTATAACCGTTACCGAGCTGTATTCACCTATAACAGGGTATCCGTTCCTTGGGTCTATCAGGTGGCTGTAATACCTTCCTTCACACACGAAAAACTGCTCATATCCGCCTGATGTCGCGGCCGCCTTATCAGACAAGGAGATGGCCGCACACACATTTTTTTTATCATACGGGTCTCTTATCCCGATACGCCAGGGTGAAAGAGGGCCCTTTTTACCGATACAAAAGATATCCCCGCCCGCATTTATCATCGCGGACCTGATACCGGATCTTCTTATTTCACCCGCGGCCCTGTCTACCGCATAACCCTTCGCGACAGCACCGAGATCTATGCGCATGCCATTCTTCTTGAAAAATACCTCCCTGCTGTTGGGATCCAACGCAATGTTGCCACCACCTGTTAAAACGAGATTATCCTTGATATCCCGGTCATCGGGCAACATCTTGTTTTGTATACACAGCTTCCACAAGGCCGCAATAGGCGCTATGGTGATATCAAAAACTCCTTCACTCTCGCGGTTAAGCTGATCGGCATTATATATCATAAAAAAAAGCTCTTCGCTCACGCGAAAAGGCCCCACATGAGCAGTCTTGTTAAGCCTGCTCAATTCGCTTCCGGTATCATACATATCAGCGATCTGTTCAACACCATCAATGGCAATAAAGGCATTGTTAAAAACAGAATCAAAATCATCCCAGACAAAACCGGCTAATGTGATATCGACAAATGTCCCCATCTTAAATCGGGTGCGGATCTCTGTCTTAAGACATAACAATGCTGTTATAAACAGGCATATGATAATAAAAACCGATTTATATAAATTTTTTTTAGCGCTCATTCGTATTATTGGCCGTGGTCAGAATTCAGATTTTTGACAGCAGGGGCTCTAAGTCAACATGTTCGGCAACCAGGCGTTCTATCATCGATATCTTGTCCCTTTCGCCGGGATGTATCTTTACTATCATATTATCAATTTTTGTTATTATCTCAAATGTATCTTCATGCACAAGCAGCGCGGGTATCTTGCTTTCCTCAAGTTTACTCCTTACCTTCCTGTTAGGCATCAGCCCGCATGTAATAATAAAACCCGCTAATATGTCCTGTTTAGGTCTTCTCTTGCGGCTCTCCCTTAACAGTAATTTTATCAGGTCATCCCTATCCCCGGAGGCGATCACAAGGCTCCGCTCACCCATCTGCCTTAATACATTATTCGGTAAACTGGTCGCAACTACAATTTTATTTATAGCCTTGAGCATGTTCTCGGCCGAACCGCTTATAAACCTGCCCTTTAATTCATCCGCCATATGTTCCATGGCAGGCGTGTCAAGCGCCTTGAGGTACGGGATCATGCCAAGGACATTAATGCCATGATGCTGAAAACCCTTGCGTACAAGGCTGTCTATCTTTTTATATTTTGTATCCTGAACCTTATTGATTATAACGCCCGCTATCTCAACCCCTGCCTGTTTAAAAAGAGGCGCTGAAAGCATGACCTCGTCTATCGGCCTGCCTATACCGCCGCCGGACACTATTACCACCTTGGAGTTAAGCATCTTGGCAACAACTGCGTTAGACATGTCAAAAACCGAGCCGACCCCTGCATGCCCGGTCCCTTCTATCACAACCAGGTCACTTCCTTCAGATATTTTTTTAAAGGCGTTTTTTACCTGAGACTCCAAGGGTTTATGGTCAGGATTATCTATATATTTCTGGGTGAAACCTTTTTCTATCGCTACAGGCGACATATCCTTTAGATTCGACTTAATACCGAATATCTCCTCTATCAGATAAGAATCTTCGTCGATATTATAACCCTGCTCGACAAGATACCGCTGGCCGATGGGTTTTATAAAACTGACATTATTAAATTTCTTTTTTAATAATGCTATCAAGCCCAGCGAAAGCGTGGTCTTGCCGTCATTTTGCCGGGTGGCCGCTATAAATATCCTCTTAGGCATGATCTCAAATCCGAAAAAAACCCTTTTTAGATAATCCGGCTACGATACCGCAAACCCTTGTCTGCCACATGCCGGGATAATCGCCTATCTCTGGTCCGGCCTATATACGTAAAGGTTTAAAAATCCAAATGCCCGGCCCTAAAAGCCTTGATATAATTTATTGAATACTCGTCTCTTCCGAGTATGGCCTCCTGGGCAATGGAGAAAATCTGCCTGGGTATATCCTTACCGGATAATAGCGCCCTGGTTTGCTCCTGGACAGGATCCATTATAGCCGCGTCTATACCGGCGTCCATGGCAAGCTTGACAAAAACCGCGTTAAGGATATCACGCCTCGGAAGGCCAAACGAAACATTACTTAGGCCTCCTACGCATCTTATGCCTTTGTCTTTTAGTATCTTTACCGTGTCTAAAAAATATCCTGCCTGCCCGGGTTCTGTGCTGACAGGTTTAACAAGAGGGTCTATAAAAACATTCTGTCTGTCTATACCTTGCGATTCCGCGTATTTAATTATATCTTCCGCCACATAAACCCTGCCGTCAACATCATTAGGTATGCCGTCATCGCTTATGGACAGGGCTATTACAAGACATTCTCTCTGCAGCAAAAAAGTCTTAAATGAATCAATCCTGGACTTTTCGCCGGTAATAGAATTCACGAACGGCTTATACCTGCATAAGCCAATGGCTTCTTTTACGATATGCGGGTCAGGGCTGTCGATACTCAATCCGCATCCAAACCTCTCCTGTATATTCTCCAGCAGCCAAATAAGATCATCTCTTTCTCTCGCGATAGAGGCAGCCGTATTTATATCTATATATTCCGCTCCGCACAATAACTGACTATTTGCCTCTTCAAGCAATGCGTCAAGCCTTTTTGCGTCTATAGCCTCTTTTATCCGCCTGCGGGTTGAATTGATCCTTTCGCCTATTATTATCATATATCCGCCTGCTCCTTATAACTATCCTCTATGGCCTTTACCATGCAAACAATCGTGTCATTGACCGGGGTTTTTATGCCGGCGCTCTTGGCATATCTTGATATAGCGCCATTTATAAAATCTATTTCCGTGCGTTTTTTGTTAAGCACGTCCTGAAGCATGCTCGAGATGTTATCAGCGGTGGCCTGGCACACGGACTCAACCTTCGCGAGCGGGTCATCAAAAATAAGCCTTATCCTATGTTTTTTTGCAACCTTCGCAGCCTCAATAACCAACTGGCGCATCAGCTCTTTTATGCCTTCACATTTGAGAATTACGCCGTTTGGGACACGGCAGATTGCGGATAAAGGATTGATACCGGCATTTATAACAAGCTTGCTCCACAAGACATTGCATATATCTTTAGACGTCTTTGTTATGATGCCGGCATCATTCAGCGCGTTTGATATGTGGCGCAGGTCCCTGAAAATCTTTCCATCCGGTTTTCCTATCACCGTCTCACCCCTACCGGTATGTCTTACCCTGCCGTCAGAGACCAGGATAGCGCCATGTGATGTCACAGCACACACGGCCCTATCCTGTCCAACCGCATCCGATATCAACTGTAAATTCCCGATACCGTTCTGTAATGACATCACACCCGTCGTATCAGAAAGCAATGGCTTGATCGAGGCAAGCACGCGCTCTGTATCATATGATTTGGTGGCTATAATAACCAGTTCGGATATCCCTATCAGCTTAGCATCGGCCACTATGTTTACATGGTGCTTGATATTTGTCAAGCCCTCTACGGTAATACCCGATTCCTTAATCCTTTTAACCCGTTCAAGGCGCCTATCCAACAGCCATACATCATGTTTTCCTTTTTGCCGTGAAAGCAAGGCCGCTAATAAACACCCGATTGCTCCGGGACCCGCTATTGCGATCTTCATATATTACCTTTGTTATATGTCCGGGCATGTCTGCGCGAAGATATAAACTTCACGAAAGCATGTTTTAAGCATCGTGCCGTCTACCGGTCCCGGGCCGGCGTAATTTGAGCGCCTCTTCCTTATCCATGGTATACATATGTTCTCTATCAGGAAAGATGCGGAGCTTGACCTCATCCTTATATTTTTTTGCCGCGGTCTCTATCTGAGAGTAAATATCGGCATATTGCTTCACAAATTTTGGCTTGCGCGATCTTATTATGCCAAGCATATCGTAAGAGACCAGCGCTTGCCCGTCGCAATAAGGACCGGCGCCAATACCGATAGTCGGCATATCAACGGTCTCGGTAATAATTTTCGCTAACACATCCGGCACGCATTCAAGAACAAGGCTAAAAACACCTAAACTATTTAAAACCACCGCCTGATCAATAAGTTTATTCGCGGTATGGGCATCCCTACCCTGGACTTTTAGGCCGCCCATTTCATCCGCTGTCTGGGGCGTAAGGCCTATATGTCCCATAACAGGAATGCCTGAATTTAAGATATCCCGGACAACCGCGGGGCATTGCTTAAACCATTCAACCTTAACCGCGTCGCAGCCTGCCTCATCAATAAATCTCCTGGCATTCGCAGCAGCCTTTGATATGTCTTTTTGATAGGACTCAAAAGGCATATCACCCACAAGAAGGCTGTTCCTTACCGCCCGGCCGGCCGCCTTGGCGTGATGTATCATCTCATCCATTGTGATATATTTCGTGGATTCCAAGCCTAATTCGGTATTAGCGACACTATCACCTACAAGAATTATATCGATCCTTGCGTCATCAAATATCCTGGCCAGCGGATAGCCATAAGCCGTCAAGAGGGTTATGGGCTCCTGCCTGCTTTTCATCTGCTTTATTATCTCGGGCGTGATCTTGCTCATATGATATTCAAAAAACTTTTTACTATGCCGGGGTCAAACTCTATACCGCTTTTTTTCTCAATCTCTTTCCTGGCGTCCTCTCTGTTCATACCTTTACGATACGGCCTGTCGGTTGTCATAGCGTCATAGGCATCACAGATCTTTATTATCCTCGCCGACAAAGGTATCTCTTCCCCTTTAAGCCCGTCCGGATAGCCTGTCCCGTCATACAACTCCTGATGATAACGCACCAGATCGGACAAGGCCGACATACTCCTTATAGGCTTTATGATATTTACGCCTATTATAACATGCTGCCTCATCTCTTTCTGCTCTTCTTCATTCAACGGGCCTTGCTTTTTCAAGACCTCATCCCTGACGCCTATCTTACCTACATCATGGAGGATGGCTCCGTTTTTAAGTATCTTCATCATCTCTTCATCAAGCCCCATCTCATAACCAAGACGCTGGGCATAACCAGACACCCTGTCAATATGACCTCTGCTATAGGGGTCTTTCGCCTCAACCGCGACAGCCAAAGCGGTTATGGTTTCAAGATAGGTCTTTTCAGCATCCTCATTAAGCAAAAAGTTCTCTATAGCTATAGCGGTCTGGGCCGATACATTGGACAATAATACCATATCATCACCGTTAAAGGACTGTCTGCGAGCCTTATCACACAATATGATCGCGCCTAATGCATCGTTTTTGTAGATCAGCGGCGATACAACAATAGAGTCTTGGGCCAATTTATTCTCATACTCAAAACGCGTCTGCTTGTTTTCCCTGACATCGAATACCGCCTCCATCTTCCTTAACTCGAGGGCCTTGCCGATAATACCCTGGTCTACGGCCAATTCGGTTTTACCGGCAGGGTCGAACACTCCAAAGCTGACCCTCATCACGAGCCTTGCCTTTTCTTTGTCTATAATATATATAGCCCCTGACCTGGCCTCGGTACCTTCAACCAGGGTCTGCAGTATAAGCTCCATCAGATTCTCTATACCCTTAGTTGACGTAACCGCTGAACCTATCTTATTGAGTATATGCTGAAGCAGCTTTTTAGACTGTTCTAATTGTTTGATCTTATCCTGCAATTCGGCGGTGATTTTGTTAAATGAATGTGCGAGCTGCCCTATCTCCTCATCCTTGGCATGCTCAACCCTTTTATCGTAATCGCCGCTTGCAATCATAGCGGCATTTCTGCTGATACGAGACAGAGAAACCATACTCCTTCTGACAAGATCAAACGATGCCAGGCTCAATAATACCACAAGCAGTATAGTAATATTAAAAAAAGGCAATTGCCGCTCAACTAAGGGAACGATTTGAAAATAATGAATAATAAAAAGTATCAATAATATCGGGACTAAGGACATGAGTACGAAGGCTACGCTGAATTTTCTATGCAGACTTGTCGCGGACAGACTATCTATCTTTATTTTAGGATTCACATTGCCCTCCGGCTATAGCGCAAAGTCATTTAGTATGGCAGGTGATCGCGCCTGCCGCCGCAGGCGTCTCGGATATAAACAAGCACGGCCTCATATACCGGCTTTATCAATTATATCAGGCACAAGCCTTTCCCATCCTATAGGCATAATATGCACACCGCTGCACATGTCTTTTAATTTATCTATCAGACCGCATGCTATATTGACAGATTCCTTATGCTTGTCAGGGGCATTATCAATACGTTCAACAAGCGCCGTCGGTACATATATGCCTGCGACATAATCATTCATATATAATGCCATCCTGGCCGATTTAAGCAATACGATACCCGCGATTATAGGCACATTGTATTTCGCGGCCTTATCCATAAAAAGACCGAATCTCCGCGTGTCAAATACAGCCTGTGTCTGAAAGAATTGCGCTCCGGAGGCAATCTTCTTTTTCATCTTGATCAATTCAGGTTCGATAGGATCCGCGCACGGGTTGACAACAGCACCCAGGCAAAGATCAGGCAAGCCCTTAAGTTTGTTCCCTGACATATCCCGGCCCTGACAGAGATTTCTGGCAGTCCCTAAGAGCTGGACAGCGTCTAGGTCAAAGACCGGTTTTGCCCCGGGGTGATCGCCTCTTGTGGGATGATCCCCTGTAAGCATCAGGATATTTTTGATTCCAAGAGCTGACGCGGAAAGTATATCCGAGGAAAGGGCCAGCCTGTTCCTGTCACGGCATGTAAGCTGGAATACGGGGTCAATCCCCAATTGCTTTAACATATAACAGCCTGCCAGCGATCCCATCCTCATAACAGCGCTCTGAAGATCGGTAACATTAATGGCATCAACCTTTCCGACAAGAGGCCTCGCGTCTTCAAGCATCCCGGAAACGTCAATACCTTTCGGCGGAGCTGTCTCGCTTGTTACTATAAATTTTTTTGCCTTTATTGCTTCTCTTAGGCCCATCTTATATTATCACCTTTTGAGGTTTTAACTGCAATGAATAATCTCGAGGGCCGGTTATCCTTTCCATATCCTCTATCCTTCGCGAGGCCTTAAGCCTTTCATATATCAATATCCATGCGCAGTCCGTACTTCTGTCAACCTCGCATTTTCTATTCTTGGATCCGCCGCAGGGTCCGTTAAGCAGGCCTTTGGCGCACATCGTTATCGGACACACGGCATCCGTCTTGTCAATGATACAATCCCCGCAGAGAACACACTTTTGAGAAAAATACCCGCCGCGTTCAAATTCACCCAAAAATAATGTATCAAGCGCCGGCAAAACCATCTTGTCGGGAAAACCGTCCTTTATCACCTGCACCCCGTCACCACATGTAAGGGCCAATATAGCATCCGAATTTTTCATAAAAGCCTTGTTCTGATAAGCCAATTGCTTAACCTTTACAAGGTGGCAGGCGGGATCAAGTATAGCCTTGCCTGTCACAAGCTTGCCTTCTGCTTCCAACAGCGCCTGCATATCACAGAGCTGCTGTTCACCTCCGGTTTTACAGACAGTGGCACATTGCGCGCAGCCTATCAGGAAGACGGACTTGCAGTCCTTAAGCATGTCCAAAACGGATCCGATCTCTTTTTTCCTTGTAACTATCATCGCGCGTTAATCTGCTGTTTAAACAGTTCAAGACAGTTTCTCATAAGAATAACTGTCGTCAGAGGCCCAACACCCCCGGGCACCGGAGATATGTGGGATGCCCTGCATAGGGCCTTGTCATATTCCACATCGCCTACTATCTTACCATTAACCATATTTATCCCGACATCTATAACCACGGCGCCTTCCTTGATCCACTCGCCCTTGACCAGACCTGGTTTACCAACAGAGACAACAAGCACCTCCGCGTTCTTGATGTGCTCAGCAAGCAGGCCCCTCTTATAGGTTTCTATATGGCAAACGGTCACCGTGCACAACCTGTCAAGCAGAAGCATGGCAAGCGGCTTTCCAACAATACCGCTGTGGCCGATAATAACCGCCTCTCGGCCCTTTAGCTCCTCTCCGGAAAACGCCAGCAATTCCATGACAGCCGATGCCGTAGGAGGCACCACCTTATAAGAGTTAAGAAGAAGCTTGCCCTTGTTTTCCGGGTTAATACCCTCGACATCTTTATCAGAAGATATAAAAGACGAAAGCCTTACCATATCAAATCGGCCGGGCAAAGGAGACTGCAGGATAATACCGCTTATCGATTCATCATCGTTTAGAGATAGAATATTACCAATAAGGTCTTTCTCTGCGCAGGATGCGGACAATTTTATGAGCCTGTATTCTATACCTACTTCTTCCGCAACTTTTTTCTGGGAATTCACATATACCGAAAAGGGTGTTTCCCCTCCCACCTGAAGGGCCGCAAGCTGCGGGACGCAACCTAAAGAATCCCTTAACCTGATTATTTCTTTCTTTAAACACCTCTTAATCTCATTGGCCCTTAATTTTCCATCAAGTATTTTAGCCGGCATCAGGTATCCATCCTTTCCAGCACAACCGACAATACCTTGGCCTTAATCTGTTTCATATTTATTTGCAGGGCAGAACAGGCCTTCGTCTTTGAGCGGACAAACGGCCTGTTTTTAATAAAATGGAGGTTGGCGTTTATATTTATCAGGCCTGTCTCGAATGCGGCATTCAAATTATGTATAGCTGAAACGATATCCGGCAGCAGAGACCTCTTGCCCGTATAAGAAAGTTCAAGGGCCACTATCGCCGCCTCATAACAATAATCGCATACCCTTTGCGGCGGGATAATGGCCTTCTTAAGGGCCTTTTGCAAATCAGCTGAATCCCGGGAGTGTTTTTTAAAAACCGATGCCAGGGCCTTATAGGCCTTGGCATCATCATCAATGATCAAGGTAAATCGCGACCTTAAGTTTTCGGATTTCTTCAGGGCCCTTTGCGCCCTCTCTTTGTAGCCGTTAAAACCCTTGCTTAATAAGGTAAAATGGGCCACCATACTCAAAAGCCCGCAGCCCAATGCCCCCACAAGCGCCGAGGCGCTTCCTCCGCCCGGAACCGGCATGGGCCCGGCAAGACAATCCAGATATACCTTTATATTCTTGTCCGCATACCCCATGTATCCTGCCTAAAATTATAATTATTTGCAACAGCCGTCATCAATTATTTATTATACTCAAATAGTGGAATAACTCAAGGGTTAATTCACCCGTTTTACATTGTCTTAAAACAAGCCTTTGATCTTTCCAAGATTATCCGCACCAATACCCCAAGCCGCGGGGTGTTGCGGCAGACCGGGCAATAGCAATATATCACCGCACACGGGCACGACAAAGCCCGCGCCGGCAAATATCCTTATGTCATTCACCTTAAGCTTCCAGCCCCTTGGTGCACCTTTAAGCATATGATTATCGGAAAAGGAAAACTGGGTTTTAGCGATATTGACCAAAAGACCTCCTAAGCCGACACTCTCGATCAAATCCAGCGCCTTTCCTGCCTTGGGACTTATTGACACAGATTCGGCGCCATATACACCTGTCGCTATGATCTTGATCTTGTCTAACAGGCTTGATGAAGAATTATACAGGAATTTGAACGCGGCAGGCCTGTTTTGAATAGACCTTACACAGGCATCCGCGAGGGACAGGGCACCCTTACCGCCTTTTTTTACGGCATCCGATACATGGCTTTCCGCGCCAAATGAGTCGCACGCCTTTCTGATATCATCAAGATCCTTAACGGTATCGGACGGAAATCTGTTTATGGCAACTATAGGTTCTATGCCGAACCCCCTTATTATATTAATATGCCTTTCGAGATTTGACAGACCCTGAATATCGATAGCCCTCTTTGAGGCGACAAGCACTGCCAGTGACGGTCTAATATTACCTTGCCTGCATACTATATCAAAAAACTTTTCCGCGCCAAGATCGGCGGCAAAACCGCTTTCTGTAATCACGTAGTCGGATAATTTAAGCCCGGTAAGAATGGATATCAGACTATTGGCACCATGAGCGATATTGGCAAAAGGCCCACAATGCACAAACGCGGGCCCGCCTTCCAGGGTCTGGACCAGATTAGGCATAAGGGCGTTTACAAGAAGGGCGCTCATTGCTCCGGCAGCCCCTAATGCCTTTGCCGTAACAGGCCTTTTCGCCTTTGAGAAAGCCGCTATAATACGGGACAACCTGTTTTTAAGGTCAGGTATGTCTCTGCTTAAGGCTATAACCGCCATAATTTCCGAAGCGGCTATTATATCAAATCCGCTTTTATATGAAAGGCCTTTTTTTATGCTGAAACGTATACTGCGCAACGTCCTGTCACTGATATCAATAGCACGTCTTATCTGTATACTGTCTTTGTCAATTGCCAATTTATTGCCAAAATAGATACTGCTGTCAAGCATAGCGCATAAAAGATTATTGGCAGCGGAGACCGCATAAGCGTCACCGGTAAAATGCAAATTTATATCTTCCATCGGTATTACCTGGGAATAACCGCCCCCACAGGCTCCCCCTTTTATGCCGAACATCGGCCCCAGGGATGGTTCACGCAGGCATAATATAGCTCTCTTCCCCAACCGATTAAAAGCCTGGGCCAGACCAACCGCAGTAGAGGTCTTACCCTCTCCGTGTTTTGTAGGGGTCATGGATGTGACTAATATGATCTTACCGTCACGTCTGCTTCTCAATCTGCCGTATACAGAAGGCGAGACCTTGGCGATATGTCTGCCATAAAGGAAGAGTTCCCTATCATCGATACCGGCATCTTTCGCGATCTGGGTTATCGGCCTGGGCAAGACCTTTTGAGCAATTTTAATATCTGAAATCATAGCTATCCTCTGGTCATATCAATAATGCTACCGAAACTTCGCCTGTGTACCGGGGAATACCCCATACGCCTGATAGCGAGCATATGGCCTCTGGTCCCGTACCCCTTGTGACGTCCGAAACCGTATCCGGGAAATATACGGTCATAAAATTCCAAAAGCCTGTCCCTGGTTACCTTTGCCACAATAGAGGCACAGGCTATGGATAGGCTTTTCTGATCACCTCGGATTATGCATTTCTGATCAGCCTTGAGACGCAAACGCATGTTACCGTCAATCAATAAGAGATCGGGCCTTACGTATAGATCCAACACAGACATCTGCATCGCAGCCAAGGTGGCACGGTATATATTGATTCTGTCAATATCGTCTTCCGCGACTATACCGATACCCACAAATGCCTTATCTAATATTTGCCCATACGCAAGTTGACGGGCGCGGGCGGAAAGCTTCTTCGAATCATCGATCACGCAAGAGAAACTATAATCCTTAAGCACTACCGAGGCCGCAACAACAGGCCCTGCCAAAGGCCCCCTGCCGGCCTCATCTATACCGGCTACTAATCTATAACCATCGGCCTTGGCCTTTAACTCTTCGTCTATCAGCCGATTATTGTTTTGTATCCTGGCCAACCTTTTCCTCGATCACAGTCTTTTTACCGATCTTGTTTCTAAGATAATAGAGTTTAGCCCGTTTTGCCCGGCCGCGCTTGACCAACTCAATCTTATCGATACCTGGAGAATGAAGGGGAAACGTCCTCTCCAAACCCTCCCCATAAGAAACACGTCTTAACGTGAATGTCTCCCCCGTGCCGGAACCCTTTCTGGCTATAACAATACCCTCAAAGGCCTGCAGTCTCTGCTTATCTTCTTCAACGATCTTGATAAATACCTTTATGGTATCTCCGATTGAAAATTGCGGCAAACCTTTCTTTATATATTTTTCCTCAACCATTTTTATCTTATCCATCTTATTTACTCCTTTATTGTTTTTACGCGTAATATACCATTGACCGGGGTATCCTCTATCCCGCAAAAGGTCATACGCCTTTTCCTATTTCTAATTGTTTTATATGCCTTATCATGTCAGGCCTCTTATCTATAGTCTCGCGTATAGATTCGACTTCTCTCCATCTTTCTACCGCTCTATGATTTCCCGATAATAATACGGCAGGAACCTTTCTGCCTTTATAATCCGCTGGCCTGGTATAATGCGGGTATTCCAATAAACCACCGATAAAACTCTCGTCCGCATTTGAGTTGAGATCCCCAAGCACCCCAGGGACCAGGCGTGCCACCGCATCGATTAAGACCATGGCGGCAAGCTCTCCGCCAGTCAAGACATAGTCGCCTATAGATATTTCATCCGAGATAAACCCCCTTATTCTTTCATCTACTCCTTCATAATGCCCGCATATCAATACCAGTGATCTTTGCTGTGCGAGGCTGTTACATAACCCCTGGTCCAAAACCCTGCCTTTAGGGCCCATGAGCATAACCTTAGCATTCGGGCATGCGCGTCTTACGCTTTGCAAGGCATCTAAAACCGGCTGGCATTGCAAAACCATGCCGGGCCCGCCGCCGAACGGTTTATCGTCTACCTTTCTATGCCGGTCAAGGGAGTATTTTCTTATATCATGTATGCCTATTCGCAGCCTGCCCGAATCTCTGCCGCGTTTAACTATCGATTCCGAAAGCACCGGGTCAAACATATTCGGAAAGAGCGTAAGGACATGTATATCCATCGTGTTCACGCTGACCGACCTTTATTATAATACGGTAAATTGATAAGCTGGCATCCGTCATATAAGACAAGCCAATGTTTATAATATATTATTACGCTTTCTTGACTATGCTTTTGATGGTCTCCGTCATTTTTGCCCCCACCCCAAGCCAATACGCGGCCCTCTGCTTATCTATTTTTACGTAAGCGGGATTTTTTGACGGATCATAAAAACCAATCTCCTCTATCGACTTCGCATTCACGCCTTCGTGGTGATCGCAAACCACGATTTTAAAATGCGGCTTCCCCTTTGTACCCATTCTCTTTAGCCTTATTGAAACTGCCATTTTACCGCTCCTCTTTTTTAAATTGTTACGTTGCTGACCCATTTTACCTGCGGCAATAGCCTGCCCGAAGGAGGCCATAGGCCTGCCTATGCCTTAACCCTCTTTATCCTTGCCCCGAGAGCAGAAAGTTTATTTTCCATATTCTTATAACCCCTGTCAAGATGATATATCCTGGAGATAGTTGTCCTGCCCTTGGCAACCAGTCCGCCTATTGCAAGGGCCGCGGAGGCCCTAAGATCGGATGCCATCACCTCGGCTCCGCTTAAATACTTTACGCCGTGTATTATAGAGCTTTCTCCTTCAAGCAGTATATGCGCCCCCATCCTGTTGAGTTCACCAACATGCATAAAACGCTCGGGATATATCTTTTCGGTTATTATCGCTATGCCTTTTGAAACCGACATAAGGGCCATCATCTGTGCCTGCAGGTCTGTTGGAAACCCCGGATAAGACAATGTTGTAACATCAATTGTCTTCAATCTTCGCAAAGCCCTAACCCTTATATCCCCGTTAGCCTTTGCGTTGATAATAGCACCGGCCTCGGAGAGTTTGTCGGTAAGAGCCCTAAGATGGCCTATTTCAGCCCCCTTTATAGTAATGTCCCCGCGGCTCGCGCAAGAGGCTATCATGTATGTCCCAGCCTCTATCCTGTCAGGTATAATATTGTGCTCGGTACCATGCAGGCATTTAACACCCTCTATCTCTATGGTATGAGTGTTATGCCCTCTTATCTTAGCGCCCATTTTAATAAGAAAATTAGCAAGATCCACTATCTCCGGTTCGCAGGCAGCGTATTCTATTATCGTCTTACCCTTTGCAAGCGTCGCGGCCATCATCACATTAGCGGTAGCTAAAACAGAGGAACCAAAAGAACCTCCAAGATATATAGGGCTGCCTCTTAAACCCTCGGTCTGGGCTATCACATAACCATGCTCTATAGTTATCTCGGCGCCAAGCGCCCTTAACCCTTTTATATGTATGTTTATCGGCCTGGGGCCGATCACGCAACCCCCGGGCAAAGATACCTTGGCGTACCTCTGTTTTGCCAAGAGGGCCCCAAGTATACATATAGACGCGCGCATAGTACTCACATAACTATATGCCGCTGTATTGCCTTTATATCCCGACGGATCGATCTCAAGCGCGCCGTTAGAAAAATTCGTCTTTACCCCCAAAGCGCGCAATATCTTGCACATGGTAAAGACATCACTCAATTGAGGCACACCCTTGATCAGGGATTTCTCATCCGACAAAATACAGGCGGCCATTATGGGCAACGCGGCATTCTTTGAGCCGTCCACCCTGACCTCACCCAATAATCTTGTAGGCCCTTCTATAATAAGCCTATCCATTATCCTCAAACCTGTGTTGTTCCAAATCGTGCATCAAATAAAGAAAAGGCTCCTGCCCGGCCATACGTGCCAATCCAGACCGCATATCCGGGCATGTTTATGTATATCCCTATTTCAAACGAGCCGTAACCACCCTTGCAATATCGTTCAAATCATTAAAAAACATTATATCGGAGAATTTACCAGAGCTATTTATAATGGCCCTGACCGCATCAACGCTATTATCAGGTATCTCCAGACCTATGATACCGCCTTCTTTCAAGAAATCCGGGGCATCCTTTGCTATGCGCCGGTAAAAATCCATCCCATCCGCACCGCCACACAAGGCCTCAACCGGCTCATGTTTAAGTTCAATGGAAAGACTATTCATCTCTCCGCAGCTGATATAAGGCGGATTACATATTATGGCATCAAACGACTTTCTGTATTCATCGGCAAGAGAAAACAAATCTGCCTTTATGAAAACAATGCCTTCGGAGGCGCTGTTTCGCGCCGCGTTTTCTCCCGCTGTCTTAACTGCCAAATCGGAAATGTCAGAACCTATTATTTTACAATGGGTTAATGCCTTTGTCAATGATATAGCGATATTCCCGCTTCCTGCACAGAGATCGAGTATATTCAGGTCAGCCCGCCGCAGACCACTTAATAGGCTTATCATCGTCTCTACAAGTATCTCCGTTTCAGGCCTGGGTATAAAAACCCCTTTTTCTACACCAATATCATAGCCTAAAAAATTCACCGTGCCTGTTATATACTGTAAGGGTTCTCCTTTGATCCGGCGGCTAAGCATCTGCTCAAGTGACAGAAGATCGTCCGCGCAGAGATTTATCTCATTAATATACAACTCCACTACAGGCCTATTAAGCAGATAACTCAATATCGCCTGCGCGTTGGCGGCAGGAGAATCTACCCCTGAATCCCTTAGGCGTCTGATAGCCTCAATCATTACGGGGAATTCTTGCTCGGGTTCTCGCGCGCCTGCCGGTGAGGCGCGATGTTCAATACCGGCATTAGAGATTTTCAAGCTTTTTTTTCCTATCCGCCTCAACAAGAGCACCTATCAGATCGTCAAGATCTCCTGCCAAGATCGCTTCCAATTTGTGCATAGTAAGGCCTATCCTGTGGTCCGTAACACGCCTGTCGGGAAAATTATATGTCCTTATCTTCTGACTCCTGTCTCCCGTACCAACCTGAATTCTCCTCTGTCTGGTTATCTTATCAGCTTGATCCTGCCTGAATTTTTCAAAAAGCCGCGAACGCAATATCTTCATGGCCTTTATCTTATTCTTAAGCTGAGAACGCTCATCCTGGCAGGACACAATCACATTAGTAGGTATGTGGGTTATCCTGACAGCTGAATCCGTGGTATTAACACTTTGACCTCCGCAACCGCTTGAGCGGTACACATCAATACGCAGATCCTTTGGATCGATCTTGATATCCACTTCTTCGGCCTGGGGTAAAACAGCAACCGTCACCGCCGATGTATGAATCCTGCCCTGGGCCTCTGTAGACGGCACTCTTTGAACCCGGTGAGTCCCGCTCTCGTATTTAAGTTTTCTAAAAATATTATGGCCCTCGATTGAAAATATTACCTCTTTCAGCCCCCCTGCCTCGGACGGGGACGTATTCATAACATCCACTTTCCATTTATTGGACTGCGCGAATTTCGTATACATCCTGAACAAATCCGAAGCGAAAAGAGACGCCTCAAGTCCGCCGGTCCCCGCCCTTATCTCCATTATTATATTACGGGAAGCGTCCGGGTCATCATCAATCAGCATGCCTTCAAGTTCAGACTTGATTACCGCCTGCCGCGACTCTATTTCCGCTATCTCCGCCTTGGCCAACTCGATAAAATCAGACTCATGCTTTTCCTTAAGCATGGCTTGCAACCCGGATTTTTCATTCTCACAAAACATATACGCGTCATACCTGTCGAGCAGCTGCGACATGAATGACAGTTCTTTGGCGTATCGCTGATATAGCGGCCTATCACTTATGACTTTGTCATCAGACAACAGGGTCTTTAGTTCTTCAAACCGCTTTTTTTTCTTTTCCAATAATCCAATCATAATAATGCGGACAGCGCGGGAAGGACATTGAAAAAATGCCTGCCCGGCAGACACAGCCTCTTTATTATTGTTTCCTGTATTTCTTCATAAATTTTTCAACCCGGCCGGCAGAATCTACGAATTTCTGTTTGCCCGTGAAAAATGGGTGGCACTTGGAACAGATCTCGACTTTTATATTCGGTTTCGTGCAGCGCGTGTGGATTACCTCACCACAAGCACATGTTATTGTAGTCTCTTTATATTCCGGGTGTATCTTTTTCTTCATTTTACCTTTCCTCCTTATAAACGGTTTTGTCATCAGCCGGCAGCCTGACCGGGCAGACCTTATTGATTCATACCCATTAAAAATTCCGCGTTTGTTTTTGATTTGGATAATTTTTCAATAAGAAGCTGCATAGATTCATCTGACGGCAGCTCGTTCAATATCTTTCTCAATATCCATACGCGTTTCAACTCTTCAGGGTCCATCAGCAGGTCTTCTTTTCTTGTGTTGGACCGCTTGATATCAATAGCCGGGTATATCCTCTTTTGAAAAAGATTCCTGTCCAACTGCAGTTCCATGTTACCCGTTCCCTTAAACTCCTCAAATATGACCTCATCCATCCTGCTTCCGGTATCAACTAAAGCGGTAGAGATAATGGTAAGGGAGCCCCCCTCTTCGATATTCCTCGCGGCCCCGAAAAACCTCTTAGGCTTATGCAGGGCGTTTGAATCAACGCCTCCGGAGAGTATCTTGCCGCTATGAGGGACAACAGTATTATAGGCACGGGCAAGACGGGTTATGCTGTCCAATAATATAAGCACATCCTTCTTATGCTCGACAAGTCTCTTCGCCTTCTCAAGCACCATCTCAGCAACCTGCACATGACGTTCCGCCGGTTCGTCAAAGGTAGAACTGATCACCTCGCCCTTAACGGAACGTTCCATGTCCGTCACCTCTTCGGGCCTCTCATCAATCAGGAGGACTATAAGTATGGTATTGGGAGAATTCTTCGTCACGGCATTGGCTATCTTTTGAAGTATTATCGTCTTGCCGCTATACGGAGGCGCGACGATCATCCCGCGCTGGCCTTTCCCAATAGGCGTCAGCAGATCCATTACTCTTGTTGAAAGCTCTTTCGGGTCATTCTCCAGCAAAAACCTCTCTCTCGGATAGAGCGGAGTAAGGTTTTCAAAAAGTATCTTATCCTTCGCCTTTTCAGCGTCTGTAAAATTCACCTGCTCAACCTTAAGCAGGGCGAAATAACGCTCACCCTCCTTTGGAGAACGTATCTGTCCGTGCACGGTATCACCTGTTCTCAAATCAAACTTCCTGATCTGGCTGGGAGATACATAGATATCATCCGGGCAAGGCAGGTAATTATAATTCGGGGACCTCAAAAAACCAAACCCGTCAGGCAGCACCTCGAGCACCCCGCCGCCGTTCATAGCGCCCTCGTTGCGAGTCTGGGATTGAAGTATCCTGAATATAAGATCCTGTTTCTTAAGCCCGCTTGTACCGTTGACCTTGAGATCGCCGGCAACCTTATTCAGTTCCGAGACCTTCATTTTTTTTAATTCTGCTGCGTCTATAGCCATTTACCTTCTCCCTGTTTTTTATCGTTTCACTGATAATCCTGCAGCGGGCCTTCAGATCCATAAGACCTGCTCCATTATGTATAATATAATCCGCCCTTTTAACCTTATCGTGAAGCGGCATTTGAAATCTTATACGGGCCAGCGCCTCCTTAGCGGACATCTTCTTACCCCTGCAACGCTGTATTTGTAAAGCCAATGACGCCATAACAACCACGATATAATCGCATTTTTTATAAAATCTCGACTCTATCAGCATCGGAGCGTCAAGAACTATTCTTTTTCTGCCCCTTTCGTAAAATCTTTTAATCCTGTTATCTATGTCGGCCGTTATAGCAGGGTAAGTTATGCCGCACAGCTTACGGTAGCCCAATCTGCAGGAAAACACCTTGGCCGCCAACATCCTTCTGTCAATAAGGCCATCGCTGCCGATAATACCCCTGCCAAAATATGATATAAGGCGGTTTGCCAGAGGGTTGCCGCGCTTAAGAAGGCTGCGCGCGACCTTGTCAGCACGTATAAGATCCGCATTCAAAAAACGCGCTATATACCCTGCCGCCGCGGATACCCCTGTAGACATGCCTCCTGTTATCCCGATAATCATACCACGTCTCCAAGGCCAGTCCAATAACTCTTTACAGATACTCACGCATAGAATAAACTGTCCGCAGCGCAACACGCGATGCCAAGATCACAGGCCTGCTGTTTTCAAGCACGGGCATCAGAGGCTTTCTGATATATCTTGACATATTCACGGGCAGACGCGTCCCACGAAAAATCATAACCGGCTATTTTTCTGATAAGCCTTGTCCATTTCTGCCTGTTACCATAAACCCTTAGAGCCCTTGCCACCGCCTCCAGCATCTGTTCCGCAAAACAACCTGTAAAAACAAAACCATTGCCTTTTTCCGTATCCGGGTCATATTCAAAAACAGTGTCCGCGAGCCCGCCGGTCTTTCTTACAACAGGCACCGTGGAATACTTAAAACTAATAAGTTGCCCCAAACCGCACGGTTCATATCTTGACGGCATAAGAAATATATCGCAAGCGGCGTATATCTTCTGCGCAAGCGCGGCATCAAAGACGAGGTTAATAGACGCCTTTTCACCGAGCTTCTTGGCGGTGTCACTTAAGATATTGTGATATTTAAGCTCTCCCGAACCTAAAAGCACGAACCCAGCCTTCATGCCGCATATGTCCGCTACGGCATCGGCAAGCATGTCATATCCTTTCTGGTACGCCAACCTGCCAACAGTACCGATAAGCGGCATATCCAAACTCATATCCAGACCCAGCTCATCAATCAGCATCCTTTTATTATCGTATTTCAACTCGATATTCTCGCTTGAATAATTCCTGTAAATGTATATGTCCCGGCGCGGGTCCCATATATCATAATCTATTCCGTTCAGAACGCCAAAAAGACTTGAAGATCTGAATTGCAATATCCCTTCCATGCCGCAACCATATTCATTGGTCTGTATCTCTTTCGCGTACGTGGGGCTCACGGTTGTGATAATATCCGAGAACATTAACCCTCCCTTCAGGAGGCTGAATTTTCCGTAATATTCCAAACCGTTTATATTGAACAAAGACCTGTCGAGGGCCGTCTTATGCCATTGGCAAGCGTCAAAACTGCCATTATAGGCTATATTATGGATAGTAAATACCGTCTTTGTCCCGGAAAAAAACGGATCATCGCGATACAGGGTCTTTAAATACACCGGCACAAGGCCGGTTTGCCAATCATTGCAATGTATGATATCGGGCCTAAAACCGTCTTCTTTCGTCAACTCAAGCGCCTTCAGGCAGTAATAGGCAAACCTGTCTAAGTTATCCGGGTGATCAACCCCATCCTTATCCCCATATATGCCTTCTCTTTTATAAAGCTTATCATTTATTATAAAACGAACCTTGATATCCTTGCCCAGCAAAGCGGAATTCTCATCCGTCTTTACGCAACCATATTTGGGCATAATTATACGCACTTCATGCCCGCAACCCTCCAGGGCAAGAGGCAAGGCACCGGCCACGTCGGCAAGTCCGCCCGTCTTGGCAAAAGGTACTACTTCACTTGAAAGAAACAATATCTTCATAATGATCTTCACCATCCACGAATAATTATGTGATAACTAAGCGTCCTGCCAGCTTTTACCGCAGGCGAGATTTACCTTTATAGGCACCTTCAGCTTAACCACGCCTTCCATCGACCCTTTGATTATGCCGCAGACCTTGTCAAGCTCCGTCTTTGGCATATCAAATACCAATTCATCATGCACCTGCAATATCATATTGGCCTTCAAGGCGTTGGACTTAAGCTTGTTTGACACGTCTATCATGGCTATCTTAATCATGTCAGCGGCAGTACCCTGTATCGGCGTATTTATGGCCGTTCTCTCGGCGAACTGCCTTATGCTCTGGTTGCCAGAGCCTATCTCAGGTATATACCGTCTTCTGTTAAACATGGTAAGAACATAACCGTTTTTCCTGGCAAACTCAATCTGACCCTGCATAAACTCATACACACCCGGATATCTTGAAAAATAGGCATCTATAAAACCTTTGGCCGCATCAACCGGTATCCCCAATTCCTTTGAAAGACCGTAAGGGCTCATACCGTATATTATGCCAAAGTTCACCGTCTTGGCCTGGTTCCTCATGACATCATCAATATCCCCAAGGGGCTTGTCAAATATTAATGAAGCGGTATATCTGTGTATATCCAAACCGCCCATAAAGGCCTCTGTCAGGGCTTTATCCAGCGACAAATGAGCCAGGATACGCAATTCAATCTGCGAATAATCCGATGAGAGTATTACCCCGCTTTTAAAAGACGGCTTAAACGCGCCCCGTATCTTTTTACCGATATCTGTCCTGACAGGTATATTCTGCAGGTTAGGGTCCGATGAACTAAGCCTGCCCGTGGCCGTTACGGTCTGGTTAAATGATGTGTGCAATTTTTTAGTGCGGCCATTAACAAGCCTGGGCAGGGCGTCAATATAAGTGGATACAAGCTTAGTAAGTTCTCTGTATTCAAGTATTATCTTGGGCAGATCATAGTTTACGGCAAGAATGGAAAGCACGGCCGCATCTGTTGATATGCCGGTCTTTGTCTTCTTCACTACCGGAAGGCCTAATTTTTCAAAAAGCACCTGGCCAAGCTGCCTCGGGGAGTTTATATTAAATTCACAACCTGCGGACTCATATATCCGCTTCGTCAGACCATCAAGCCTTTCCTGCAAAGACCCGGACATATCCTTTAGAAAATCCACGTCTATCTTTACTCCGCAAAACTCCATATCCGATAATACCCTGATAAGCGGTAATTCAATATCCTCAAAAAGTCCAGCCAGGGACTTATGTTTTAATTTTTCTTCAAGCACCGCTTTCAGCCGGAAAGTGACATCAGAGTCCTGGCAGCAATATCTCGCTATACTATCCAACGGGACCTGGGCCATAGTAATCTTAGCCTTGCCCTTTCCTATAAGCTCGCTTATATCCGTCATCGTAAGCCCAAGGTGTTCCATGGCGATATCGGAAAGATTATGATTGGGCTTTGATGGATTCAATAGATACGACGCCACCATGGTATCAAAACATATGCCCTTCAGATCAATACCCAGGTTACGCAACAAGACACATTCATATTTTATATTCTGTCCGATCTTTTTTATGGAAGGATCCTCAAAAACGGTTTTAAGCCTGTCTAATATAAACTGCCTCCGGGCGGCAGACCAGCCACCTCCGACAAAACTGATATATTCCGCCTTTTTGGCGACAAAACAAAACGACACGCCAACGATCTCGCAACTCATAGGATCTGTTGAGGTAGTCTCAAAATCAAACGCCCAGGACATGTTCTTTTTTAACAACTCTATCAGCAAATCGAACTCCGCGGCTGAAGATACAACACTATAAGCCCCCTCGGGTTGATGCCTTGGAGAAAATTCTTCGGCCAATTTGCGAAATTCAAGTTCATTAAAAATCCTGAATAGTGATTCCGCGTCAGGTTGTGTTATCCGCATAGCGTCAAAATCAATATCTATATCAACCGCCCTATCTATTTCAGCAAGCTCCCTGCTTAAATATGCCTTATCAATGTTCTCTTTGATCATCTTGCTCTTAGACAAACTTTTAAGCTTATCCACATTTTTTATCAAATTATCCAAGGTCTTGAACTCGAGTAAAAGGTCTATGGCCGTTTTTTCACCGATACCCGGCACCCCGGGTATATTATCACTGCTGTCCCCCATCAAGGCCATTATATCCACTATATGTTTAGGGCCCACGCCAAAACGGGATATGACCGCGTCCTCATCATATATAACGCCTTCTTTGTGCGTTGAATAAACCCTTGTGTTCTTTGACACAAGCTGAAACGCGTCCTTATCCCCCGTGACAATAAATGTCATAATGCCATCCTTATCGGCACGCAATGATATGGTCCCTATTATATCATCCGCCTCAAAACCCTGTTTTTCATATATCGGTATCCTGTAAGCCTTAACAATATCCTTGATAACCGGCATCTGCGCCACGAGAGGCTCTGGCATAGGCCTCCGGTGCAGTTTATACGCCTTATATCTCTCGTGCCTAAATGTCGGACCCTTAAGGTCAAAGGCTATCGCCAGGAGTTCAGGATGCTCAGATTCCATAAGTTTCTTAAGCATCGAGACAAACCCATACACGGCATTTGTGGGAAACCCCTTGGAATTGGAAAGATCCCTTATAGCGTAAAAAGCCCTATAGCAGAATGAATTACCATCAATTAAAAACAACCTCTTTTTGCCCATATTTATAATACAATTCCGCAGTTATATCACGGGTTATAATTTCGGAAAGGGGACACCAGGATAACCACTTAAAGGAAAGAACGCGGGCCAAACGGCGCGTTATTCAAGAGAATTCAAAAGCTCCTCCATTCCTATATTTTCTTGGTCAAGCTTATCATATAAAAACATAAGATCATGCGTAGCCTTTACAAACCACTCAATATCATCCTTGCTGTAGGGGTGTATCTTATAACATAGATTGTAGTAACCTTCAGCTGCTTTGAAATTACCTATCTGGCATTCCTTCTGTGCCATCTCAAGAAAGTACTTAACCGCGAGCCTATCCACGCGTTGGACCCGCTTGTCATATTCAGCCATCACATCGGCAAGCTGTATCTTTATCTGCTCTATTCTCTTGCGCGCCTGAAAAACCTGTTCGTGCAGGATAACGGATTTTAAAAAAAGTTTCGCTGGCTCATGCGAAGGGGCTATCTCAAGGATCTGTTCAAAACAAACTTTGGCGTGGCCATATTGTTTTGTGTCATAATACCCCTTACCCTTGCTATAATACCTGTTAATAGTCTCCGCATTTTCCTGGAACTGCCTCTGTTTCGCGTCCGCTATCCTGGCATATTCCCTGACCACACCTTCCTGGGACAAGGCGTAAACACCGGAAGACCTTTGTCCGGACTGCGTTTCGGCGGCACAATCCGCCGCAAGATTGCCCTTTATTGACGAGGCAAAGGCAACACCAGCACCGGTAATGACAAGATTAGGTATTACAGATAATATTATTAAGATTGAATACTTAAATATGGCGGTTTTCATCTGCATATAATATACACAAATCACGACAGGTTGTCAAGGCTATAAGATAACAGGGTTAATTCAATTTGTGTCTTCTTAAAGACTCTTTTAAATCACTTATAATATCTTGTGCCGAACTGATCATCAGACGTATTTTCATCGTGTCAATAGACTCTTTGCTAAGCTCCTGGTTAATACCGGTGATAGCCTCATCTATGCTTGCCGCGTATTTTATATTGGCCTGGGCAACCTCTCTTAAATTACGCATAACGGCATTCAATAAATAGGCCAGGCTTTGGAGCTCATCGTTCTTCCTTAAATAGATATCGTGGCTTAAGTCTCCGTCAGCCAGTTTTTTTAGCGCCAATTCCAGCTTATACCACGGACCCGCAACCCGGTGCGAGAGTATGATGCCAAACCAAACGGCAAAAGGAAAAATTATAAATGTAGAGACAAGCGCCTTGGTGTTAGCATCCCTAAGAAGCACAATTAGCCTGCCCTGCGGATAGACATTGGCCAGTTTTTCTGAAAGATAAGGAAACAATGCCAGATATGTCATAGCACTGGACAATAGCGCCGTAAGTAGGATAAAAGCCGATATTACCAAGGCATAGCGAAATTGAAAAGATTTCTTTACCAGGTATGTTTTTCTCTTCATCAGTGCCATGGCCTTAACTTTCTTTTCTCCATAAAGACACCTCCCGTAATATATCAAGCCGCAGTTTATCGGATGAATAAAGCTCTTTTATTTTCGCGGCGGCGGTATTAACAGGCATATAACGGGTGGCTTCTTCGTTTACGCTTACAACCATGTCCCCCGCCGCTAAACCGCTTATCTGCGAATCCGAACCGAACCTTAACGATCTTATAATCAGGCCTTGCTCTTCCATTCCAAGGGATATGCCGCAGTCATTCTGGATTCCCGCCTGGCCCTTGGACGTTGGTATGGTTATACCGCGTTTTATCACAAGTGATATTTCAGGGGACGAGCCGCCGATCAGCAGATCAATAACCGAATCAGGTTCGAGATAGCCGGCCATCTTACCCCATATTGAATAAATGATATCCCCTTCCTTTATCCCGGCCTGGTCGGCAGGTGACAAAGCGGCAACAGAGACTATTTTGGGCGTATAATTAACATCGTGCAATGTTATGCCAATACTTGACTTAAGTCTGTCCCGCGGGGTGAACGTATTACCATTTGCCGCCGGGGTATAAAGCCTTCCGGAATTCATAAACAGGCCCTTTTTGCGTTCCATATCATCCTTAAACTTCTTTTCAGGATTCTTCAAAAGGGTAGATCTCATAAATATAAACTTTTCCCTGGCCTCTTTAAATCCGGGGTTGGCATCATATGCCTTTTTATAATACGAATAGGCCTTGGAAAAATTTCCCTTTTCCTGATGATAGTCCCCGAGTTTAGACAGATTCTGCTCTACCGTATCATAAAGTATGTCCTTTATAAGGGATCTCTCTATCTTTTTCTCGCCTTCAAAAGTACTTAAGATAATATGCCTGCTGTAATTTTCAACTACTATACCTTTTATCTCAGCACCGTCATTAAGATATACCGTGTCCGCGCGGGCAGAACCTGAAAATATGCAGACAAGCCCCGCAAATTGGAGGTAAAGGAGCAGGCAAAATTTCACAATCGTTGTTATTTTCATCTAATAGATTACCCTTATTATGACATAGAGAAGGAGCAGTATGAACGCCGAGGCGATTATATAAAAATCATTAAAATACAAAAAATCCCTCACCCCTAATACGGCTTTATTCTTATAACCCGCCTGCCGCGCCTTATTATCAGTCATAAATACCGTGCCTGCGCGTTTGGATAACAATTCGGCCTTTAAGGCCAATATACTCTCCTCTTCAAAACGCAGATACATGCCTCCAACCTGATACGCCGGTATCTTACCTTCGCTTACAAGCTCACGCACCTCCATTTCCGTAAGGCTCAAGCAATCAGCCGCCTCCTGAAGTGTCAGCAGTCTATCGGTCATGTTCAGCCCCTGGACCTATCGGCATGGAATATGTCTTTTTGAGATCATCAACAGCAACCCCCGGATCATGCAAAACCTTATTGCGCGGCCAAGAAACCGCATAACCGGATAAGGCTTACCTGCCGACCTTTTCTTTTGCCAGCCAGTTATCGATTTCCTGTTTGTGGAATTTCCAGGCATTGTTCTCTTTCACCGCGGGTATCTTCTTCTGTGACGCCCATTCTTCGATAAGCGATACATCAACCTCAAGATAGCGCGCGACCTCATCCAATGCCATGGACCTGGATTTACCCGAAGAGGGCGCATAACCCAACGACGAATTCATGGTGCATCTGCCGTTTAGGACAGCCCCTTCCGAGATACCGATTACCGGCGCCGATATGTCGCCTGTGATCTGCGCGGGAGGGATAATATTTATCCTTTTCGTAGCCGTTATATTCCCTGAAACCCTGCCTGCGATAGTGACATCCTCTCCGTCGATATCAGCCTTAACTTGGGCATTCGACCCTATAGTCAACACCCCTTTTGTGTCCAGCTTGCCTTCAAATTCACCGTTTATCCGTAGATTCACGGGATCCTTAAAGATCATAGTCCCCTGCATAGTCGCGTTGACATCCAAGATCTTTTCATTATCTGACGCATTGCCTCGCGCTCTTCTTATGCCCTGCATACAGACACCTCCTTTTAGATGCAGCCCTGATACCCGTAAAGACATAACAGGCACCATCAGGACCTGGTTAACCCCAAATACATAAAAAACTTATTCGGAATATCTATATATTTCCCGTTCAGGCAAAGACCTCACCAAGAGCCTGCTGCACATTATCAACACCTATCAGTTCCATGTTTTTATGCACACCGGCATCATTCAGGTCAGAGGCGGGCATGACAATCCTCTTGAATCCCATCCTTTTGGCCTCGTTAATCCTTAAGCGGATCTGTGGAACACTCCTTACCTCGGAACAAAGCCCTACCTCCCCTGCCACAACGGTATCATTACGCGCCGGTTTATCCTTAAAACTCGAGCAAATAGACACGCAGGCGGCTAAATCCGACGCAGGCTCATCCACCCTGACACCGCCTACCACATTAAGAAATATATCGTGATTGATAAGGTTAATACCGATATTCTTCACCAGGCCCGCTGCAAGAAGAGACATCCTGTTTGGATCGAAGCCCATGGCTTTTTGTCTTGAGATACCGTAGTTAGACGGTGACACAAGGGCCTGGATCTCTATCAGGATCACCCTGATACCTTCAAGCGCGGCCATAACACATGAACCCGGCACCAAACTCTGCCGGCGCGCGGTAAAAATATACGAAGGCTCCTTTATCTCTTTCAAGCCCTGATCCGTCATCGAGAATATCCCTACCTCATCTGTAGCGCCAAACCGGTTCTTGATCGCTCTTAGCACTCTCAGGCTGGATTCCCTTTGACCCTCAAAATAAACAACGGAATCAACTATATGTTCTAATAACTTAGGTCCGGCTATAACGCCTTCTTTGGTGATATGGCCCACAAAAAAAACACAGATGCCCAAGGCCTTGGCAGCCGCAGTAAGCAGGGCCGATGATTCCTTGATCTGGGTCACGGTACCCGCGCTTTGCCCGAATTCAGGGCTATAAAGCGTCTGCACAGAATCAACTATAACCGCCCACGGCTGAAGCTGTTTCATGTAAGATATAATAAGCGAGGCATTTGTTTCATTGACAATATAAAATTTATCAAAAGACGCATCTATCCTCTCAGACCTTAATTTCAATTGGTTGGCAGACTCTTCACCGCTGACATAAAGTATTTTTCTATCGCGGCTCATAACAGCCGATACCTGAAGCATTAGGGTTGACTTGCCTATACCCGGTTCACCGCCCAAAAGTATAACAGAACCCTCGACGATCCCGGAGCCTAATACGCGGTCCAATTCCCCAATACCTGTCGCCACCCTCAAAGGACACTCTGTCCTGACATCCGACAATTTCCGGGGAGGACAACTATCGGTCAGCTCTGCTATACCGCGGGGCGTTAAGGGTAAGTCGCAGCCAGCCGCGGGCTCTTGGACAAAACTATTCCAACGTTCACACTCAGGGCATCTGCCGACCCATTTCGCGCTTTGGTATCCGCAATTCTGGCATGAAAATACTGTCTTTAAGGCCATGCAGACTTCTCCAATCTTTTTTAAGCCCTTGCGCGTTCTATACGCTGTTAAAAATCACGACGGACCAAAATTTGAATTTACCCTTGTAATAGACTTCTTATTATCAGGGGCCTTAGCGCGCTGTTTACCCG
>Ga0265297_10000616_pt1 | contig 101840 bp, 112 predicted proteins | sample Munlanlwell13791_FD_192502 | JGI IMG/M metagenome (GOLD analysis project Ga0265297, IMG submission 192502) | Leachate microbial communities from a municipal landfill in Southern Ontario, Canada - Leachate well 137-91 | ecosystem: Engineered > Solid waste > Landfill > Unclassified | place...
TGCGGGAAGAAGATTTGAAAAATCAAATAATAGAAACATGTCAAAAAGTTTCTTTGCCTGATGATTGGCAAGAAAAGTTTTTAGAAAAAATTAAAGAATGGGAAAAAGAAGAATGCCAATCATCTGGTCTTTTCGCTCAAAATTTTAAAACCAAACTAGAGAAAGTTAAAATAAAAATAGACCGTCTAATTGACGCTCATCTTGAGGGTGTAATAGAACTGGAAGATTTTAAAACAAAAAAGAATGAACTAGTAGAACAAAGAGCGGAACTTCAACAAAAATTAGCTGATTTTGAGCGAAAAGGAAATCATTGGCTCGAACTCACTAGAAATTGGGTAATTGAAGCCAGCCAAACCGATAATCTTGTTTTGCAAGATAATTTTTTGGAATTAAAAAATTTTCTTAAAAAAATCGGCTCGAACCGCCAAATATTGAATCAAAAACTAATAATTGATTTTCAAAAACCGTGGAATTCACTCTGTAAAACCACTGCCGAAGCCCGCAGGGCTGAGGCATACAATATCAATAATAATTCTACAAATTCTATATGGTGGAGCCAAGGGGAGTTGAACCCCTGTCCAAAATACAATGTTTACTATGCTTTTCTGACATGTTTACTAACAGATTTCGTAATCTCTCGCTGTCATATACCAAATCTATCTTTATGGCAGCCAGCCCGAATTTTTGCGCCCATAGCATTTTTTCGGGCCGAAAAATGCAAGGACGGCTTCTGCGCTTAATTAGGCAAAAGCAGGTGCGAAACTAAATTTGTTTGCACTTATGATTGTTTTATATTTTTTACGAGGCATAAAACATCCTCGACATGACATAATAAACGAACATATTCTGTCGAAACCAATATGGCCCCGTTTTTCACATAATCTAATTTGTGATACTAATTTATATCATAAAATAATGATTTTATCAACAATTTTTGAGTTTTGTTATATATTTGTTAAATTATAAATATGCGAATATTTTTTTATATTATTCTTGTAATACTGATATTTGTAGTGGCGTTAAAGTTTTTGTCCACAATAATTTCTTTATATTTTGGTTCGCCTTCCGGAGAAACAAACAAGAATTTGGCGCGGGAAATTTTTAAAAAAATCGGTTTAGCAAAAAATGATATTTTATATGATTTAGGATCGGGATTCGGAAATACAATTCTTGCTGCCAATCAATTTGGCGCCAAAACTATCGGTTATGAAATCTCGCCATTACCTTATCTTGTTTCTAAAATTCGCCTATTGGGTGTCAAAAACACCAAGGTAATTTTTGCCGATATTAATAAAATTGATTTTTCCGGCGCCGATGTAATATATTGTTATCTTCTGCCGGAATTTTTATCAAATCTTTCTCTAAAATTTAAAAAATTATTAATGAAACATAAAACAATTATTTCTTTGAGTTTTTCAATAAAAAACCTTAAACCAGCTCAGATTTTGAATATTAATAACAAAAAGGTTTATATCTATCGCTAACACACATTTTAGGCGAATTTATTTTTCAGATCTCGTTCTTGATCGCGTTTTTTCAAAAGTTCTCGTTTGTCGAATTTTTTTCGTCCGCGGGCAAGAGCAAATTCCAATTTCGCCCAACGATTTTTTTTGAGATAAAGACGCAAAGGAATTAAAGTCAGATTTTTTTGTTCAACTTTTCCGATTAAATGGCTTAATTCTTTTTTGTGCACTAATAATTTTCTGGTTTGGGTTGGTTCTGGAGAATTGGCAATGTTAATATTTACCGCGAAAAGCTCGGGTTTTTTGTTTTTGCCCAATAATATTTTGACATAGCTTCCGGCAAGTTGCGCATGTTTCGCGCGAATACTTTTTATTTCGGCGCCGGTTAAAACCAAGCCCGCCTCAAAGCGTTCCAGGAATTCGTAATCAAAATAAGCTTTTTTATTTTTGGCAATTTCCGTGTTCATTGAATAGTTTATTGTCTATAGTTATTGGTTGATTATATTTTATATCTAAAACTATAAACTGTAAACCAAAAACTTATTTCTGAAAAAAATTGACATATTTAGCAATTATTAATATTCTAAATTTAACATGCTTAAACAAAAAGGAAAATTAATTGTCTTAGAAGGAATTGACGGATCGGGAAAATCCACTCAGCATAAATTGCTGGTAAAATTTTTACGTTCGCAAGGAAAAACCGTCAAAACTATTCATTTCCCCCAGCATGGGCATAAATTTTTTGGTGTAATGGTGGATCGATATTTGGCTAATGAATTTGGTCCTGCTGGAAAATTAGATCCGCATTTATCTTCAGTTTGGTATGCATTGGATCGCTGGGAAGTAAGTCATAAAATACGAGATTGGCTTAAAAAAGGTTATTGGGTTATTCCTGATCGTTATACTACTTCAAATTTAGGTCATCAAACCGGAAAATTAATGGACAAACCTGCAAAAATGCGAAAGAAATTTTTGGATTGGGACACGGAAATGGAATATTTGGTTTTGCAAATTCCCAAACCTGATTTGGTAATTCATTTAGACGTAGATTTTAAGGCAGTAATTAAACTTCTCAAAGCTCGCGGCCGACCCGATGGGCATGAATCAGACATTAAATATCTGCGTGATTCACAGCACGCTTATCAATATGTCACCAAACTTTATCCAGAGTGGAAAAAAGTAATTTGCAGTGATAAAAATGGCATTCTCTCCAGAGATGAAATTCATCAAAGAATCATCAAAACAATAAGTGAAATTTTATAATAATAAGGAAAAATATGAACGGAAACGGAGCATTATCATCACAACTTATTAAACAAATTTCCAATCTTGGTCAAATTACTTCTTGCGATAAAGCTTTAACGAGCGCCGTAATTCAACCGGCTAGCGCAGATTTAACGGTAGGTGATTGGGGATATTGTGTAAAATCCACATTTTTGCCAAAAGCCAACGAAAAAATCGAAGACGCGGTCAAGCGTTATCAACTTTATCCCGTGAATATTTCCAAAGGATATGTCTTAAATAAAGGCATTACCTATGTTTTTAAATTAAACGAAAAACTCAAACTTTCTAAAGATATTTTTGCTTATACTAGTTCTAAAAGCTCCACCGGAAGAATTAATCTCTGGGTAAGGACTTTGGCAGACAATACTGCTAGATTCGATCGAATTCCCGCCGGTTATAAAGGCAATTTGTATATAATGGTTACTCCGAAATCATGGCCGATAATATTAAAATCCGGTGAATCATTAAACCAAATAAGATTTTTTAACAGTGAAACTAAATTATCCAATTTTGAGCTGAAGCTTTTGGATCAAGAAATAGGACTTTTGTTTGATAAAAACGGCAAACAGATTCCCACCAACGGTCATATTGACAGCGATGGATTATTACTTACAGTGGATCTTGAACAAGATATTGTGGCCTACGAGGCGCGTGGAAGCGTTAATATCTTGGATTTAAGCAAACGTTGTTATTATGAAATGGAAGATTTTTTTCGTCCGATATACCGATCGCGCGAATCGGAATTAATTCTAGAACAAGGATCTTTTTACCTTTTATCCACTTATGAGCAAATTCGTGTGCCGGCAGATTATTCGGTAGAAATGATCGCTTATGATATTGCTTCAGGCGAATTTCGTTCGCACTATGCCGGATTCTTTGATCCGGGTTTTGGTTATGGAAAAAATGGAGAAATAAAAGGTAGATCTGGAGTATTGGAAATATTTCCGCATGAAAATGTAATTTTGCGACACCGTCAACCAGTTTGTAAAATGGTTTATGAAAGAATGATTGTGCATCCGGACAAGGTTTACGGTGAATCAAATTTAGGATCTCATTATCACGCCCAAACCGGTCCTCAACCGTCAAAACATTTCAAATATCATAAAAATAAAGTTATTTATAAAAATAATAAGAAATAAATCTTCATGAAAGCGTATTTGGAAATTGTTAAAAAAATTATCAAAAACGGTGTAGTCAAAAAAAATCGCACTGGTATTGATGCAATATCTATTGCCGGTGCGTGTTTTGAACATGATATGGCTGACGGATTTCCAATGTTGACGACTAAAAATGTGCCTTTTAAGCTTATTGCGTCAGAATTGGAATTTTTTATAAAAGGAATTACCGATAAAAAATGGCTGCAGATTCGCAGCAATCATATTTGGGATGAGTGGTGCGCGCCGACAAAAGTTTCTTATGGGCATGATGAAAGAACCAAAAAGAAAATGCTCGCTGAACGCGATTTAGGCCCGATCTATGGTTGGCAATGGCGTAATTTTGGAGCAAAGTATGTTGCTTATAACAAATCCGCAAATGGCAAAGGAACCGATCAACTGGCAAATATTGTTGAAAAATTAAAAAAAGATCCATCCGATCGACGCATGATAGTGTCAGCATGGAATCCTGTTGATTTAGATTCTATGGCGCTTCCGCCTTGCCATTACTCTTTTCAAATTACGGTTATAAATAATAAATTAAATTTATTATGGAATCAGCGTTCGGTGGATACAGCTTTGGGACTTCCTTTTAACATTGCAAGTTATGCGTTGCTTTTGCATTTACTCGCCAAAGAGGCAAAACTTGAAGAAGGAAAACTAGTTGGATTTTTGGCTGATACTCATATTTATATCAATCATATAAAAGGCGTAAAAGAACAATTAAAGCGCAAACCGTTAATATTGCCAAAAATTGAAACCAGAAATTTTAAATCAATATTTAAATGGTGTTTCGCCGACACTCAGTTGATAGATTATAATCATCATCCGAAAATTAAATTCGATATCGCAGTATAAAATTATTTATTATGAGCAAAATTATTGTTATTTCAGCAATTGCCAAGAATAATGTAATTGGTAAAAATAAACAAATTCCTTGGCATATCAAAGAAGATTTTAAACACTTTAAAGATTTAACAATGGGACATCCCATAATTATGGGAAGCGTTACTTATGAATCTTTGCCAGTCAAACCTTTGCCGGGAAGAATAAATATTGTCTTAAATCAAGACCAAAAATATCATCTTAAGGGTGCGATCGTGAAAAATTCTTTTGCGGATGCTATTGATTATTGCCGCAAATATCCCAAAATTTTCATTATCGGAGGCCGAAGTGTCTATGAATTGGGTCTAGAAGTTGCCGATGAATTAGAATTAACTCAAATTGCTCATGATTATCAAGGTGATACATATTTTCCGCAAATTGATTTTAGTAAATGGGAATTAATTAAAGAAGAAAAACACGAAGGCGATGATGGTAATGGCACTATTGTTCAATATTCATTTTGTACTTATAGACGCAAATAGTATAAAATATTGTAAAAAAGGTTAATATTTGGTATACTTTTTAAAAATATTATAAACAATGAAATGGATTAACCAACCATAGAGTTTATACGCTTTCAATTATTTGGGCGAAATCAAGTATATAAGTCCGATTAAATCTGGGTGGAACCGTCTCAAAAATGAGGCCCTGGGTAAAAGCGGATTTTTTGTTTCAAAAGCATGTAAAAATATTTAATAATCTTATATGGAGGATAAAATGTCAAAAGAAAATGTATCAAAATTAGAAATAATGCGTCATTCAGCTAGCCATGTTATGGCCATGGCAGTATTGGAATTATTTCCCAAGGCAAAATTGGCAATCGGTCCGGCAATAGATGAAGGGTTTTACTATGATTTCGATTTGAATAGACCATTAGTGAAAGATGATCTTAAAAAAATCCAAAAAATTATGGAGCGAATTCGAGCCAAAAATATTAAATTTGAACACGAAGAATGGGGAATTACCAAGGCGTTGAATTATTTTAAAAAGAAACATCAAAACTATAAAGTGGAATTAATTAATGATTTAGTCAAAGAATCCGCCAGCAGACATATTAAACTGAAAAAGGTTTCTATTTATTCAAACATTGATCCTGATTCAAAATCCAAAGAATACTTTATTGATCTTTGTGCTGGACCCCATGTAAAAAGCACTAAAGATATTGGTAATTTTAAACTCATTTCTTTTGCCGGAGCTTATTGGCGGGGAAGTGAAAAAAATAAAATGCTTTCGCGAATTTATGGAACCTCATTTTCCAGCAAAAGCGAATTGGAAGAATATTTTGCAAATCTTATTGAGGCAAAAAAACGCGATCATAGAATACTTGGAGAAAAACTAAATTTATTCATGATAGATCCTTTGGTGGGTTTGGGCTTGGTAATGTGGAAACCCAAAGGCGCAATGCTATGGCGAATCATGGAAGATTTTTGGTATAAAGAACATTTGAAAAACGGTTATGAATTGGTGCGATCACCTCATATCGGCAATAGGAAACTTTGGGAAGCATCGGGACATTGGGGATTTTATAATGAATCAATGTATCCTCCGATGGAAGTGGGTCAGAATTTAAGCGATGCTCAAAAAGGCTTAAAAGCAATAATAAAAGAAGAATATTTAATAAAACCGATGAACTGCCCATTTCATATTATTATGTATAAATCTCAACCTCGAAGCTATAGAGATCTTCCTATTCGTTGGGCGGAAACAGGTACAGTTTATCGTTATGAAAAATCAGGTGAGCTGTCAGGATTAACTCGCGTGCGGGGATTTACTCAAGATGATGCGCATATTATCTGCACAAAAGAGCAGGCCGAAAAAGAACTTAAACGTGTTGTTGATTTTATAATTCACATGTTGCGATCGTTTGGGTTTCGTGATTATAAAGTGTATCTTTCCGTAAAAGATCCAAAATCAAATAAATATGCCGGAAATGAAGATGGTTGGCGGTTTACGGAATCGGTTTTAGAAAAAGTGGCTAAAGACAAAAAACTAGACTATGCAAAAGATGTGGGCGGAGCTGTTTTCTATGGACCAAAACTTGATTTTAAGATTAAAGATTCTCTTGGCCGCGAGTGGCAATGTTCTACACTCCAATATGATTTTAATCTTCCGGAAAAGTTTGATCTGACTTATGTTAATGAAAAAGGCGAAAAGGAACGTCCATATATGCTTCATCGTGCATTATTCGGATCATTTGAAAGATTTATCGGAGTTTTAATCGAACACTATGCCGGTGCATTTCCCGTTTGGCTTTCGCCGGTGCAAGTTAAAATTCTTCCAATTTCCGACAAACATCTTACTTATGCTAAAAAGATTAAAGATGATTTATTGGCTTCTGAAATAAGAGTCGAACTTGATGATCGAAGTGAATCAATCGGTAAAAAAATTCGAGATGCGCAGCTGGAAAAAATCCCATATATGCTTGTTGTTGGTGACCGCGAAGAAAAATCCGGAAAAATTGCCGTACGCACTCGCAAAGGTAAAGATTTGGGAGCAATTTCTGTAAATAAATTTATTTTACAAATCAAAGAAGAAATCGAAAAAAAGAAATAAAATGAAAAAGACCCGGGATAACCCGGGTCTTTCAGTGAGCTGTTTGTTTTTTTGTATTATCTTAATAACTTGGCTGCAAGTTCGGCCAAAGGCGATCTCCTTGTTTGAGTTAGGGTAATATGGCCGAACAATTCCTGGTTTTTGAATTTTTCGACCGCATAGGAAAGGCCGTTGGATGTTGCGTCAAGAAAAGGATTGTCGATTTGGTACAAATCTCCATTGAGAATGATTTTAGTTCCTTCGCTTGCGCGAGTGATGATTGTTTTTACAATATGCGGCGTTAGATTTTGACATTCGTCCACAATCACAAATGTATCGTGGATTGAACGGCCCCTGATTTGATTAATGGGTCCGATGGACAGTTGCTGAAAATCCATCAGCTCCTTTGCCATATTGCTCGGTATGGTCTTGCCGTTTTTGTGATTTTTGTCCTGAAGACCTTTTGTGATTCGTTCTAAATTATCGAAGATTGGTTCCATCCATGGTGCAAATTTATCATTGATATCGCCTGGAAGAAAACCAAGCGGAGTTCCAATCTCGATATTCGGCCGATAGATAGCAATCTTTTCATAATTGCCATAATCTTTGTTGTTATTTTGCAGCTGTTGCCACGCGGCTAAAAGAGCCATGAGCGTTTTTCCAGTTCCTGCTGTTCCTACATTGGTCACGCAATGTATACCTTTGTCAACCAATAACGCAAATGCAAAACATTGCTCAATATTTTCTGGAATAATGCTATTCTTTTTATCTTGGTTCCTTTTGTGATCTTGAGGTCTAAGCACCAATTCGAAAATGCCTTTTGCTTTCTTGTATAAAGCTAACGCATATTGATCATTGGTAGTTGATGCAAAAATACAGCATTGGTTTGCCAGAAGTAATTTTGCATCAACGAAATCGGCTAGCTGTTGCGCGCTTATGGAATGATTTTTGTACAATTCCGATTGAATCAGCTTGATACCATCAGGACTCAACGGAATTGTTGTTGTTCCTGAATACAATTCATCAATCTCGTCGAGAATTTTGTCATTCTTGTAGTCGTCTGCCGCAAGATCCATGCCGGCGGCAATATTTCTCAAGTTGATGTCTTTTGAAATGATATATACTTTTTTGTCAGGATTTTCTTTTTGTACCCTTTTTGCCGACAGAATGATTTTGTTGTCATTGGTTCTATCGAGATGCTCATAATCCTTAAAATCAATTACGCCGGTATCTTTCATGATCAATTGAGGATATTTAATCCTAAAATCCTCGTAATTTCTTATCGCGTCTCTTGCGCTTTTGCCAAGCGAGTCTTTGTATCTTTTTATCTTGTCCAATTCCTGCAATGCATAGATTGGAATAAGAAGGCGGTTGTTTTTATGGAATTTCTCGAAACAGTTTGGATCATGAAGCATTGTGCTTGAATCAAGAACGAATATCTTTGATTCACCTTGTCCGTTATTCCCATTCTTCTTTCGTCTTTTTTTGCTACTCAAAATCATCGCTCCTTTGTAGTAATTTTTACATAAAAATTGGAAAAGAAATAAAATAACTCTTACACATAAGAGTTATTTTCGAGTATTCTTATTATAGATTATTTTTTCTATTTTGCAATCTTTTTATTAATAAGATCGTCTAGAATTTTCCATCTTTTCTTTTTTTCAGCCGGCAGAATGTTGTCTTTGAATCTTGCCGCAAGTGTGCCGGATCGAGGTGAATATTGCGAAACATAGGCTTTGGAAAATCCAATAATTTTACATAATTTATAAGTATTTTCAAATTGTTTCTCAGTTTCTCCGGGAAAGCCAACAATAATATCAGTAGATAATTTTAAATTTGTAATTTTTGATTTTAAAACACTTACTAATTTTAAGTAATCATTTGCAGAATATTTTCGGTTCATGCGCGTCAATATTTTATCATCACCGGATTGCAGCGGCAGATGCAAAACTCTTTGCCATTTTTCTAGTTTTGGCAATATTTCTACTAATTGGCGGGAAAAATTTCTAGGGTTGGCGCTCATGAAATTATAAGTAAAATCTTCGGTAATTTTTTCAATTTCTTTAAGTAAATCAACAAAAGTATATTTTTTTATTATTTTATTATTTTGTTTTCTTGTTATGCCGAAACTATTAACGTTTTGTCCAAGCAATAATATTTGTTTTTTGCCTCTTTTTAATTCTTTTTTAATTTCCTCGATAATCTCTTTGCTCGGTCGAGAAACTTCTCTGCCGCGCACATAAGGAACTGCGCAATACGAACAAAAATTATTACATCCTTGCATAATAGGAATTAAGGCAGTGTTGGGATCGTCATCGGTTTGGTATAATTCTAGGTTATCCGCTGATTTTTTCTTGATTCTAGCAGAAAACACTCTTGTAAATTCTTTTTCAAAATTATTGATGCTAATAATCGCATCGACTTTTGATTGTAATCTTTTTCGATCATTTGGGAGTATGCAGGAAGTAATAATAATTTTTGGTTTTTGAGGGAGTTTTTGCCAGATTTTAATTTTTCCAAATATTCTATCTAGTGGTTTTTGCCGGACCGAACAGGCAAGCACTATTATTAAATCAGCTGTTTTTTCATCGTCAACATAAATATAACCCGCCTGAGTTAGAAAGCGGGTTATATTTTTTGCATCGTAATAATTATATTGGCAGCCGGTAATAAACAAAGAATAAGTCATAAGAAATAAGAATTAATTTATTTCTTTTCTTCTGTTTTGGGAGCAGTGTTTGATTTTTCGCCGGATTGATCTGCCTTTTCAGAAGCTTCTTTTTCAGCTTCCTTCTCAGCTTTTTCGTCTTCGGCTTTCTTTTCCATTTCTTCGATTCCGGCTTTTTCAGCATCTGCTACTGATTCGGCTTCCATTGCTTCTAATTCTTCTTCGCTTCGCGGAGGATTGACTAATGCCACGACTTCTTCTACATTTGTCAGTACTTTGATATTGGATGGAATATTTAATTCCGAAACCTTAATTTGATCATCAAATGTTTTTAATCCTGAAATATCAACAACAATTTCTGGGATCAAATCATCAGGCAAACACTCCACTTCGATTTCGTCATAGTTAGAAATAAAATTTCCTTCCAATTCTTTTACTGCTGGAGAAATACCAATAAATTTAAGAGGAATTTCTGTTGTGAGTTTTTCATCACGTCTAATTTTATAAAAATCAGCATGAATAGGATTTCCAGTGATGGGATCAAATTGCACATCTTGAATCAAGATTTTTACATCTTTGTCATCGTCGATTTTAAGATCTACCAGCGCAGAAGTTCCGGCTTTTTTGAAAATTCTGTCGAATTTTTTGGCGTCAACTTGAATATTGGCAGGATTTTCTTTTTTGCCGTAAATTACTGCGGGAATAATATTATTTCTTCTAAGTTCTGCAACTTGTTTGCCAAGTACAGTTCTTTTTTGTGCGATTAAGCTTATTTTTTCCATAGTCTTATAAAATCTCCATTAAAATTATCTATTTGTTTATAAATTTTAGGCATGTTTTTTTCTTCCAAAAATGAGGTTTCTTTCCTTAGCGTTCTGTCAACTACCAAAAGATTAACGATTTTCACTGGAACATGCTTATTTGAGCAAAAAACTGTAAATAAAATTAGATTTTCCAGAACATATTTAAATTTGATCTCGCTTACGGTAAATTTTCTTTTACATACCGGACAGCTCAGGTTTTTTTGAATATCTGCTAAAATTTTATTAAAATCCAAATTCATTAAATCTCCTTGGTAATTTCCTACAACATATCACATTATAGAGTAAAATAGTCTATGCGTCAACAAAATAGAATTAAGATTACAGAAATAAGGGGTAAGATTTAAGATGCCTCTGATTGACAGAACAATTTTTAAATGCTAAATTTTTCTAAACATTATTAATCTTTGCTCCTAAAACAATTTGAATAAATTCTCTCAGAAAGGGGGTCAAAAACATGGGGACGCTTTTTGAGGCAGAAAGATTATACGAGCCAAAAGCTGTGATAGTTAATAATACATATACTGAATTGGTGATGCAAAGATTGCGAGCAGCTTTTCCAAATGGAAAAGTTCCCAATAATAATCCTCGTAAAGCCATTATAAAATTCATTTTGGAAAAACACACGAAGCGCAGAATCATTTATCCTTCTGATATAGATAAAGTAAATTCAGAAATGGATGCATTGAATCTTGCTTGCGGTGAAATTAACTGGACATTTGACACTCAAAGCACGATCGTTTGCATAAAAAATAAGACCGATAACATTTTACCAGAAAAATTGACGAATAACACTCGGGCAAATCGATCGGATTTAAAATATGAAATTCCAATAAAAACACCAGTATATATTAAAAGATATCTTTTTCATTGCTATCTCATGATTCTCGAACTATTAGGTATGAAACCGGTTTTTACGTTGGGTGATTTTCGAACTATCTATAAAGAGAAAATTCCCGACAAACGCGAAAGCAATGCCACTAATATTCTTGTCAAACTAAAGAAAATTGGAATTATCAGTCATGATGCAAAAGAACACAGTTATCAGCTTGTTTCGGATATTGAGGTACGATGTATGGAAGATGATGACTCTTGTAAGAATACAGTTATGATAGAAGCTATGCACCTAAACCCATTACAAGCAAAACTTCTCTTTATTGCTAGAAAATTGTTTGGTCAAAACGGCAATAAATTGCAATTAATGGAATTGGCAAATATTGCTGACTCGATACTTCCTTCAATCAGACAAGGTAGAGAATGTATAAGAGAATTATTGAATAAAGGCATTTTTGAATTTTTTTCAACAAATGATACAAAATCAAGTACTTTGATAATTTCTGAAATAGGTAATTCAATTGAATTACCTATAAAAGAGAATGATATGAAAATGCTAGAGAAAAGATTCAATGAAATTTATTCAGCGCCTGTAGTTGTCGATAATTTCACGGCAAAATCTCTTGTCGAGGTTCAAAAAGATCAAAATGAAAACTTAAAGGAGGTCAAAAAAATGCAGGTCGTTTGCTCAGAGGTTATTGAACAACCACGCGGCGAAATAGCGATCCGGTCAGAGGGTAACGTTCCAACTGAAAAAAAGGAAGACAAATATCCAGAATTTTCAGACATTGAACTGATCGTAAAAAGATTCGTGGAAATCCGTCAGATAATGGATGTGAGAAAAGAAGTTGTCGTAAAGCAAGTATTAAAAGCATTTGATGAGCTCGATCGGGAATTAGTGGAAGAAATTTTGGATTTTATGAATCAAACATCTAATACTAAAACCCAAGAAAAGCTTTCAGCTTTGGGAAAAATTATCACTGAAATTGGTAAGTAGAAATTTCAATAGGAGGCGAAAAAATGTCCAAGTCTCAAGAAGAAAATTTTAATCCCGATCAATGTTCCAAAGACAATTATCGAGATAGTAACCAGACGAAACAACCGATACTTACTATACTCGAGACAATCATTCCTTGTGATAACTCGAGTCATATAGTGAAAGGAACCTATACAAGCGCAATAGTGCAAAAAGAAAGAGAATTAATCGAAAAGACGAAAAGCGTTTTTACAGATTTTCTGTGCAATTTTTCCAGCAAACCACGGGAGATGCGGGAAGCGGCCTATAATGAGCAAAAAGCAATTGTGCAAGAAAAACTTACAAAAATAATCAGCGAATTGTTTGATGAATAGTCAACAGTTGGAACTGTTGACTATGGGATCTATCAAAGATCCCTTTTTATTTTGCATTATTTTTGCGCCATTTTAAAATTTCTGCATGATTTCCGGAAAGTAGAACTTTCGGCACAATCAAAGATTGCTTTGTTTTTATGCTAATCGGAGAAAATCTTTCCGGACGAGTGTACTGAGGATATTGAATTTTTCCAATTTGCGAATGAGTTTCATCTAAAAGCGATTCGGGTTTAATAACATCAGGAATATTGCGACAGATGGCATCTATTATTGCCATGGTTGGAATTTCTCCACCAGTTAGCACGAAATTGCCCAAAGAGATTTCTATGTCAACTAATTTTCGTACCCTTTCATCAAATCCGCCATAATGACCGCAAATCAAAATAAGCCAAGGTTCCTTGGATAATTTAATAGCTTTTTGTTGATTAAAAATTTTTCCCTGCGGAGTGAGTAAAATAATTTTGGATTTTAAATTTTTAGTTTTTGATTTTATATCATGTAATGCCCGATCAATTACATCAACCTTCAAAATCATTCCCGCGCCGCCTCCATAAGGATTATCATCAACAATTTTATGTTTATCTAGCGCCCAATCACGCAAATTATGAACCTTAATATCAACCAAGCCTTTTTTTTGAGCTCGGGCCAAAATTGATTGATTTATGATGTTTATAAACATTTCCGGAAAAAGTGTTAAGATATCTATTTTCATAATATATTTTTATCTAAAAAAACCACATCGAAATAAATCTTTGTGGCTTTTTTAGTTTTATAAACTTAAATTAACTAAACTATTTTTGTTGCTTTTTCTTCGCCATCATCTTCTTTTTCTTTTCTTGGAGCACGTGTGCTTCCTTCTGGTTCAGTAATCTTTAAGTTGATTCTAGCGTTAGCTTTCGCGCCAAGAACTCTTAAAAGGGTTCTTAGAGCTTTGGCAGTGTTACCGCTTTTGCCAATAACTTTGCCCATATCTTCAGGATTGACTGAAAGCTCTATTAAAACTCCCATTTGGTCAATCTTTCTATCAGTTTTTACATCATCAGGATTATCAACTAATGCCTTGACAATGTATTCAACAAATTCTTGATCTTTTTCCATATAAATCCATATCAATATATTTTTGTATTACTAGCAGTTCGACCATTGCTGCTAGGATATCGTGAAATTATCTTATCACAAATTTTTGAATTTTTAAAATTGTGGATTATTGTGTTGGTGCAGTTTCTTTGGCAGTATCGGTTTTTGTTTCGGTTGGTTTATTTTGTTCTTCTGGAGTAGATTCTTCTTTTTTCTCATCTGTCTTTTCTTGAGATTTTGTTTCTTTTACTTCAGCAGCTTCAGGTGCTTTAACTTCTTTTTTCTTTAGTTTCTTCTTGAATGTTTTTACAACAATTAAAGGATGTTTTAATCCGGCTTGGACAAGTATTTTAGCAGCAGAATTAGAAGGTTTTGCGCCATTTCCCAGCCATTTCAAAATTTCCTCATTTTTTAATTGAGATTTTTTATTAAAAGGATTGTATGATCCTAATATTTTTATGAATTTTCCTTTTACCGGACGTGCATGTTCAGCCAAAACAACTCTATAAAAAGGTTGATTTTTCTTTCCTACTCTTTTTAGTCTAATTACAAGCATTTAAATTTTCCTTTCTTAAAACAGTGTTTGAATTTTTTTTAATATAGCTTAAATTATCTTTTTTGTCAATTCAACCGGAAGCGGTTTTTTATAACCTTTACTAAAATCTTTCCAGTTAAGTTTGTTCTTACCTTCCAATTGTACCAAAAGCGGTTGCAGTTTTCCAGATTCTAATTTTGATTTTATGAAAATTAATCTTTTTCCATCTAATATAGTATAGGCTTTTGGCCAGGCGCAATATGCTTTTATCTGATTATTAATTTTATAAGAGTCCTTTTGCCAGTCGATTAATCCATCTTCTTTTTTGATTAATCTGGTGTATGAAGCCTTTGTGTGATTTTGTTCTTTGGGTTTAATCTTGTGGTCTAGATATTTTTTTATTGTTTCTACTAAAACTTTTGGACCGGTTTTGAGAATTTTTTCTTCCAAACTAAAATAATCATCATTTTCATTAATATAAATAAATTTTTTTGCTAAAATCGGACCGTGATCCATAAGTTCATCCATAATCATAACGGAAATAGCAGTGCGTTTTTCGTTGTGTAATAATGCACTTTGAATTGGCGCCGGCCCGCGATATTTTGGTAAATTCGAAGGATGAATATTAATCGCGCCAAATTTGGGAATATCTAAAATATTTTTAGGAATAATTTTTCCATACGCAACAACCACGACGAGATCCAGGGAATAAGAAGAAAGTATTGAGTTAAAATCCTTCAATTTTGTGGGTTTTTTGACAGAAATATTATTTTTTTTGGCAAATTGAGCGACAGGGGATTCGGTTAATTTTAAATTTCGGCCGGATTTTTTATCTGGTTCTGAGATGACAAGTTTTACTTCAAAATCTTTGCCAAGTATTATTGCATTCAAAAACGGGATTGAAAAATTAGGAGTTCCAAAAAAAGCAACATTATATTTTCGCATTTTTTGCCTTATCAATTATTAATACTCCCTCTAAATGATCGAGTTCGTGCTGAAGAATTCGTGCGTGGTAATTTTTTGCGCGAATTCTAATCTTTTCACCGTTAATGTCTTGGGCGATAATAGAAACTTCGCTTGGTCTTTCTATTTTTACTTCGACATCCGGCAGTGACAGACAACCCTCGGGAGCAATATGTGTTTGTTTGGACAACTTAGTGATTTTTGGATTTATTAAAATTGTTAAAGGCATAGGCTGATGTGCATTTAATAGTTCTCTTTGTTTTTTAGAAATAAGCTGAGGCGCAAATTCAACTATTACAATTTTTAGTGGTTTACCGATTTGAATTGCTGATAATCCCACACCGTTGTTTTCCTGCATCGTAAAAATCATCTTTTCAATAAGATTTCTTAGGGCGTTGTCAAAATTTTTTACCTTAACGCTTTTTTGTCGCAAGATTTTATTGGGATCAGTAATAATCTTCAAAGGTTTCATAATCATAATATTCTAACAAATTATTTTTAGCCTGTAAATATAAATTGCACTATATCAATCTAATCGGATCTGCATCAATTTGATACTTGGCCAAATTTAATTTTTGATAATTTTTTATTAATACACTTTTTATTTTAGCAGATTCGGAAATTTTTGTTTTAATAACTAATGATTCATGAAACTTATTTCTGGTTTTTCCTTCTGAAAATTTGATTATTTCCAAATTTTTTATTATTGCATCTAGTTTTGTTTTTAGTTGAATAATTTTTGCTTCCGCAATTTTTCTAATCGTTTCCTTGCAAGAGAATTTTATTAGCGAATAATAAGGGGGATACTTAAATACTTTTCTGGATTTTAAATTATCACAATATATTTCACGTATGTTTTTGGTTAGAATTTGAGATAAAATTTTATCCGGTTGATTATTGGATAAGATAATTATTTTTTCCTTGATGATTTCCGATATATTCATGAATAAAGAAATAATGTTTTCTTCATCTTGATGCAAAGAAAAACTGGCAAATTCATGCCAAAACGGCAAAAAACAAATATCAAATTTTTGGTTTTTCCAATCCAGAGCGTATTTCGTGCCGACAAAAATTCTTTGCTTGCTTGAATATACTTTTGTATAATCATTATCGGTTTTTAGCAAAGTGATTTTTTCTTTAGGAAAAAGCGCAGAAATTTTTTTAGCGATCTGGTTTATTGAATTTCCGAACGTAACAATTTTGGTGCTGTGGCAATTCGGGCAAATTTTGGGAATTTCTTCTTCGTGATGACAAATTGGGCATACTTGAGTTGTCTGATTTGCTACACGCAGAATATGTTCGCATCTCCGACAGTAAAAAAGTGTTTCGCAATCAGAACAGATTATTCCGGCCGCCTCTTCTTTTTGTGTGGCTAAAATAAATATTGTTTTATCATTGGTAATTGCTCGTGAAATAATTTTTTCCAATTCGTAGTTTAAATTACTTTTATGGTCATTGGCGTATTGCATAAATTCGATGGGAATTTTATAAAAATCTGATTTTTGGTAAACAATTTTTTTGTAGTTATTGGAAAAAGTTGGAAAACTATCGCCGAAGACAACATTAACTCCAAACTTGCTGACAAATTCTGCAGTTTTTTTAGAGTGATAATGAAAAGATTGTTCTTCTTTGTAGCCAAAATGATTTGGTTCGTCGATAATCACAAGTCCGGTATGAGCGTTAATATTAAAAATATGCTGACGAGTGCCGATAATAAGCAGTTTTTTTTCTGAGTTAATTCTAATCCAACTGTTGGTATTTTCTTTTATATTTGAAGTTGGTCTAAAACATATAGTATTTTCAGGAAAAATACTGATAATTTTATTGATAAATAATTCATTGGCAGAAAAATCGGGAAAAAGTAAAATTACCTGTCGATTTTTTACAAATGCTTTTTTAATTAGTTTTGTATAGTATTCGATTCTATCAAGTTTGCGTGCGTAGATTGAATAAATTTGATTATTTTTTGTAGCAGTTTGATGATAACTGGTTATTGGAATTTGAATATTTTTTACGATTTTTTTGGATAAATTAGGAATCATATTAAAAATTATTTGGCATAAATTTGTTAAATAATAGTTGGACAATATCTTCGCCAGTTTGATTTGCATTAAATTAACGACCGCAGTATCAATAACAATTCTTTTGATCGGTTTGATTTTTTCTTTGATTTTGGTTGGCGCAAACCGCACAATTTTATAAACTAAACCTTTTTTTACTTTATTTCCAAACGGCACTTCAATCAAAATATTTGGCCTAATTTGCGCCAAATATTCGGGCGGAATACTATATAAAAAACTCCGATCCAAACTATCGGTTTTGGTATTAACTAGTACCTCTACATATTGCATATAAATTTATTCCTTAAATCTTTCTACACTAAATCTGAAAATATTTATCGGATCATTAAGTTTGAGGCCGGCTTTATTTAGGGTAATGGCGATTTGATCGTGGATAGTGTTTACGCCTTCTAAATCGGGTAAAAGCAAACCAGATCGTGAATCTTTCTGAGATTTTATTAAAATCCCATATTTTTTGGGGTCAAGCGTGGAAATATCCTCGACTTTTTCAGGTTCAGATAATACATCTATCGAAATTTCCAAATTATCTAATTCCTCTTTTTTAATTGGGCTAAATCGGTAATCACGCGAACAAGCACTTATGGCGTTGTCGATAATTTCTTGGGCAATAGTATTTTTGGTTGGCAAAAATGTGCCGATACATCCGCGCAAAGCCTCCCCGTTCTTTTTGGGATTTTTTTTGTGAATTGAAATAAAAACTCCTGCAGATTTTCCAAATAAATCATTAGGTAAATCTTCGGGCAAAGCTATAATTTTACCATTTTTTACATATTCTTCAATCGCCAATCTAGCTAAATCAATATAATTTTTTATCATTAAGTATATATTATCAATTTTTGCCAAATAAAAAAGACCCTTTCGGGTCTTTTTAGCGTCTAATTTGATTATGCGATTGATTTTGATTTTAGCAGTTGGGCGATTTGCTTCGTCACTTCGTCTTGGCAGAACTGTTTTTTTATTGCCATGATACTGTTTAATTCTCTGTGCATTCCGAGATAGTCTAAGCCTTTGCCGCAAAGCCATTCTTGGCCAGAATATTCAAATCCGGTCCAGATGATATTATTTTCTATAATAAAATCTGTTATTCTTTTTATCATGACAGTCAACAGAATTTCCTTTGCGCCTCTTTTTCGCAATAGTCTCATGAAAAAATTAAGAGTTTTGCATGTGTCTGCTATGTCTTCGTAAACTATAACTGTCTGGTCTGTTGCATCTATATCTAGATCTTTGACGATTTCGATATGTTTTTGGTTTGTGCTATCTCCATAGCTACTGAGCCGAATAGAATCCCTGCGGGTTTTTAGTCTGGATCCATCGCTTAAGATATGAAACCAATCTTTGATAGACAGTGAAAGAGAATCGTAAAAAATCTGGGCTCCATTTAAAACAACAATTTCAGTAAGTTCTCGTTTTCCTTGGGCTAATAGGTATTCTGCGATATTTCTTCCCAGTTTCTCGATCATATCGTCGAAATTTTCTTCTGTGTAAGCCACTTTTTCGAACAATTCATCATTGGTGGGAATGTGATCGATGACTAAAATACCATCTGGATTTCTTTTAAACAAAATAATCAACTCCTTAATTTGAAATTAAAAGACCCAAGATATTTAAGACTCTAAAATATCAAAATTAAAATTTAATTGCAATTTAATTAGAGAATGATTCGAAAATTTGCCACTAGATACCCAACTCCAAATGGACCTTCGTAAGATAAAATCTCCGGTTTATAAGCTAGTTTATCTAAAACGCCGAGCGCGATTAAAATCGATCGATATCCGCATTCGCCAGCAGATTCTACAAAATCTTCATCCATTTCCAAAATTTCTTGTGTATTTTTTTCTTTGATATATTCAATAATATTTTGATCGAATTTTTTCCCAATTGAATTTTCAAAAAGCCTGTGCGACATGTCGCCGCTTGCAATTAGAGCAATATTTTTGTCCTTAAATTCCTGGCTTTCTGCAATCTTATTTATTATTTGTCCAAATGCAAAATGATCTGCGCGACTTTGGAATGAATAAGCAATCGGCAGAATATTGATATTTGAAGGAAGGTTTTTGGTTAAATAATAAAACGGTACCATTTCGCCATGATCAAGTTCAAATGATCTGTTGCAAGAATCACCAAATAAAAAAGCATTTATTCCGTTTTCTTTTGCTTTTTTTACAATTTTATCAGCCAGTTCCAGATCATTTTTAAATTGAAAATTAATTTGCGGTGCACCGAATTGAGCAAAACTGCCATGAAATTCCGGGTTGCCGTAAACTGCAAATTTGTCTTGGTGCACAAGCGCGTGAGGCGAAACTATAATAATTGTTTCCGGATCATTTTCAGCGATTTCATCGGCTAATTTTTCCATTGATTTGATGGTATTTTTGACCAATTTTAAATCTGTTGATTTTCCGATGCCAGGTATGATAATTGGCGGATGTGGAGTTATGGCTGAAAAAGTAATCATAAAATCATATTCCTTATTTTACAAGTTACCCAAATATACTTTTTTTAAACCTATATTATAAGCCATTGCTTGAATATCTTTTAGAAGCGCAATTGGCGAAGGGGAGGCTATCATTTTATGCGCCGGATGGTATTGAGTGATGTGCCAAGGGATATTTTGATCTAATTTATGAATGAATTTGACAATGCTTATTAAATCGCTTTTTTTATCATTTAATCCTGGAACAATTAAAGTTGTTATTTCCAGATGAACTTTTTTTTCATGTATTTTTGTAATATTTCGCAATATTGGCGCAAGTTGTCCGCAAGTATATTTTTGATATTTTTTATCGTCGAAAGTTTTTAAATCAATATTGACAGCATCTAAATATGGCAAAACTAAATCAAGCGCTTCGTGTGTCATAAAACCATTAGTAACCCAGATATTTTTTAATCCTTTTTCGTGCGCCAGCTTCATAGTATCAAGAGCATACTCTAAGAAAATTGTCGGTTCGGTATAAGAATAAGAGATTGAAGGGCATTTTGCTAGAATCGCATCTTTAATAATTCTTTCTGGCGATAATTCAAACCCTATTTTAAAAGCATTTTCACATTCGGATGTTTTGGTAATTTGAGAGATATCGCAATTTTGGCACCATTTACAGCAAAAATTACAGCCAACTGTGGCAATAGTTAAAGTTTTTGTGCCGGGTAAGTAATCAAAAAGTGGTTTCTTTTCCACTGGATCAATATTTTCGGCAATTGATTGGTTATAAAATAAGAAATGCAGTTTTCCGTTAATGTTTTTGCGCACTCCGCAAAAACCAAATTTAGTATTGCTAATCGTGCAACGATGTTCGCATGTTTTGCATCGTGCGATATTATTTTCAAGCTGTTCGTATAAATAGCACTCTTTAATCATTGTATTTAGAAGGAATATTGTTCTTTTGGCACAAATCCAAAGTCTTTCCATGGATATACTGAAACCCATGCTTTGCCAATTATATTTTCTTCTGGTAATATTCCCCATTCACGGGAATCAGATGAATGTTGGCGATTATCGCCGAGCACAAAATATTGATCATTTTTGAGTTCAACAGCCAAAGTCATATTAGGTTCATTTTTTACGAGTGTTGAAATATCAGAGGGAATATATGGTTCGTTTACTGGTTTATTATTGACGTAAATAGTATTATTGGCAATTTTAACTGTTTCCCCAGGCAGTCCAATAATGCGTTTAATATAATCAACTTGTGGATTACTTGGCGCTTTAAAAACAATCACATCGCCTCGTTTTGGTTGAGAAATTCTATAGCTTAATTTGTTGACCAAAAGATATTCTTTGTCGAAAAAATTCGGATCCATACTGTGGCCTTCGACTACAAAAGGTTGAAACAAAAAACTTCTTATAAGAAATGAAATAACTAAAACAATAATTATGCTTTTTGCTATGTCATATAGATCTGTTAACAAAGTATTCATAAAAAATATTTTACCATATATTTCACTATTTTAATTATTAATATCGTATCAAAAATTGACTAAATATTCAAACATAAGTTATTATAAAAATAAGATGAAACCAATATTATTTAGTATTCAAGGAGTCAATTTCTATTCTTATGGCTTATTTGTTGCGTTGGCATTTTTGATTTGTTATTTAGTGGTTTGGTTTGTGAGCTATAAGAAAAAAATGATCGATAAGCTTTTATTCGAAAAGCTATTGCTGGTGTTGGCCGCCGGAATTATTTTTGCCAGAATTTTATTTTATATTTTATACGATATCGGCAGTTTGCCATGGTATTCTATTTTTAATCCAACAATCGGAGGAATGGTTTCTTTTGGGGGATTAATCGGCGGATTTATTTTGTTCATAATTTTATTTCGAAAAAATCTTTGGAAATGGATGGATATTTTTTCATTGGGATTTTTAGCAGGAGCGGCAATCTGGAGAATCGGTTGTTTTTTGTCTCATGATCATCCAGGAATATTCACCACGGCTTGGTATGGAATCAATTATGAAGCTCCGGCAATTTTGTTTGAAATAATCGTTTCCGCTGTCGGTTTTGCAATATTTATGTTTATCTATAAGAAAATAAAATTAATTCCTGGAATCTTGTTTTTCATGGTTTTCGGTTGGTATGGATTAGGAAGAATTTTTATTGATAATTTCCGCGAGGATGGAATATTTTTATGGCATCTCAAAGGCGGACAATTTGCCGGAATAATAATGCTTGTTATTGCATTAATAGGAATATTAATAATCAAGAAAACTTTAGGAGAAAAACATAATGAAAGAATTAAGTAAACAATTTATTGCCCAACAAAAAGAATCTCTTATGGCAGAAAAATCAAGATTAGAGAACGAGCTAAAGGGAATAGAAAAATTTCCTCAATATGGAACATCAGTTGAAGACAACTCTGAAGAAGTTGAGGATTTTACTACTTCACAAGGGCAAGAAAAACAGCTTCTTGAAATGCTTGCGAATGTAAAAAATGCGCTGGACAAAATCGAAAAAGGCGAATATGGATATTGCGAAAATTGTGGCAAAAAGAAATTGATTGATATTGATCGCTTAAAAGCATTGCCGGCGGCCGCAACTTGCATTAAATGCGATACTAAAAAATAAACAATGATCAAGAACAAAAATACTTATATTGGCATTTTTTTAGTGTTGGGATTGATAGCTATTGATCAAGCCATTAAAACAATATTGTACTATAAATATCCTGGTTTAATCTATTTAAACAAGGGAATATTTTTTGGTTTTATCGACAACGCGCTAGCTGTGATATTTTTTTTGGTTTCTGGTTTTTTAATATTTTTTTATTTATGCAAAGAACAAAGTCAGAAACAAAAAATACCTTTACTGTTAATTGCCGCAGGAGCTTTTTCTAATGTTTGTGATCGAGTTTGGCATGGAGGAGTAGTTGATTATATTAATATTGCCAATCTAACAAATTTTAATCTTGCAGATGTATACATAATTGCCGGCGTAATACTATTTGCAATAAATATTTATAAAAAACAGCTCTAAAAAATTCTTGAACTCTAGAATACAAATCACATCAGGGTTTGTCAAACTCAAAAACAGCATCGAGGCCTTAAGGCCTCGATGCGTAAAAATAGATATTAACAAAAATTGATAATTATTTAATCTTTTTTACAATTTGTGCAAATTCTTCAGGATTGTTTGCAGCCAAATCAGCCAGAATTTTTCGGTCTAGTTCAATTTTATGTTCTTTTAGTTTTTTGATAAATTCTGAATATTTAATGCCATTATTTCTGCAAGCGGCATTGATTTTAACAATCCAAAGCTGACGAAAAGTGCGCTTTTTGGTGCGTCTATCTCGATATTGATAGGTTTTTGCTTTCAGCAATGCCTGATGAGCGTGTTTGAAAACATTTTTTCTGCCGTGTTTGTATCCGCGGGTTTGGCTAAATAAATTTTTTCTACGTTTTCTAACCATTACTCCGCGTTTTACTCTTGCCATATATTCCTTTCTATTTGACTGCCATTGGAATCAATTTTTTTGTTCGTTTATAAAATCCTGGAGTCAGTTGTTCTTTTCTTGCGCTTCGTTGTTTGATCTTTTTATTTTTTCCATGCATGCGATGTTGAGCAGACATGTGACGGCGCAAAATTTTACCACTGGAAGTGATATTTTTAATTCTTTTTAAAACAGTTTTTGAATTTTTTAATTTTGGCATAATTATTTTTTTACTATTGTTGCGAAAAATCTATTTCCTTCTCTTTTAATTGCTTGTTCAAATTTTCCTTCTATTAAATCTGTAAATCGTTCGATTAGTCCACCGGTTTTATTGGCAAAAAGCATTTCGCGGCCCCTAAGAATTATCAACACTTTTATTTTATGGCCTTTTTTCATTAACTCTTTTGCCTTGCGCACTTTAGTATCCAGATCGTGATCGCCGATATTAATTCCTAATTTAATTTCTTTTGTTTCTAAAAATTTTTGTCTGGCTTTTTGTTTGCGTTTAAGCTTTTCTTTTCTATATTGTTCTTTGGAAAAATCTACAAATTTGGCAATTGGAGGATTGGCGTTGGGGTTAACTATCATTAAATCAAGCCCCTTGTCAGATGCTAGCAACATAGCCTGATCGTAGCTAACTACTCCGAGAGATTTGGCGTTTTCATCTATAACAACCATTTCTTTGGCAAAAATTTCTTCATTTAATTGTGGACGAATATTTTTCAAAATTCCTTCCTAATATTTTATTTCGAATCTATTTTACTAAAAAATTTTATAATTTTCAAGGCATTGGGTTTTCGATAGGCAACAATTGGTGTTTTTGCGACCGTAAGCGACCTTATTTTAACCGGCATAATTTCATGAGTTCGCAATCTTAAACGCCTAGCTTTAAAGAAACTATCGTTTGCCGAAACGGTTTTCTTTTCTTTTAAAAAATTTAAAAACTTATTCAAAAATCCGTCTGATTCAATATGTGAATAAATGTTTATATCTAAATTATTATTGATAATAATACGATTGGCTTTGGTTTCAAAATAGAAATCATCAATTTCTGCTTGAATGTTCAATTGTTTTCCAGCATCGATTGTTAATTTCGTTAAAAAATGAATTCCCGGCTCGAGATAACCCATGCTGACAATCTCTAAATGTCTTTTTTGCAGCGCCAAGCATGCTTCTTTGATATCGCGGGCTCCGATTAAATCACAAATATCATTCGAAGCATTAACCGGAATAATTCCCAGCACTGCACCACTGCCGCAAATATTAGAGGCGATTTCATTGACAAGCTCATCGTTTCCCACTGCAACAATTGTCGAGTATCCTTTGCCAATGCCCATTAACGCCAGTTCTGTGGCGCTGCGGGCAGGGGATACTGTGGTAGTTTCGCCGGATATGCCAAGTAAAGCGAGAGTGTTTTTTATCTGTTCGCAAATTTTATTTTCAGCATAACTTTTTGGTGGGCCAAAAATATAATAGTACATACATTTTATTTTGGGATGTTGATTATTCTTGCTCCTTAATCCTTACTTCTTCTTTCTTATTTCTAACATTACTCTAATTCGTATTTTTTCTTTTTGAGGGTTTTAAAGGGATCTTCTTCTGTTTTTATTTTGTCTTCTTTTTTGGTTTTCTCGACGATTTCTTCAGAAAGTTTTTCATTGTTTTTATCGTCTTTATCTTTTTTTGGTTTAATAAATTCTTCCGTTGCTTCTTTTTCTGCAGTTTGGGCAGCTTTAAGCGGAGCTTCATCATTTTTCATTTTGCATTTTCCGTTAAATAATGCGCCGGATTTGATTATCAAATCATTCGCGTCAATGCTTCCTATTACTTTTCCGGTTTCCAAAATCTCTAATTTCTCCTTGGCGGTTATTTCGCCATTGACAGTGCCTGCCACGGATACGCTCTTGGCTATTATTGGTCCTGTGACCTTGGCGGAATTTGCTACTATTACAAACTTATCGGAAATTACTTCACCTTGAACTTGTCCGTAAACAGTAATATCATTACTATCTTTTAATGTTCCGGTTAATTTAACATTTGCTCCAACAATTGTTCCCGGTCCATCATCGGCTTTGCTTTTTGCATCAAACATAAGCTCCTTTCTATTTTTATAAAAAATGCTTTATTGCTTTATAAATTAATATAACCTATTATTTTTACTTTTGGCAAGACCATTGGCTCTAATTATCATATCCTTATTCCTTATAGCTGTATTCTTGTTCCTTGCCAATCTTGCTCAAATCAAATTTCTTTGTTATAATTACCTCTAAAATTTTAAATAAAAATATTCTAATGACAAAAGATCATATTATTATAAAAGGCGCTCGAGTCAATAATCTCAAAAATATCGATTTAAAAATTCCCAAAAATAAGTTAACAGTTATTACGGGTTTGTCTGGATCAGGAAAATCATCTTTGGCGTTTGATACTATTTTTGCCGAAGGTCAACGTCGCTATATTGAATCGCTTTCTAATTTTGCTAAACAATTTTTAGGCACTATTCCCAAACCGGACGTAGATCATATCGAAAACCTATCTCCGGCTATTTCCATTGACCAAAAATCAACTATTCGCTCGCCTCGTTCAACTGTTGCGACTATGAGCGATATTTATGATTATTTTCGACTCTTATATACAAGAGGTGGGGTAATATCGTGTTCAAAATGTAATGCGAAAATGATAAAAAAAATTGTTAAAAACCCCGGTATTGTCGGCAGAAAAGATAAAAGTGCGCAATATTTTTGCCCGAATTGTTCTAATGTAATCGCAGATTTTAATTTAAGTTCATTTTCTTTTAATACCCCTGAAGGCGCATGCGCTGATTGTCGCGGATTGGGAAAAAAAATGGTTATCGATCCTGAATTAGTGATGCCAAATCCAAGGCTAACATTGGCTGAAGGCGCAATTCGGCCTTGGGCAAGATCAACTAGTCAAATCAAAGGCTACAATCGTATATTGGAAACACTTGCAAAAAAATATCATTTTAATTTAGATACTCCGATCGGAAAGCTGTCTGCAAAAATTAAAGAACTTTTATTTTATGGCATTAAGGACAATAAAAATGATAAATCTTTCGAAGGAATCATAAAAGAATTAGAGACAAAATATCATCATACCGATTCAGAGTATGTAAAAAAAGAAATCAAAAAATATATGGTTGAAACTCTTTGCCCGACTTGTCATGGCGCAAGATTAAAACCGGAAAGTTTGGCAGTAAAATTTGCAAATTTAAATATTTTCGAATTGTGTAAATTTCCAGTAAGCGCGCTTAAAAATTTTCTTGCCAAAGAATTGGCAAAAATAAAATCCAATCACGAGTTAATAGTTCCAATTTTAAAAGAAATTATTACAAGATTGGGATTTTTAGAAGAAGTGGGATTGGGATATCTTACACTGGAAAGAAATTCCATAACACTTTCAGGCGGAGAGGCGCAAAGAATTAGATTGGCAACACAGCTAGGTTCATATTTAACCGGTGTTATATATATACTCGATGAGCCGTCGATCGGACTTCATTCTCAGGATCAAGAAAATTTGATTAATGTTTTTTATAAATTAAGAGATTTGGGTAACACCGTGATTGTTGTAGAACATGATTTAGAAACCATGAAAGCCGCCGATAATATTGTGGATTTGGGGCCGGGTGCAGGCGAATTTGGCGGTGAAATTGTGGCAAGTGGTATTTATAATGAAATACTAAAATCCAAAAAATCTCTTACTGCAAAATATTTGCGTGGTGATAAAGTTATTGTAGTTCCCGCGCGCCGCAGAATCAGTACGAAAAATTTAATTATCAAGGGTGCAACCGAACATAATCTCAAAAATATTGATGTAAACATTCCATTAAATACTTTAACTTGTGTAACAGGAGTTTCTGGATCAGGAAAATCAACCCTTGTTAATGATATTTTGGCAAAATATTTAAAGAAAAAATTTTACAAAGCCAAAACTCATCCGGGTGCGTGCAAAGCAATCGTAGGCACTCAATTTATCGATAAGGTAATTGTTGTAGATCAATCATCAATAGGCAAAACTCCGCGATCCAACCCCGTAACTTATACAGGAATTTTTAGTTTAATCCGTGAAATTTATACAGAACTTCCACAAGCCAAATCAAGACGCTATGCCACCGGACATTTCAGTTTTAATGTAGTCGGCGGAAGATGTGAGGCATGCAAAGGAGATGGAGTTTTGAAATTTGAAATGTATTTTTTACCTGATGCTTATGTAACCTGTCCGGTTTGTAATGGAATGCGTTATAATAAGGAAATTTTAGATATCTATTATAAACCTGAAAATTTTATAGAAGGGAAAAATATTGCCCAAATTCTGGAAATGACTGTGACCGAAGCCCTAAAATTCTTTACTGATCATCCATTAGTCCGGCATAAATTAGAAATTATGGAACAAGTGGGTTTGGGATACATTCGTTTAGGGCAGTCCGCCACTACTTTATCTGGCGGCGAATCACAGCGAATTAAACTTGCTGCCGAGCTTGCCAGAAAAGATACAAATAAAACATTATATATTCTAGACGAACCGACAACCGGTTTGCATTTTGAAGATATTAATAAACTTTTAAAGCTATTGCAGGCATTGGTGGACAAAGGTAATACCGTGTTGGTTATAGAGCATAATATGGATGTTATAAAAAGCGCGGATTATGTTATTGATTTGGGACCGGAAGGCGGAATCGCCGGCGGAAGAATTATGGCAGAAGGAACTCCCGAAAAAATTATTAAATCAAAAGCTTCTATAACTGGGAAATTCTTAAATAAAGTTCTAAAAAAATAAAAAATATCCAAGTGGTTGGGTTGATTTTTTGATTGATTTATGCTATTATATTTTCGCGTTCTTAAGCATCAAACAGCTGCGTCGTCTCATAAAAGAGACGGGGAGGAAAGTCCAGAGTCCATAGAGCAGCATTGTCAGGGCAACCTGACCGGCCGCAAGGCTCGAGAAAGTGCAACAGAAAATAAACAGCCTTAGTGATTTTTAGCGTCAAAATTGACCTTGAAAAGTGCTGGGCAATGATGAAACTGTGAGGTAAGAGCTCACACGCTCCCGATGCGAATCGGGTTTGTGCAAACCTATTGTGGAGTAAGGCAAGTGGGTTCTAATGTGTCAACTAGCTGCTCGCTAGGGCACCAAAAAGAATCTTGCCGCACAAGATAAATTGCTGTTAGAGCCATTTGGCTCAATACAGAATCTGGCTTATTAGATACTTGAGAACGCATTTTGTTATTCTCTCCAATGCTCCGGGACTTGGATTCGAACCAAGATACTGGGCTTCAAAGGCCCATGTCCTACCATTAGACGATCCCGGAACGCTAGAGAGAATAACAAAATTATACAATATTTACATTAACATCGCAACCCTGATTAATTTAAAATTAATTTGTTTTATTTCAATAAAAAGGAGGATAGTATCAATGTTTTTAGGGGAGATCGTACTGACTCAGGAAGAGTGGCAAGACCTTCGTGAGCGGGAGGCTGTCAATTTTGTTGGCAAATATGCCTGTCCGGCATGTGCCCAACCATCGCGAAGCGGACGCCTTTGTGAGGAGTGCCAAGCAAAATTACCAAAAGTCGAATTACCGAAAAAAAAGAAGAAATAGGAAACAAGTTTATTTTTGTGGAAACCGCCGCCCGTTTGAGGCGGCTTTTTTTTATAAAAAAAAGGCCGCAATCTGCGGCCATATTCAGAGCTATAAGTGCTGGTGCCCTACGGAAGAGAATGAGATTCATAAAATCTAGATTATGGCTATTTCTGCGCGTTAATCTAGCTTTTTTATCTCATATTTATCTTTTCAGATAAACATTCCGCAGGGACTTCATTAAAGCAGTTTACTGCTTTAATTTTAATAATTCTTCATTGATTTTTACGAGACAGTTTGCAATCTGTTTCTTGAAATCAGTATCTATGGAATACATATATTTCTCGTAAATATTACCAAACATCTCCAATATTATCGGAAGACATTTCTTTTTTGTTAACTTGGAAAGTGGAACGAGTATACACTCAAGCGCTTCATCATATCTTTCTGTTAGATAATATCCAACAGAAAGCGACGCCAATATATTCTTATGTTCTTGTGTTATCACATCAGAAACAGCAAAGTGTATTTTGCCTTTCTGATCGAATGCGTATGTGCAATAGGATATTTCATTATCAGGCCAATAACTATTCTTGACTACCGTGCACTGATATTTTCTACCATTGTAAAGTAGTTGAAATATTTCTTTTTCGCCTTGGATCATCCAATCTGGTCTTAGATCCTCTTTAGGAGAATGAGTAGCAGTAATTTTGGGAATTGTTTGCTTGTGTTTTTCAAACTCATTTCTCGTCATTGCCAAAGCGTTGACGAATTGGCCTTGATCATTGTGCATATAGTAATCAAGTTGATTGATAAGGTATTTATCCTTCATAAAACTGATGAAACTTCGCCTAACTGACAGTGGTACAATCTTGAGGATATGTTTTGCTAAGTTAACGAGGCATTTTGGTTTTTGTGCGATCATTGTTTCAATAAGTAGCTTTTTATATTCAAATAGCGCTACATATTGACGTAGCTCGTTTGGTATGTCTTGAGACACCAATATCCGTTTCGTGCCATTGCAATCACGATCAACGAATATGCTAACCTTTATTGGCGATCCCCAAAAAGCCTTTTCATCTAGAATGGTAATAAAAGCAAAAGGACTGGGGATATGCATCTTTTCAATTCCAATAAAATTTTCTTTGATTGTTGGTTTATCGATTTGTGCCAACTCGGTTGGATTTTTAACGATCAAATTATCGCCTCCTTAATTATTTTTTGCAACCATATTCTACTATATTTATCACAATTTGTCACTATTATGGCAGAGAAATATTTTTGTGATAAAATAAAAATAATATAAGTAATTTTATAAAGGATTTATTATGCCAAAAGAAAAAACTAAATCAAGGAAAAAATCTGTTTCTAAAAAAGTGAAAGAAGAAAAATTTAGTTGTGGAGCATGTGGAATTAAAGAACATAAAAAATGCGGTTGCTAGCTTAAATAACAAAGGAGGAAAAATGAAAAAGATAATTTTGATATTAGGACTTTTAACGGTTTGCGGATTTATTTTTACAGCGGCGAGTTGTTCATGGTTTGGACAAAAAAACAGTCCGACCGCTACCTTTATGCCAGGAAGCGATAGAGATGCTCACGGATGTATTGCTTCGGCAGGATATAGTTGGTGTGAAGCCAAACAAAAATGTTTGCGGGTCTGGGAAGAAGCATGCAACTAAATATAATCGAAAAATAAGATCAGTATAGTAATGAAAAAAAACAATCTATTAATAATTGCAATAATTATTGCGGCGGCATTGGTATTGAGGTTAATTAATTTAGCATATCCCAATTGGCAGATTTTTGATGAGATTTATTATTATAATTTTGCCAATGATTATTTGCACCACACATATTTTTTTGATGTTCATCCGGCTTTAGGAAAACTATTTATAACGTTGGGACTTTTGATTTTTAAAGGTACTTTGTTCGGCGCCAGATTTTTTACGGCAATTTCCGGAACATTAATTCTGTTATTTACTTATGTTTTGGCATTAAAATTATTCAAGAATAAAATTGCGGCACTTTTTGCGCTTATTATAATGTTTGCAGAAACATCTCTATTTGTAGAATCAAGATTTGCGCTTATCAATATATATATTGTGCTTTTTGCGCTTCCGGCCTACATATTTTTTTGGCAATGGCGCGAATCAGGAAAGAATTATTTTCTATATTTATCATTAATCTTTATTTCTTTATCAACTTCGGTCAAATGGACAGGATTGTTTAATCTCATGGCATTATTTATTTTTACTTTAATTGACAATAAAACGAGAAATTATTTATTTAATCTTTTAAAAGAAAATTATCTGAAATATTTATTTATAATTTTTTGCTGTTTGTCTTTGCCATATCTGTTATTTTTTATTCCGGAAATGCTAAAAGGAGAACATTTTTTTAAATGGCATACTGAAGCTTATCTTTTTCACAAAAATCTGACTGCTGGTCATCCTTACGCTTCCAAATGGTATCAATGGTTTTTAGATGCTCGACCGGTCTGGCTTGAATTTAGAGAAACAGTACAGGGAAATATTATCGGGATTATTGAGCTTGGCAATCCAATAATTCTGTGGCTGGGATTAATTTCTATTTTCTCAAATATTTATTTTGCCATTTATTATAAGAACAAAGCGCTTATTTTGCTTCTTTTGGCAATAATTCTTAATACTTTGCCATGGATCGATATTAAAAGAGTCTCGTTTTATTATCATTTTATTCCAATTTTGCCTTTTATAATTTTAAGTCTTAGTTACAGTTTGTATATATTGTGGTCAAAATATAAATTAAAACTTTTAGTGATAACTATATTGATATTGATGATTACTTTTTTTGTTTGGTATTGGCCGCTTCTAAACGGCATTCCGATTTCCTACAAAGGATATTTAAATAGAATATTTTTTCCAGGATGGATTTAAAATGAAAATAAATAAAATACTTTTTATAATAATATTTTTTACAATTATTTTGGTGTTTGCGAAAATCGCTTTAGCGTCAACTGTAGAAGTGGATCAAGGTTCGCAGAAAATTAATTGTGACGAAGATGTTTTTATCCAAATTCCGGCAGAAACATTTTACGGAAATACCAATATAAAATGTGAATCAATAAAATCGTACGATGGGATTAGTATTCCAAAAAATGCTGAAATGTTATCTAAAATTTATAATTGGCAAATTATTGATGTAAAAAATAAAAAAAATATCGAGCTTTTTCGTAAAGAAATAAAAATTAATATAAAAAAAACTTGGCAAAATCAAAACGAAAATGTTTATTTCTATGATCTAAATACAAAAAATTGGCTTAGGTTGGAAAGTGTTTCGCAATTTGATTATTTAATCGCTAAACCGGTAATGACTGGCTATTTTGCTGTTTTTGGCGAAACCACTAAAAATCAACAGATAGATTATGCAACGCGAATAGTTTATTATATTTTTACATTTTGTTTGATTATTATAATTGGAAATATATTTTTTGTTATAATTAAAAAAATATAAAATAATCTAAATTATCAAATGACGGTTGATTGTAAAAAATTTATTGTTATGATTGTGGTATTGGTTTTTTCTGGTTGCCAGATAACTGCAAATCAACAGTATAATAATATTGTTAAAAGTCATAATGATTTGGCAGATGAGGCTAATAAAAGCTTGGAAAAAGCAATTGTATATTATAATAATAAGGATTACGCCAAAAGTTTAAGCGAAAGCAAATCCTGTGAAGAAAAATTTAAAAATGCTCAAAATGTTAGCACTACAAAAATAGAAATTGCCAAAAACATCAAAAATGAAACTTGGATCGGCGAGTTTAATCAGAAAGTATTTGCGCTAGAAAATTTGCGGATTAGCCAATGTAAACTTTTGCAAGATGCATCGATGCTTGCCGAAGCCGATAATTCCAGTGATGCGCAAATAAAAATTAATGAGCTGGCTGATATAAATGATAAATTCAAAAAAATAAACATTACACTCGAGGATATTAAAAATCAGCATTTAAATTCATTTAAATAATATAAACATTAAATAATAAGGATTTTATGAACAAAATTACAATTTATTCAACGCCAACTTGTCCGTATTGCGAAATGGTCAAAAGATATTTAGATGACAAAAAAATTACCTATACAGTTGTTGATGTTTCTCAAAACGAAGAAGCCGCCCAAAAACTGCAAGATATTTCTGGCCAATTGGGTGTGCCAGTAATTCAAGTCAATGATAAAGACAAAGAGCAAGTTGTGGTTGGTTTTGACAAAGATAAAATTGATCAGATTCTCGGTATAAAATAAGTTAAAATAACATTGACTTTATTGATTAACTGGAATATGCTTAAGTTGTAACAACATAAGCATTAGTGAAAGGCGAGGCCGTATGATTGATGAAAATAAGCTTCAATCGGCCAAAGGCGCTCGTCAGAAACGAATGGATTTCTTGCGAAAACCACGCTGGGTAATTGGAATTGGAGTAGTCGCTATGATCGTGTCACTCTTAATTCTAATACTAGCTTTTGCAAATTACGTCCAGGATCTTCTTAAATAGATGAAATGCTCGCTAATAAAAATAAATTTCTTTTGAAAGTATATTATTGTGTGTGAAAAAATAACCCCAAATCGTTGGGGTTATTTTTATATTGGAATGTGTTTATCGTTGTGGATAAATATTTTATTACTTTTATATTTATTGATAATAACAGGTTGGATAAGATATAAATATTTTTATTCTTGACAATATGGTTGGTTAAGATAGATAATTAATCATGAAAATAAATCCTCTAGAAGGAAGAAAGGAGGTGATAGAAAAATGCCATACTCAGTAAAATCAAAAAAATCTGGTGTAACATACTTTTTGTTTAAAAAGGACGTTACATTAAGAGGCGGTCGCAAGCAAACCATCTTTTATTTCTCAAAAGATGAAAAAAATCCTAAAGGACAGGCTGTAGAAGAATTACCAGCAGGTTACACAACCATGGAAAATTCTCGAACAGGTCTTCCAATGCTTAAAAAAGCATAAATATTGCTTAAACCGAAAATATCCAAGAATTCACTTCAAAAGCTAGTTGAGGTGAATTTTTGGATATTTTAATAAACAGGCATTCTTATTGTAAAAAAACAGATTGTTTGTTATAATTTTTTTCGATTAAGCTAAATTATTCTTCTTATGACAAACACGAGAAAATTTTTTAATTATATAGTATTGCCCATAGACATTCTGATGATTTTATGCGCTTTTGCGATTGGATACTATATTAGAATTCAGGCAGAAGTAATATCGATTTGGCCATTTGCTCAATATATTAAGTTCGTTTTGTTTTTTTTGCCGATATGGGTAATTATTTTTGCTTTGGAAGGGCTGTATAACATACGCAATCCTAAAAAAGGAGTTTATGAATTTTACTCAGTTATAGTTTCAGTTAGTACAGGAATCGCAATTATGGTTATTTGGCTTTTTCTTTCCAAAACTGTATTTTTTTCCAGATTAGTAATTGCATACGATTGGTTTTTGTCGATAATTTTAGTGCTGGTTGCGCGCTGGATAATCACTTATATAGAACATATTCTCTATAAAAATAAAATTAATACTGAAAAAATGGTTATCATAGGCAACAATAAAGTTGCTTATGATTTAATAAAAACAATTAATCAAGATTATACATTGGGTTACGATCTTAAAGGGATTTTAGCAGTTGACAGTGATAGTTATAAGCAAAACAAGGAAAATGTGAAAATTTTAGAAAGCGTAGAAAATATTGATAAAATTCATAAAAATATCGATTTTAGCACACTTATTCTTGCAGATCATAGTTTGTCTCAAGGAAGCATTAACAAAATTTTAGATTTTTGTGATGAAAAGAAAATTTCTTTCAAAGAAATTCCTAATTTATTTCAGGTAAAAACCTCCAATGCAATTTATACTACAATTGGAAGTATTCCGATTATAAATTTTCGCCGAACGCCTTTGGAAGGATGGGGAACGGTTTTAAAAAGATTTTTTGATATTGTAGTTTCTTTGATTTTAATAATATTATTTTCACCAATAATGTTGGCGGTGGCGTTGGCTATTAAAATAGATAGCCGCGGACCGGTATTTTTTGTTTATACCAGAATCGGACAAGACGGCAAACCATTTACATATTTTAAATTTAGATCAATGGTCCCAGATGCGCACCAAATGCGCTATGATCCGAAATTTCGTTCGCAAGTAAAAGATTTGCGAGGATGGAGTAAAAATAATCCTATGATTAAATATGTCAATGATCCAAGAATCACTAGAGTTGGTAGATTTATTAGAAAATACAGTATCGATGAATTAGCAGAATTCTTTTTGGTTTTTTTAGGCAGGATGAGTATGGTCGGACCGCGGCCGCATGAAAAGGAAGAAGTAGAAAAATATAAAAAGTATCACAAAAAAGTTTTATCTATTAAACCGGGCATAACAGGCATGGCGCAGGTTTCCGGAAGATCAGATTTGGTTTTTGACGAGGAAGTTGGACTGGATATTTATTATATTGAAAATTGGTCGTTGTGGTTAGATTTAAAGATACTTCTAAAAACTCCTTTGGCAGTTTTTCAAAAAAGAAAAGCATTATAACAATTTTTTTATATTATGAAAATCGCATTGGTTCATGATTTTTTAAATCAATATGGAGGCGCCGAACGAGTTTTAGACGCTTTTTTGGAAATTTGGCCCAAGGCTGATGTTTATACTCTTTTGTATGATAAAAATAAAATGGGAAAATTTTACAATAAATTTAATATTAAAACCAGTTTTGTGCAAAAATTTCCCGCTTTTCCGCCGGCAGGATATAAATGGTGGTTGATGCTTTTCCCAAAAGCAATCGAAAAATTTAATCTTAAGAACTACGATTTGGTTTTGTCGGATAGTTCAGCATTTGCAAAGGGAGTTATCACTCATAAACCCTCCTTGCACGTTTGCTATATGCACACTCCAACCAGATATTTGTGGAGTGTTACCAAAGAATATTTACATGATGCGCCGATTCCCAATTTTATTAGACCGATCATGCCTCCTTTTATTGAAATCCTAAAAAAATGGGATTATAAAGCGGCTCAAAGACCCCAATATATAATTGCCAATTCCGAAAATGTTGCTAAAAGAATTAAAAAATTTTATGATAGAGATGCAGATGAAATTATATTTCCCTATGTTGATACTAAGAGATTTACAATTCAAGGAGGTGAAAAAAAATATTGGCTGGTTGTTGGACGGCAAGAACCTTATAAAAAAACTGATCTTGCAATTAAAGCCGCCAATAAACTCGGTTTTAATCTAATTGTTGCCGGAAGCGGAACAAGAATAGAAAAATTTGTAAATATTGCAGGCAAAAATATTAAATTTGTTGGTAGACTTCCGGATAATCAAATCGCTAAGCTTTTTGAAAATTCAATTGGACTTATATTTCCGCCAGAAGAGGATGCAGGCATTACACCGCTAGAATCTATGGCAGCCGGCAGACCGGTAATTGCCTATCAAAAAGGCGGGGTAAAAGAGTCGATTACTCCTGGAGTTACGGGTGAGTTTTTTACCAAACAAACTCCAGAAAACCTTGCTGAAGCTATAAAGAATTTTAGACCAGAAAAATATGATCCTGCGATAATTCGTAATCATGCTAAGAAATTTGATAAGGCTAGTTTTAAAGAAAAAATTATAAAATTTATAGAAAATAAAATATAATATTTATTTTACAAATTATATAAATAACGAAAGGAAATTTTATGGAGTTAAGAGAATATTTAAAAATTTTCGTTGCCAGAGTCTGGCTTTTTGTGGCAACTATAATTGTTGTTGTTGGCGGAACCTATGTTTTTACTATAACCCGTCCGCAAACATATACCGGAGCTTTAACAATATATAATGTTATAAATGCCGATCCTCAAGATATATCAAATGGTAAATTTTATGAATATGATAATTTTTATTCATTGGAAGCAAGCAAAGGATATTCTGATATAATTATTGCTTGGCTTCAAGATCCTTCGAATGTGTCGCAGATTTATGCTCAGGCTAATAAAGAAATTCCTGCCGGAAATCTTAAAAAATTTTCTCAATTAATTAAAGCAACCAGAATTGAACCTGCTGCAGTGGAAGTTTTTATTTCCTCTTTGGATAATGATTATGTAAAGAGCTTACTTGCTAGCACCAAGCAATTTGTGGTAAACAAAAACGAAGATTGGAAAAATAAAGGGATGATTACTGATAGTCATTTGGATATTTCCGAACCTATTATATACAAGGATAAAGCGCCGATTTTAATTAATCTTGCGATAGCGCTGGTAGTCGGTATAATTTTAGGTCTGGCATCTGTTTATTTAACTGAATATTTGTCAAAGGAAAAATAGTTTTTGAGTTTAATTATTGATAAAAAACATATTTATGCAATTTGACGGTATTAGTTCGCGTAAAATAGTACATACAAAAAATAATTCTCATAATTTACATCAAACTCCATTGATTAAAAAATCCAAATTCAAAAAAAGCTTTAAATCTTTTATTTATTTTGGATTTTTTTTAATTATTTTTGGACTATTGATAATTTTTGTAACACAAATGCCGATTTTAAAATTAATGGGTGTTTTTGCTAATGGAAAACATTTAATTTTATTTCAAAATAGCGCCGAGCTGAGGCCAACCGGCGGTTTTATTGGAAGCTTTGCTACTGTAGAAACAAAAAATTATCAAATCAAAAATATATATATTGATAGTAACATTTATAAAAGAGACAATACTTTTGCAAAAAATAATGATATTTTTCCTCAGGATAAAGTTCTGGCAAGCTTTGTTCCAGATGGCAAACTGACAATGCGTGACAGTAATTGGACTGCCGATTTTAGCATTAGCGCGTCAGAAATTGCTTGGTTTTATGAACACGAAGGGGGAAGTAAGGTTAATAATGTTGTTGGAATAACAAGTAATTTCTTTAAACAGCTTTTAGATATTATCGGGCCAATTAATATGGTCAAATATAATGTGGTTGTTAATAAAAATAACTTTAATGAGGTTGTGCAAAACAAAATTGAAAACGAATATTTTAAAAACGAAGGAAGTGATGCGGTTGATGAACCAAAATCAATTTTGTCTGAAATGTTTCCCGTTGTAATGGTGAGAGTAAAAAATCCTAAATATTGGTTGAGGATTTATCAATTACTTTTTGCCTCTTTTAAGAATAAAGATATCATTTTGTATTCATTCAATTCGCATAAAGAAGAAATGATTCTTAAAAACAATTGGGGAGCGGCAATTGCAAAAAACGTAAATGATTATTTATACATAAACAATGCCAATCTTGGCGGAAATAAATCGAGTTTGTATGTTAATGAAGATATCCACTACAACATAAAAAATGTAAGTGGGCAACTATTGGCCGAATTAAACATTGCCAAAACTCATACCGAACAGGCTTACGGATTTCGCAATAAGGACTACACCCGCATTTATGTGCCTCGCGGATCAGAGTTAATTGATATAAAAATTGATGATAGCTCTATTAAAAACGATACGGAAGTTTCCGAAGAATTTGACAAAACTGTCTTTAAGTTTACAAACATTATTGAACCTGGAAAAACTAAAAATATTAATATAGTTTATAAATTACCTTTAAATATAAAATTAAATGATTATTCGCTTTTAGTGCAGAAACAACCGGGTTCGAATTCGCAAAAAATTTCCATTACAATTGAAAATGAGGTCAAATTTTCCGGACCATTAGAAGAAGATCTTAGTATTTAGTAAAATATTTGCCTTTCTTGATGTGATTCAATATAATAATATTATTATATAGACAGAAATATTTTAACATCCAAGGATGAGGATAAATTTAATTTATTATAAAAATGACAAATCAAGATAATAATCAATCAAAGTACACTGCTCAGGAAATAACAGTTCTAGAAGGATTAGAACCAGTAAGGAAGCGTCCGGGAATGTATATCGGCGGAACCGGCAAAGAAGGTTTGCATCATTTGGTCTGGGAGGTGGTGGATAATTCTATTGATGAAGCTATTGCAGGATTTTGCAAACACATTAAAGTGGAATTGCTGCCAAATAATTATATCGCCGTTGAAGATGATGGCAGAGGTATTCCGATTGATGTGCATGCTCAAACCGGACTTACAGCTTTAGAAACAGTATTAACCAAATTGCATGCCGGTGGAAAATTTGATAGTAAAACATACAAAGTATCAGGCGGTCTCCATGGTGTGGGATTGTCAGTGGTTAATGCGCTATCAAAAGAATTAATCGCTCAAGTTTATCATAATGGCAATATCTACGAACAAAAATATTCTCGCGGAAAACCAACAACAAAATTACAAGAAATTGGAAAAACAGACAAACATGGCACTAAAATTATTTTTACTCCTGACGAGCAAATTTTTCCGGAAACCATTTTTGATAGAAATAGCATTCTTCAGAGATTAAGAAACCAAGCGTATCTAACCAAAGGAATTTCTATCAAATTATCCGATCAAAACAAAGAAAAACCATTCGAATATAATTTTTATTTCGAAGGCGGCATTGCAACATACGTTAAACATTTAAACAAAAATAAACATGTAATCAATGAAAATTCCGTTTATATATCAAAACAAATAGATGATATTGATGTGGAAATTGCTTTGGCTTATACTGATGAATTTAATGAAAAGATTCTATGTTTTGCCAATAACATTATCAATCCTGAAGGCGGAACTCATTTAACTGGTTTTAAGATTGCTTTAACGCGGGCGATTAATGATTACATCAAGAAGAAAAATCTTTTTAAATCAGAATCTATTAATTTTGCAGGAGACGATGTGCGAGAAGGATTAACCGCAGTTGTTTCAGTAAAGCTCAAAGACCCGCAATTTGAAGGTCAGACAAAATCAAAATTAGGCAATCCTGAAGTACGTTCCATTGCCGAAGCAATAACTTTTGAAGGATTAAGTATATATTTCGAAGAAAATCCCGGAGAGGCTAAAAAAATAATCGAAAAATGTCTTTTGACTGCCAAAGCGAGATTAGCCGCTAAAGCCGCTAGAGAAACTGTTATTAGAAAAGGTTTATTGGAAGGTATGACCTTGCCCGGTAAGTTAGCTGATTGTTCGCAAAAGGATCCTCTTAAATCAGAATTATATATCGTTGAAGGTGATTCTGCCGGCGGAAGCGCTAAGCAAGCTAGAGATAGAACATTTCAGGCAATTTTGCCATTAAGAGGTAAGATTCTTAATGTGGAAAGAGCAAGGTTAGATAAAATGCTTACGTCTGAAGAAATAAAAAATCTCATTATTGCTCTTGGCGCAGGAATTGGAGAAGAACTGAATATCCAAAAAGTGCGTTATCATAAAATAATAATTATGACCGATGCTGATGTTGATGGTTCGCATATTCGAACCTTACTTTTAACATTCTTTTATCGGCATTTTCAACCATTAATCGAAAAAGGATATATTTATATTGCCCAACCGCCTTTGTATGCAATTACATATAGCAAAACTAAAATCTACGCATATTCTGATGAGGAAAAAGAAAAGATTATTTCGGAAATAAAACCGGGTGTAAAATCTAATATTCAACGATATAAAGGTTTGGGAGAAATGAATCCAGGGCAATTATGGGAAACAACCATGGATCCGGCCAAAAGAGTATTGCTTCGAGTAAATGCTTCTGATACCGAGGGAGCTGATAATGTATTTTCCATGCTGATGGGCGATGAGGTTGGTCCAAGAAAACAATTTATTCAAACAAACGCCACGACAGTTAAAAATCTCGACGTTTAATTTACATTCAAAATAACTAGTTATTAATATAATAAAATAACGATAAATTTATGGGCACAAAACGTAAAATTAATCGCGCTGATGCCAAACATGCTAAAACGCATGACAACAATCTAGTTGAAACAGACTCGAATTTAAATTTGGACAAACCTCATAAAAAATGGTATTTGCGACAAGAGTTAGGCAAACAGCGCGGCAAACCGCAATATTCACCGCCAAAAGAAAAAAAGTCAAGAAAAGAATGGAAAAATAACTAAAACCACCAATAGGTTATAAAAGGATTTGAAATGGCAGAAGAAAAAAAAGATCAATCAAATAAACCAAATTTGAATATTCCAAATAATCAAGAAAATCTTTACGATGGAATAATTAAAGAACGAAATCTAGAACGTGAAATGCAGGAGTCATATTTAGCTTATGCCATGAGTGTTATTGTTGCTCGTGCGCTTCCTGATGTTCGCGATGGTTTGAAACCTGTTCATCGTAGAGTTCTTTATTCTATGCATGAGCTGGGGTTGTCATCATCTGCAAAATACCGCAAAAGCGCAACCGTTGTCGGCGATGTTTTAGGAAAATATCATCCACATGGCGATATAGCAGTTTATGATTCTATGGTGAGAATGGCACAATCATTTTCAATGCGTTATCCTCTGATTGACGGTCAGGGTAACTTTGGTTCACTTGATGGTGATAGTCCAGCCGCCATGCGTTATACTGAAGCTCGTCTTGCTAAAATTGCTGAAGAAATGCTTGCGGATATAGAAAAAGACACAGTAACATTTGTGCCAAACTATGATGGAACGCGAAATGAACCTCAGGTGCTTCCGGCAAGAATACCTCAACTTTTACTAAATGGTTGCTTGGGAATTGCAGTGGGAATGGCAACTGACATTCCTCCCCATAACTTAGGTGAACTTATTAACGGCACAATTGCTTTAATAGATAATCCGAATTTGACTACCGACGATCTAATTCAATACATTAAAGGTCCTGATTTTCCTACAGGAGGAATTATTTATGGAGCTGATTCGATCAAGGTTGCATACGGCACAGGCAAAGGAAAAATTATAGTTAGGGCCGTTACAGAAATTGTTGAACTTAAAGGAAATCGATACAAGATTATTATTTCCGAAATTCCATATCAAGTTAATAAAGCTGACTTGGTAGCAAAAATTGCTGATTTGGTTAAAAATAAAAAAATTGAAGGAATTTCTGATATTCGCGATGAATCCGATAGAAAATCAGGAGTAAGGATTGTTATAGATCTCAAATTAAACGCTTATGCCAAAAAAATATTAAATAAACTATACGAATATACTAATTTACAAATTGCATATCATTTTAATATGTTGGCGCTGGTTAATGGAATTCAGCCTAAAACACTGACACTTAAAGATATTTTAGCTGAATTTGTCGCGCACCGTGAAATTGTAGTTAAACGCAGAACTCAATTTGAACTTAATCGCGCCAAAGATCGCGCCCATATTTTGGAAGGATTGAAAAAGGCGCTTGATCATATTGATGAAATAATAAAAACTATCCGTGGATCGGAAACAAAAGAGATTGCGCATAAAAATTTAATGTCTAAATTTGATCTTACCGACAAACAGTCGCAGGCCATCTTGGAAATGAAACTTTCGACACTGGCAGGATTGGAAAGACAAAAGATCGAAGACGAACTCAAAGAAAAACTCAAATTAATTGACGAATTATCCGCAATTCTAAAATCAAAAGAAAAAATATCTTTAATAATCAAAAAAGAATTATTAGAAGTTAAAGAAAAGTATGACAATCCAAGACGCACTAAAATTGTTCAAGCTAGTCTTCAGGAATTTCGTACTGAAGATTTGATTCCTAATGAACAAGTAATTGTTACTCTCACCAAAGATAATTACATAAAACGTGTTCCTGTTGGAACATACAGAATTCAGAAAAAAGGCGGCAAAGGCAAATCCGGATTAGCTACAAAAGAGGAAGATAGCGTTCAAGAATTGATGGTTACAATGACCCATAATAGAATTTTATTTTTTACCAATAAAGGAAGAGTATTTTCTACAATGGTGCATGAAATTCCATCTGCAAGCCGTCAGGCAAAAGGTCAGGCCTTAGTTAATTTTCTTCAAATATCATCTGATGAAAAAATAACCAGCACATTGGATTTAAGTAAAAATAACTCAAAATTCAAGTATTTGTTTATGGTTACACAAAAAGGCGTAGTGAAAAAAACTCTCATCAGCAAATTTGAAAATGTTCGCAGATCAGGATTGATCGCTATAAAACTTAAAGACAATGATAAGCTAGAATGGGTTTTTCCCACAACTGGAGAAAACGAAATCTTGATAGTCACCAAAGAAGGTAGATCAATACATTTCTTGGAAAATGACGTTAGAGATATGGGAAGAGGCGCGTCGGGCGTTAGAGGAATCAGATTAAAGGAATCTAATATTGTTATATCTTCTACGGTTATCGATGATATAAATAGTTATGTGTTGACAGTTTCCGAAAATGGTTATGGCAAACGCAGTAAAATTCGTGAATTTACTTTGCAAAAACGCGGTGGTTCCGGATTAAGAGCGGCAAGAGTTACCACTAAAACAGGAAAATTAATCGACGCAAAAGTGGTAAAAGATGATTCCGACGATATTCTAATCGTAAGTCGCAAAGGTATAATATTACGCACGACATTAAAGTCTGTGAAAGTTATTTCCCGCGACACTCAAGGCGTGAGATTAATGCGATTAAATAAAGACGATCAAGTTGCATCCATGACAGTTTTTAAAAAAATTGCCGAAGACGAAGATGTGAGTCCAGAAAAAAATAAAAATACCGAAGAAAAACCATTGGATGATGATAAAACAAAAACAAATAATGACAAAAAAGCGACACCATTATTTGAACCGCATTTAAAACATCACAAAAAAATAGTTCTTCCGAAAAATGAAAAGGAAAATGTAATTTCAAAAAAAGATAATGAAATTACACAGGAATTAAAAATAAAAAAACCAGACACAAATTATTGGGGCGCAAACAATTCTAGCAAAAAATGAAATTTTTTAACTAATTTTTAGTTGTAGGCGGTACTGATAAATTAAAATAATCAAGGAGGCAAGATGAATGTGTCAGAAATTACTCCCAAAAAAATGGCTTCATTTATCGATCATACGTGCGTAAAAGTTGACGCTACATTTGATGATATTAAAACTACGTGCGTTGAAGCTATGAAATACAATTTTCATTCGGTTTGCGTTACTCCGACTCGGGTTTGCGATGCCAAAAAAATTTTAGACAAACACATTAAAGAAATTGCCCTGATTGCTGTTATTGGTTTTCCTTTCGGTTTTACTACTTCAAATGCAAAAGCAATCGAAGCGCGCGAAGCCGTTGATAATGGAGCTACTGAAATTGATATGGTGGTAAATATCAATGCAATTAAAGACAAAAATTGGAAACTTGTAGAAAGTGATATTAGTTCTGTGGTTGAAGCAGTGAATGGTATTAACGTTAAAGTAATTATGGAAACCGGATTTTTGACCGAAGATGAATTATTTGATGCATGCCAAATTGCTGAACGTGCTGGCGCTAAGTTTGTAAAAACTGCCACAGGATTTGGTCCGCGCGGCGCAGAATTGCACGATATTGCTATTATGAAAGAAGCAATTAGAACTAAGCTAAAGATCAAAGCCTCTGGCGGAATTCATGATTATGAAACTGCTTTGGCAATGATTAAAGCTGGGGCTTCGCGCATTGGTTCGTCAAGCGGACTGGAAATTATCGGAGTAAAAGATAAACATTATTCTAAAAAACATAAAATACCATACAACTACTAATTTTAAACTAATATAAGATATTATGACTATAAAATTTTTGGGCGCAGTTGGTGGAGTAACAGGATCAAATTATCTTTTGGAAGATAGCGATTATAATATTTTAGTAGATTGCGGTTTGTTTCAAGGTGGAAGTGTCGAAGAAAATAAAAACTGGGAAGATTTTAAGTTCAATCCTAGTGATATTGATGCTTTGATTTTGACTCATTCGCACATTGATCATATAGGATTAGTGCCAAAACTCTATAGAGATGGTTTTAGAGGTAAGATTTATTCAACCTTTCCTACGCGTGATTTTGCTGAAATATTTTTAACTGATACGCAAAAACTAATGGCGCAATACGCGAACGATCATGGTAAAGATATTCTTTATGATTTAAAAGATATTGAAGGCGCAATGAGTTTATTCAAACCAGTCGACTATCATCAAAAAATAGATCTTGGATCTAATATTTCATTAATATTTTATGATGCAGGGCATATTTTAGGATCGAGTTTTGTAAAGATATTTTTTGATAAAAAATCAATCGTTTTTTCTGGCGACTTAGGTAATCCTCCAGTGCCTATTGTTAAAGATACAGAATTTATCGATGAAGCCGACTATGTTGTTATTGAATCTACGTACGGAGATCGAATACATGACGTTGGCAAAAATAGAAAAGAAGAATTGGAAAATGTTATCGAAGAAACATTTACAAAAAAAGGCGTGGTGTTGATTCCAGCTTTTGCTTTAGAAAGAACTCAGGAATTAATGTATGAAATTAACGATTTGGTTTTGAATAGCCGCATTCCGAAAATTCCAGTTTATATTGATAGTCCCTTGGCAATTAAAGCTACTAAGGTTTATCCAAATTATATTAGATATTTTGACGAGGAATCAAAAAACTTTTTTGCAAATCACAATAATCCTCTTGATTTTTCCGACCTAAAATTTGTTGAATCTACAGAGGAGTCAAAAGCGCTTGACGAAGACATTGCGCCAAAGATTATTATCGCTGGCTCAGGAATGAGCAATGGCGGCAGAATTTTATTTCATGAAAAAGTATTTTTGCCTATAGAATCAACTACATTGGTAATAGTTGGCTATCAAGTTAAAGGAACGTTGGGGAGAGCTCTTCAAGACGGTGCTAAAAATATAAGAATTTACGGTGAAGATATTTCTGTCAAGGCAAGGGTTGTTAGTCTTGATTCGTACTCAGCCCATGCCGATCAGCCTAAACTTCTTTATTGGCTTAAAAAAATTAACCGCAAAGTAAAGAAAATTTTTGTAGTTCACGGCGAAGAAAAAGCAAAAATAGATTTTCAAGTTAAAATTAAAGATGAACTAGGAATTGATGCATATATTCCCAAATCTGAAGAAAAAATAATATTATAAAATAATTTTTAGAGGATTTTTATGAAACATGAATATGCAATTTGCGTTTCGGGTGCAGCTGAAACAAAATGCTGCAGCGTTAATGCAATGGAAAAAACAAAAAAATTAGGCGCTGAAATTGTCCGACAGGGAGGAATAATAATTACTGGCGCAACTACCGGTGTTCCGTATTGGGCGGCGCTTGGCGCCAAAGAAGCCGGGGGTGAAAGTATTGGAATGTCGCCTGCAAATTCAAAATTGGAACATGTTAAAAAATACCAAATGCCAATCGATGCTTTTGATCTTATTGTATACACTGGTTTTGGATATTCCGGCAGAAACTTATTGCTTACGCGATCAAGTGACGCTGTAATTATTTCTTGCGGACGAATGGGGACGCTTAATGAATTTAGCATTGCCTTTGAAGATAATAAACCAATTGGAGTTTTGACTGATACTGGCGGTATGGCTGATCAAATTAAGGAGATAGTTGCAAAAGCCAATCGTGGACCCGGAAAAATTATCTACGAATCAGATCCTCAAAAATTAGTGGAAAAGGTGATTGAATTGATAAAAAAAGAAAATAAAGAAGCAGTTCCTGATTCGCCATATCAAAATTGACAGACAAAAATTGATAACATATATTTAATATAAATATCCATCATTGAAATATATGAACGGCTAGTAGCTATTATCTACAAAATCAAGGAGGGTTTGTGTCAGATATTAGTGATATTTATCCGCCATTGCCGGATAATAATGAAAATAAAGAAAAAAAGGAAAACTCTGAAAATATCGGGTTAAATAGAAAATCCATACATACATCATGGATTGATTTGGATACCAATAAAGAAACTTATTCTCATTCCAATTCATTGGACCATGAATCTAATCTAAAATGGCGTTGGGTTGCAACTCGCTTACTTGCTATTTTTATGATTATTATTCTTGTCGCCGGAATCTGTATCGCCGCCGTTCCTTCTTGGCGCAATTCTTTTAACCGCTTTATTGCCAAATGGAGCCCGAAGGCTTCGGAAATAGAGACAGAAGAAAATGCTCAAGCAGAATTGTTTCAGGCTCACTGCTTAAGATCAATAAATACGGCAAATTCCACAATCAATATCGAAGCGCCATTGCGTGATGATCTTGAAAGTTTTAAGCCTGAAGAAAAAACTTCACTGGGAATTACAGTCGAACCTAATACTCAAGGTCTGGTTGATACAAAAGTTACTTTTCAAAATGAAACTATTAATTTGAGCAATATATTTTATTTTGGCGCTCCTGTTTTTTATCAAACTTACGGCAAAGACAATATTGCTTCGACGTACTATCAAAACTACAAAAATGGGACTTTGCAACCGCCTTTTGATCTTCAATATACAATTTCTTCGGTCAATGCCGGAAAAACTTTTACCAAGAAAATTTCAACTGGCACTGCTGAAGAACAACGTCAAATATGTATGAATGAATACAAAAAAGGCAGTGAAGTGATGAACACTTGTTTTCAAGAAGCAGTGAGACAATGCGGGTGTCGAACCATATATCCGGTTGATAACGGCGGCACCAGAACAATCACAAAAATAGAAGATATTATCCAGGCAGATTGTACTAAAATTGGCCAATATTACTTTGGAAAAGTTTGCGAAACTCCGCAAAAATCATACGATTTATGTTTGAATTCAAATGCCTCTCGAGCTTGTGGGCCAGGAATCGACACAACTAAAACAGTTTCTGTGACTTGTCCTTCCCCGACTGCTAGTGTCACAGTTCATGTTACGAGGCCTAAACCTAAAGTAACGATAACTAAAATTAATGATAAAGATGCAAAAATAAAAAACGATAATGGCGAAACTGTTGCCAATCCTGATGTGAAACTGGACTCTGACGGCAATTATCAACTCGATGCAGCTAAGGATTCTTTAAAACTCAAAATTCAAATTCCAAAAAATCAGCAAACCTATTCTTTGAGTTTTCCGAGTATTGACGATGACTCTACTGTTTATATTTATCCTGGCATAACTAATGTTGCAAAAACAAATGAACCGGTGACATTATTGGAAGTAAAAGGCAAGGAAGCCTTCCAATCTGATCAACTCAAGTCTGATGACAACGGCGAACAATATTTAACAATTTTTCCTTATAAAGCCGAGGAGCGTGTTTGCGACGCCAGTATAGCAGAAGATAAGGCAGAATTGGATGCAGCTAAAAATTACAACAATGGAGAAGGCCGATCCGCGCATTGCTTTGCTAGAACTGCTACTGCCAGCGGCATAAGCAAAATTAAAGTTACAGCTCTTGACGACCAAAGCTCAGGGGAAAGTGAGAAGAGTGTAAATTTTGAAGGATCCGATCTTGATTTAGGTTTTGTTATTGACAAAGAAAAAAATATGCCATGCGGCACACTAGACAAAACTAGCGAAGAACAAGTCACTAAAGTTTTAGATGAACCGGAAAAACCCGTAAGTCAACAGCCGACGTCTATGGAAAATAAAACCAAATCATGGCTGGTGCAAACATATAATAAAACTAAAAATAATTTTGTGTCCTTTATGGGCTTGAAAAATAAAGCATTATCTCAAGACAATGATCCGACTTCTGCTTGCGCTTGTGTTACCTGTATGGAGACAGAGTTAGGGAGTGATGCTGAAAATGGTGGCTATTTGGCAGTTCCCAAGGAAAGTATTAAATTCACGCTCAGGATTAAAAATAACGGAGCGGTGCAAAAAAACCTTGATGTTTATGCAGAAATTCCTGAATATTTCATGATTGTTGATCCAAAAAATGCCACACTGGAAGATAATAAACTCAAATGGCATATTGATAAGCTTGATACAAAAGAGACAAAAAATTTGGAGTTTGTTGCGAATATTGCCCAATTGAATGATTCTTCGAAATTACCGCCAGACGGAAAAATCATTATAAAATCGCACTATATTAAAGATGGGCAAACCGTACCCGGTAAAGATTTTACTGCCAATGCTCTTTTGCCTAATCAGGATCCAGAAATCACAATTTATAAAATAAAAAGACCATTTTACGATGAAAAGGCAAAGGTTATCGGTTATCAAGACTTATATGCTGATAATGCCGAAGATCATGCAATCCCTAAATTTACAAACTCAAAAGGTGACGTTCAATACGAAATTTTTCCCGGTGATAGAGTTTATTATCAAGCAAATTTAAAAAATCCAACTGCTGTGTCAAATGTTGACATGCTCGCTAGATATTCAGACGCAGCTTCTGATTATGGCGAAATGTTAGCTTCTGGTGATGATAAATCGCTGAAGGGATCCGATCAAGATTACCAAGATAAAAAAATAATTTATAAGCATTTTAATAAAATTAACTCTGGCGAAGATAAAATTTGGACTTATTGGATTCAATTGCCTGATGATGTTGATTTGAAATATACTCTAATTGGAACTTGGGCTAAAATGGGACAGGTGAAAGTTCCATGGGCGCTGTGGGGCAAACCCAATGGTGTTATATTATCTGATCTCAAACTAAATTGGCTAAGAAATGATTTGTTTGGATTTGTGGAAGGAAAGATTACCGGTGCAGATAATAAGCCTGTACCAAAAATAAATATTAATTTACAAAGTGTAAATACATATAATTATACCGATACAGTAATTACCAAAGAGTATAAACAGGATAATAAAACTTATCAGAAACTTTTCTCCGATGAAAATGGTAATTATTTTTTGGAGTTTAATCGCAACAAAGACTTAAAATCGGGCAGTACCTTATCAGCAAATGTTCAGCTAAAAAGCTACAAGCAAACATCTGCCGAGGAAATTTCAACTAATTCATATTCGTTGATTATGGCAGCAGGAAATACAAAAGATGGTATTTTAGGATTCGACTATGCTTTGAAAAATATCGGCGGAAATAAAATTTCCAATAATAATATTGAAGTATTGGATAAATATTATAATTTTGATTCTGGCGGTAGCATGCCAATTCTTACAATTTTTGACTCCAATTTTGCATTTAGATTCAAAAAAATTAACAAATTTGATGCAGTAAAATCAGGGTTAAATATTTTTACCAATTTAGTCAATGCCAAGGATTATCTTGCGGATAATTTTAATTCACTTGAAGATAAAATGCCTGAAAATGTTGTTTTTCTTGACGAGAATTATAATTGGGCTTCTGCGAATGGAAAGAATATCCATTTTGGTTTAGATTTTTTCCAATATAAAGAAAATCGTTCGCCTCAAACAGTTTTGCATGAATTTGCTCATACGTTAATGTATTCTTTATACGGCGGAAGTTATCCTAGTAGTGATCTATTTTATAGTTCTCATCAAAATATACCGGACAAAATGCCCTATTCAATTATCAACCAATCTCATTGGGGTTCTTTGAATGACACAACGTCAGCGAGTTACTCTGAGGGTTTTGCTGATTTTATGCAAGTTTATTTGCACAGAGCAATCGAATCATCTTTTAACTCGTGGGAGATGCAAAATGAAGATAGAACAGTTGCGAGAAATCTAGAAACTATATATCCACTTAGCGCATTATTAGGAATGTCGGACACACATGGTGACATAAATCCTGACATAGATTTTATTTCTTACGAGGAAACCGGGATTGCGGAAATGCTTAAGGAATTGGGAACTGGTTTTCCACAGTCATATCAGAGGCTGCCACTTAACTGGTTAGCGCCAGAGGATCGAGTAAATAGCATTATTAATGTTGGTTATAGTAATGGAAACTTTGATAATGCAGCATTGGGTAATATTTTTAACATTATGAAAGATGGGAAGCCAAATACTCTGACTGATTTTTTAATATATGCCAAGCGAAAGTTTAATGAAAACAAAATTGATGGATTGTCGCTTTTGCATGCCAATTTTCATGATACAAATTGCGATAATATATATCAGCATAACGAAACAGTAGGTCAGCCTGCCGAAGATTGCGGCTATAAACTTACCAATATTCCGCTTGTTACATACGGGCAGGATGGTGCTGCCAAGTTTCAAATAACCACTTTGCTAATGGGCGCTAGGTATTGGAGAAATCTGCCTCCTGTGACAGTTCCTGGGTCATATATAAAATTTGATTTTAAAAATACTTCCGACGCGCAAGTGGCAGACAGTAAAGTTAAAGTAGATATTCAATTTGCTCCACCCTATGAACAGCTTAATTATTCCAATGAATATAAAATTAATGATGGTGAATTAGTTTATGTTGCCATGCCATTTAGTATTTATAATGCTAAAGCAGTTGTCACCGCGGAAGGTTCGGGTGATAGTTTTGAAGTTTCTAGCGACAAATATTGGCCGGCAATGAATAGTAATATGTATGATTATTTTGCTGAAAAAACTTTTACAATCGGCGGCACAACACCGATAAAAAATTCAGCGCCGCAAATTGATACTCCAAATTCAGCCGGTGGCGGTGATAGTGTAAACATAAATGTCGGTGGATTGAATAACAGTTCTAAAGCTGATGTTTATATCGGTGACAAAAAAGTTGCCGATAATATCCCGTTGCTTTCTGGCAATTTTGGGCTTGAGCTCGACATTCCAACGAATATTAATCTTGGTAGCCAAGAGATAAAAATTCAAGGTGACAAAGGAGAAATAGCAACAACAAAAATAAGAATAACATCTAATAAATGGTTTAACAAATACATAATATTTTCTGCAGTGTTTATTATTTTTATGTTTTTCTTGATGATATTTATTTATAAAACAATTAGAGACAATATTATGTGGAAAAATAAAATAACTAAACCAATCAGCGCAATCATGATAATAATATTCACGGTGGCTGCCTTTTCATTGATTTTTTATAGCGTCGATGTTTCAGCTTATGTTAACGGAGTCACTTCACTGGTTGAAATGGAAGGAAAGTCTCTGAAAGATACTGTTATAACGACAGATGTAAAAAGCAACCAATCGATCACACTGAAACAAAATTTGATGGGATTTATTCGTTTACCGCAAGTAGACGTCAGAAGTCAAACTGAAGTCATTGATCCTGTTAAATTTTATGGAACTAACGTAAATGAAAGTGCGCCCATGTATCAAAAGTGGGGTAAACCCAAAACCATTCGATTTATAGGAATTTTATCCAAACAATGGTATGACATTAACATCGATTATTATACAAATACTATGCATTTATCAGAAGATGCTGCTCGTGAGGCTGCCGATTCTAATAAATTAATTATTAATGATATGTCATTGGCTAATGGTAATGATTTCGGACACATGGGCCATACCAATGGTTTAGATATTGATCTCTGGACTGCTACGATCACGCGTTATGCGGGAACCGAACAACGTCCTTATTTGAATCACGCTTATGATCCAGTGCTCGCACAGAAATTTGCCGATTTGGTAAATAGTCATAAAAACGATTTTGGAGTAAACGTGATAAATCACACTCAAGATTCTGATGAAAAAGAAATAAAAGGCATCACTAATATTGGCGGACATAGAGTCCATTGGCATGTCGGACTAAAATAAATATCGAATTGATTATTTACATTATCTATCTTTGTATAAATATTTTTCAATGTCGATTCTTCCGGGTGGTTCGGAACCGGGCATAACATATATTTTTCCGTCTGGGTCAAAATAAATACACACACTATTGTTAGGATTTTTATCTTTAGAGGGAAATATATATTCTTCCCCTCTGTTGTCTGGTTTGTATCCATCAATAATAGATATATTCGGATTATATTTCTGAACAATCTCAAATGCTTTTTTAAATTTCGATGGAGTGCCGGTCAATGCTTTAATAATTTCATTTTTTTGGTTTAATGAATAAGCTTTATCAGTAACGTCTTTCCAATAAATCTCATATCGATTGGCGTTGGGATTGTACTTGTAATACCTTCCTTCTATATTTGATGATTTAAGTCCTGTTGTCTGTCTAGACCATACAATAATTTCAGGGCCAGGACTTTCCTTGGACAGGTTGCCGATATAAAAACCATCCAGAGGATATTTTTGTGTCGATTCATTAGAAGAAAAAATATTATGTCCTCTTTGATCGAGTACAACATATTTTTGACCTTGTGCTACACCATTATCAATATCAGGCATAATGCCGAAACGGAATTTTTTGCCATTTATTGTAAATTCCTGCAGTACGTCAAAATGGTTTTTTTCGGTTTGTTTTTGATCAAGTTTATGCTTTCCGCCCATATAATCTTCAAAACTGATTTCGGATAATTGTTTACTTCTCGTCTCACCAACATACGCAGGTTTGTTAAAGGTTTTCGGCGGAATTTTTGGTTGATCTATATTTTTTGCGTATTCACTTTCTATGGCCATATTTACCTCCCTTCAATTATATTTTTATCATAAGTGAATTTTACTCATCAAGCAAGTTTCTTGTAAAACCATAAAATTTATGGTATGTTTATGACGAAATAAATATATATTATTATGGTTTATTTAGGTAGAAATCGCAGACAAAAACTTTCCAAAAAACAAACTAAAGCTCTAAAAAAAGAGCAAAGTTTTAAATTTGCGCAAAGAACTAATGAGCCTGCGGCCGAAGTAAAACCAACCATAAAAACTAAAATAGAGATTCCTAAAATAATCACAGTTAGAAAATTTGCAGAAATTACCGGAAAACCTATTACGGAAATCATTAAGAAGCTAATGAATTCCGGCATTATGGCTTCGATCAATGAATCGATTGATTTTGATTCTGCGGCAATCGTCGCTGATGACATGGGTTTCGAAGCAGTGCCTTTAGTGCAAAAAGAAGAAAAAAAAGAAATTAAACATACCAATTTGTCATCAAGATCGCCAATTGTTGTGGTTTTGGGGCATGTTGACCACGGCAAGACTACACTGCTCGACGCAATACGAAAAACCGATATTGTTTCTACAGAATCCGGCGGAATCACTCAACACATTGGCGCTTACCAAGTTGTTTGGAAAGACAAAAAAAATCAAAAAAAACCAATTACTTTTTTGGATACGCCTGGCCATGAAGCCTTTTCTGCCATGCGTGCCCATGGAACCAATATTACTGATGTAGCGATATTAGTTGTTGCTGCTGATGATGGAGTTATGCCGCAAACAAAAGAAGCAATTTCACATATTAAAGCCGCAAATGTGCCGGTAATAGTTGCCATAAATAAAATCGACAAACCCGATGCAAATGCTGAGAAAGTTGAACGAGAATTGGCAGATTTGGGATTGGTGCCGGAAAAATGGGGTGGAAATACAATTATGGTGCCGGTATCTGCAAAGAATAAAATTGGCATCGACAGTTTGTTAGATATGGTAATGTTAGTTTCGGAAATGCAAGACCTAAAAGCTCAGTTTGACGGCAAAGCAGAAGCAGTGGTCATAGAATCACACATGCAACAAGGTGTTGGACCGGTGGCAACAATATTAATTAAACATGGAACGCTTAGAAAAGGTGATGCGCTTTTAATTGGCAATAAAGTGATAGCCAAAGTAAAATACATGGTTGATTTTACAGGTGCAAATATCGACAAAGCAGTTCCGTCTAGTCCGGTAAGGATTGCCGGGTTGTCTGATATTCCGCAATTTGGCGATCAAGTAGTTCAGGTTTCCAATGAACGCGAAGCAAAAAATAGAATTAATTTAAATAGCAAAAAATCCAAAATTATTAATTTACATAAATTTTCCGACGCGATTAAATCTGGTGAATTAAAAACCCTATCAATTATTCTCAAGGCTGATACGCAAGGATCTCTGGAGGCAATTAAGAATACGCTAGAACAGCTAAGTTCTGTAAAAATTAAAATAAAGATTATTTCTTCAGGCGTCGGAAGTGTTAATGAAAATGATATCAATCTTTCTATTGCCACAAATGCTTTGATATTAGGATTTAAAATTAAGGTTTCGGAACAGATTAATTCCATGGCAAAAGAAAAAAATATTAAGATTGAAAATTATGATATTATTTACCGATTGATTGAAGATATTCAAAAAGCGCTTGTAGGAATGATCGAACCAGAAAAGATCAAAGTTATAATAGGCAAACTTCAAGTCCTCAAAATGTTTTATAAAACTCACGATAGAAAAGTTATTGGTGGAAAAGTCATTGATGGAAAACTAAATGAAGGTGATAACATAAATATTTATCATAGCCAAGAACCCGTTGGCAAAGGAAAAATCCTAAGTCTACACCTTGAAAAAAATCAAGTATCGCAAGTTACTAATGGACAAGAATGCGGATTGGCAATATCCACAAAAGTAGGTATTAAATCAGGTGATTTAATTGAAGCATATAAAGAAGAGCTAGTAAAAGAATAATTTGTTCTAACATTATTTTTCTATTATAATGTGATTAAAGATGGAAAAAATTCTAAATTGGCAGGATCAAATAATTAATTTCTGGGCTTCGCTGAATGTAACAAGAAATCCTTTTTTTATTTTGGATATTATTTTAGTTGCGATTTTAATTTATTGGGTTTATATATTTTTGCGTCAAACCAGAGCAATGCGCATAATATATGGTATAGTAATTCTTTTAATTTTGTTTTTTGTAAGCCAACAGTTAAATCTTGTTGCCTTAAATTTCCTCTTAAAAGGAATTACTCCTATGCTAGTGGTTGCAATTCCGGTTGTATTTCAACCCGAACTAAGATCCGCTTTGGAAAGACTAGGTAGAGCTGATATTGTTAGTGATTTTAGAAAGCTCAAACGAAGTGAAATATCCCAGTTAATTCTAGAAATTATTGATGCAATTAAAAATCTTGCGCGCAAAAAAGTTGGCGCATTAATTGTCATTGAACAAAAAACAGGATTAAAAAATATTATTGATACAGGAACTCAGCTTAATGCGAAAGTTACGAGCGAATTAATTCAAACAGTTTTTTATCCAAACACTCTTTTGCATGATGGCGCAATAATTATCAAAGGCGATAAAATTAAAGCTGCCGGATGCACTTTACCGCTATCTGAAGACAAATTCGATTTTCATATTGGCACCAGACATCGTGCTGCCTTAGGATTATCCGAACAAAGTGATGCAATCATAGTTGTTGTTTCGGAAGAAAAAGGCACTGTCTCGATTGCCTCAAAAGGAATTCTAAATCAGGATATTTCCATTGATAAACTCAAAGACTTTTTAGAAGAACTGATTCAGCAAGGACGTCTTAAGAAAATAATTAAATCATCCAATGTTTAAGATTCTTACCGACAATTGGCCAGCCAAGTTAATTTGTTTGATTATTGCAATTGCAATATGGGCTTATATTGCTTCAACCGGAGCGCAAGTTAGTAAAATTCCTGGAGGAGTGCCTTTGGAATTCAGAAATACACCAGACGGTTTTATTCCTATTGCTGATGTAGAAACAATAGAAGTGGAAGTTTCTGCGCTTCGCACGACTTGGAGCAAAATCAATTCTGATTCTATTCGCGCTTATGTTGATTTGAGTAATTTGGCGATAGGCACTCATGAAGTGAATATTCAATTGGAAAATCAGGTTCCGAATGTTGATATTGTAAATTATACACCTAAAAAGATTTTAGTAAGAATTGATACAAAAATGGTAAAAACAGTGCCAGTTAATGTCAAAATCGAAGGAAGCGCCGGAGAAGGAAAAATTTCAGGAGTGCCGAAAATTAATCCCGAAGAAATTGAGATAGCAGGAGCTAAAAGCGTAGTGGAAAAAATATTGGAGGTTTATGCTGTAGTACGGCTTGACGGAGAAGTAGAAGACATTAATAAAAATGTTAAAATAGTCGCGCTTAATGCGGAAAATGAAATAATTCCCAATGTGTATTTTAATCCGGCCGAAGTAAATGTCACAATTCCTATTGTGAAAGCCGAAACAGCAAAAACCGTAGGAATAAAAGCTGTAACCGCCGGACAAATCGCATCAGGTTATTGGATTTCATCATTTTCTATTAATCCTTCGGAAATTGTTATTTTGGGCAAAAGCGAGGATTTGCGAAATATTAATTTCATCGAAACAAAACCAATTGATATTACTAATCTTAGTCAAAGCGTAACTAAAAATATTGATCTTAATATTCCCCCCGGCATTACACTAGAAAATAATATTTCCCAAGCCAGTGTCTATATGTTAGTGGAAAATATTTCTACCATTAAAGAGATAACACCACAAATTGTTTATGAAAACTTATCAGATAAGCTTGTGGTTGATTCCACTGATCCACAAGACATTTCTATTATTGCATCTGGGCAATCAAACAAAATTGCCAATTTAACACCCACATCTGTTAAATTAAAATTGGATCTTGCAGATATAGGTGAAGGAACGCATAATATTGATATAACTTATCAAATGTTTGAAACTCCTGATGGTATTATTATTACAAACTATAATCCTACATCTATAAAAATTAAGCTGAAAAATAAATAGCTTTTATCTGTGGATAAAATTATTGTTGATAAGATATACTTTGTTATTAATACAAGTTTGTTATAATAAAAATAATTCGAAATATATATTTATTAGTTAGAAATCTAATGATAAATTTTATCACTCAAAATATTCAACGCAAAGACCTTAACCACCTATTTATATTGGTTATGATTGCTGTATTTGTTTTAATCAACAGATTTGCTCCAGTTTCCTCAACAATAGCTCAGCAATCAGACCAAAATCTATATCTAGATCCGGTAGATACTGCATTTAGCGTTGAAAAAATTAGTCCGTTTACACCAAATATCAATGAAAATTTACCTGAACTGGAAGAAAGCCTATTTTTTTCACAAAAAAAGGATAATGAATATTTAGATAAAGAATTGGCTAAAAATAATTTTATTACTCAGCCAACTAAACTAGAAAGAGAGTATGTCATTGCCGATGGTGACACGCTTACCGGAATTGCCAATAAATTTAACATGCATGTTGCTACAATTTACGAAAGAAATGGTTTATCCGCAGATAATATCGAAAGCATTAAGCCTGGTGATAAATTAATTATTCCTGCTTACGATCAATCAAACTCACAGCAGTGGTTGGCAGAATTAAACGATAAAAAAGAACAAGAACGGCAAAGATTACTGGCTTTAGAACAACAGCGTTTGGCTGATGAGCAAACTCAATATTTGGCTAGTTTAAATACACGAAGCGTTTATACCAGAGATACTTCTAATACCGGCCGAACTGTAGATTATAATTCAAGCGGTAGCAACGCCTATCCTTATGGATGGTGCACATATTATGTAGCCTCCAGACGAGCAGTACCCGGAAGCTGGGGAAATGCTGGTCAATGGTTGGGCAGTGCCTCATCTGATGGTTATTCTACCGGATCTGCTCCATCGGCTGGCGCAATATTGGTTACTGGTGAAAGCTGGTGGGGTCATGTGGCGATTGTGGAATCGGTTAATGGGGATTCTGTTACTGTTTCAGAGATGAATTATAACGGTTGGGGTGTAGTTTCTTCCCGTACAATTAGCGCCAGTAATCCTGTAATTATGGGCTATATTTATTAAATTGTCGATGTAGCTTTTTTAAGATAAGATTAATACAAAGCTCGCTCGGGCTTTTTTTTATTGCTTAAAAATGGTATTCTAATCTAAACAAATTTATTATTATTTATTATATGTTTACAGATGAAGCAGAAATTAGTATTAAGGCAGGCCATGGTGGCGATGGAATCGCTAGTTTTAGGCATGAAAAATATGTGCCAAAAGGCGGACCGGACGGCGGGGACGGTGGAAATGGTGGAAGCATTTATATTATTGCCGATAATAATTTAGATACATTGTCGATTTATAATTCACACAAAAAATTTAAAGCAGAAGACGGCGAACGCGGCAAAACCAAAAAAATGCATGGAAAAAACGGTAAGGATTTATCTCTAAAAGTTCCATTGGGAACGATAATATTTGAAATTAAAGACGACAAAAAAAATAAAGTTATAGAATTATTAGATCAAGATCAAAACTGTATAATCGCAAAAGGCGGCATTGGAGGTTTGGGAAACGTGCATTTTAAGTCTTCAGTTAATCAAGCGCCAAGGGAATTTACTTGTGGCCAAAAAGGAGAACGCAAAAGAATATTTTTCGAGCTTAGATTAATCGCCGACGTGGGTTTGATTGGACTGCCTAATGCCGGCAAATCTTCATTAATTTCAGTTATTTCTAATGCTTTACCGAAAATTGCTTCTTATCCATTTACAACTATAATTCCTAATCTTGGCAGCGTTAAACTCCAGGAAAAAAATATTATATTTGCAGATATTCCAGGATTAATCGAGGGTGCATCACAAGGAAAAGGCCTGGGTGATAAATTTCTGCGTCATATTAAACGAACGAAGCTTCTGGTTCATATTATTGATATAACGGCCGTAGATGTAATAAATAACTATCAAACCATACGCAAGGAATTAGAATCATTTGACAAAGAATTATTAAATAAAAAAGAAATTGTTATTTTTAATAAAATTGATTTAATAAATTCTAAAGAGATTATTAAAAAAGAAAAAGAATTTTTGAGACAATTGCATATCAAACCAGTAATAATTAGCACTAAAACGAAAACCGGATTAAATGCCTTTCTCAAATTAATTTTGCAAGAACTCAACAAATAAGTTGACATTACTTCATAATTACTATTAAATTCTATTAAGAACATAGGGTGATCTTTGATAAAAAATCAATAGAAAGGTGTTGATTAATAATGTTAGTGAAGAAGATTGCAGAAACTACAAGTAAAGAGGTGGCTCTATATCAAGTTCTATCTTCAGGCCTTGATATTCCCGAATCAACCTTCATACTAAAATGTCCAGCTCTTGAAGAAATTTTGTTTAACCGTAATCTAGTAAGCGGTGATCTGCAAAAGGCAGCGCTTTGCTCCTCAAAAGCATTTTTTGAAATGTTTGCTGACAAAATTCAGAAGTATCCTTCAGGACAAAGAGTTGAACTGGTTAATCTAACAGGATCGTTGTACTATTATCTTTCCGGAGCCCACATGAAAGTATTCGAAAATCCATTATTCCAAAATTTTGTTGGAATACGCAGATTTCCTGTTAAAGGATATTTCGATGATAATGGACGTCAGGTTTTTGAGACCGATATATGTTATACATCATTTGAATCAGAGGGTAAAATATGTTTTTTAGGTGATACGATCGCAACCGGCATAAGTGTTGCGGATAGCTTAAGAATGTATTTACCGTGGGCACAAGGACATGGATTGGAGGAATTGGTAATATTTTCAATCTGTGGTTCGAAAATTGGCGCAGAACGTATTCATAAAATATGCAAGGAATATCAAATTCCAGTTACTATGGTTTTTGGACTTGGTATTCTAGGGCTTGGAGAAGACGGAACTGCGCTTACATGGAATGGCCATGACAAACCAATCACGATTGACGAATATTACACTAAGGCAAATCAAACATATTCTCATGGAGAATGCGCAATAGGCGACTGGGGATTAAGAAATAGAAATCCTTTCATGTATCTTCTAGAAAGAAAAAAAGAAAAGTTAGGTATTTAAGGATATACGTTTAGGCGGTGAATACCGCCTACTTGTTTTTTTAAATCTCTTGACAAAGTTTTTTATTGTTGGTATGATTGACTCAACAATTGCTAATAAATCAAATTTTGAACAAACTACAAAGAAATTTTTTTAGCTAACTCGTGTCTAAGAGACATTTAGACCTTTTATTTATTTAAAAGGTTATTTAGTTTTTTTGAAACTAATTAACCACTTTCAAGGGAGATGTAATTTTATGAGAAATAGAATTTATCCATTGGGATTGCGACCGCAAATGGCAATTCCCAGCTTAATTGAAGTGCAGAGTGACTCTTATCAATGGTTTTTAGATGAAGGCATTAAAGAACTTTTGGCAGAAATTTCTCCGATCAAAGATTTTACAGAAAAAAAACTAAGCTTGGAATTTGGAGATTATTTTTTTGTTCAGCCGAAATTTGATGAAAAAATCGCCAAACAGAAAAATCTAACCTATAAAGCTTCGTTAAAATGTAAAACTACCTTAACCAATATTGCTGCAAAACGTTCCAAAACATCAGAAGTTTTTTTGGGTGACTTTCCTCTAATGACTGATCGCGGAACATTTATTATAAATGGTATTGAACGAGCAGTAGTTACTCAAATAGTGCGTTCCTATGGTGTGCTATTCGTAAAAAACATTGTTACCGGTAGAAAATTATTTGGAGCCAAACTAATTCCTTCAAGAGGATGTTGGCTGGAATTAGAAACATCTCTCAAAGATGTAATTAGCGTTAAAATTGATCGAAAAAGAAAACTTCCTATTACTACATTCCTAAAAGTTATTGGTCTTGCCAATGATAAGCAAATCCTTTCCGCTTTCGCTGACGTAGATACTGATCCAGATCATCAATACATTAAAAGCACTTTAGCTAAAGATCAAGCTAAAAATTATAATGAAGCCTTAATTGAAGTTTATAAGCATATTCGTCCGGGCGATTTAGTTACTGCCGAATCAGCTCAATCATTTATCGAAGCAATGCTTTTTAATCCAAAAAGATATGATTTGGGAAAAGTCGGAAGATACAAAATCAATCAAAGATTAGGACTAAAATTTAGCGAAGATATCACCAATAGAATTTTAAAACTCGATGACGTAATCGCTACAGTTAAAGAAATCATAAGATTAAATAACGATATAAATGCTGAAGAAGATGATGTTGATCATCTTAAATGCAGACGTTTGCGAGCAGTAGGTGAATTAGTGCAGGGCAGACTCAGAGTCGGTCTCTTGAGAATGGAAAGAATAATTAAAGACAGAATGAGTGTTGTTGATCCTGATACTGCAGTTCCGTCACAGCTTTTAAATAATCGTCCGATTCAAGCAGTTTTGCAGGAATTTTTTGCCTCAAGTCAGCTCTCGCAGTTTATGGATCAAACTAATCCAATTTCCGAGTTGGAGCATAAACGCAGATTAGCTGCTACCGGTCCAGGAGGATTGTCTCGTGAACGAGCCGGTTTTGAAGTTCGAGATGTACATCCCTCTCATTATGGAAGACTTTGTCCGATCGCTACTCCAGAAGGTCCTAATGTTGGATTGGTAACCCAATTGGCTACTTATGCCAAAGTGAATAAATATGGATTTATCGAAACTCCTTATTATCTAGTTAAAAAAGCTAAAGGACAAAAGCCGCAGATTACTAAAGATATTAAATATATTTCTGCTGCCGAAGAAGATCGGTACACTATTACTGCGGCATCAATAAAAACAGATAAAAATGGATATATTTTAGATCAAAAAGTTATTGCTAGAAAAAAAGGCGAACCTATTGTTGTTGATATATCCGAAATTGATATGGTTGATGTTGCTCCAAGTCAAATTCTTTCTATTTCTGCGGCGCTTATTCCTTATATTGAACACGACGAAGCAGTGCGTTCTATGATGGGCGCAAATATGCAACGTCAGGCAGTTCCTCTTATTCGAAGCGAAGCGCCATTTGTCGGCACCGGTATTGAAAAAAGCGTAGCTGAAAATTCCGGCAGTATGGTAATGGCCAAAAATGCCGGTATTGTGCAATATGTTTCAGCTGACGAAATTATTATTGGTAGTGATAAAGGTACAGATGTTTATAAACTGGAAAAATTTATCCGATCCAATCAGGCAACTAATATTAATCAAAAGCCAATCGTAAATTCCGGTGATAAAGTAAAAGCCGGCGATGTGCTAGCTGATGGTCCTTCAACTGATCAAGGCGAAGCGGCGTTAGGCAAAAATGTATTAGCTGCTTTTGTATCATTTCTAGGATCAAATTACGAAGACGCTATTGTAATTTCTGAGAGATTAGTAAATGAAGATATATTTAGCTCAATTCATATTGAAAAATATAGTATTGAGGTTAGAGAAACAAAATTAGGAGCTGAAGTTATAACCAGGGATATTCCCAATGTCGGCGAAGAAACACTGTCAAATCTTGATGGATCGGGAATTGTTCGAATCGGAGCAGAAGTTAAATCCAACGATATATTAGTCGGAAAGATTACTCCAAAAGGCGAAACAGAATTATCAGCCGAAGAAAAACTCTTGCGGGCAATTTTTGGTGAAAAAGCCAAAGATGTTAAAGATACGTCTTTACGTTTACCTCATGGTCAAAGAGGCAAAGTTGTTGATATAAAGATTTTTTCTAAAGAAGCAGGAGATGAATTGTCAACAGGGGTATATCAAATGGTTGAAGTCTCGGTTGCGCAATTTAGAAAAGTTCAAATAGGTGATAAGCTTGCTGGCCGTCATGGAAACAAAGGTGTAATTGCAAAAATTTTACCTCAGGAGGAAATGCCTTATCTTCCCGATGGCACACCAGTTGATATAATTCTCAATCCTCTCGGTGTTGTTTCCCGTATGAATTTAGGTCAAATCTTGGAAACACATTTGGGTTGGGCAGCCGAAAAATTAGGCAAATATTATGCCACTCCGGTTTTTAATGGTATTAATTACGAAAACATACAAAAAGAATTAAAAGAAGCGAATTTGCCAATTGATGGTAAAATACAGCTTTATGATGGAAGAACCGGCGAACCATTTGATCAAAAAACTACTGTTGGTCAAATTTATATGCTTAAGCTAATTCACATGGTTGATGATAAGGTCCACGCGCGTTCAATCGGACCATATTCTATGGTAACTCAACAGCCTTTAGGAGGAAAAGCTCAATTTGGAGGCCAGCGTTTTGGAGAAATGGAAGTATGGGCTCTTGAAGCATACGGAGCCGCTCACACTCTTCAAGAAATGTTGACTATTAAATCTGACGATGTTATCGGCAGATCCAAGGCTTATGAAGCAATTATCAAAGGAGAACCAATTCAAAAACCGCAAATTCCTGCTTCATTCTTTGTCCTTGTTAGGGAATTGCAAAGTATCGGATTAGATGTAGAAATGGTTTATAAAAATCAAAGCGATTTTAAAAAAGCCGAACTCCAAGAATTAAAAAATAAATAATTTTTTAAAGGAATATATAATATGAAAGCAATTAATCAAAAAACAAATCCAAAGGATATGCTAAAAAGTATGGACTTTAATGCCTTAAAGCTATCCATTGCTGGTCCGGAAAAGATTGAAGAATGGTCTTATGGTGAAGTTTTGAAACCGGAAACCATTAACTATCGTACACAAAAACCAGAGCGCGATGGTTTGTTTGATGAAAAAATATTTGGTCCAACCAAAGATTATGAATGTTATTGTGGAAAATATAAAAAGATCCGCTATAAAGGAGTTGTTTGTGATCGTTGTGGAGTTGAAGTAACCCGTTCTTCTGTTCGCCGCGAACGCATGGGACATATTAGTTTAGTTACTCCAATTGCTCATATTTGGTATATTCATGGTACATCCAGTACTCTAGGAACCGCTATGGATATGTCTGTAAACGATATTGAGAAGGTCATTTATTTTGCAGGATTTATTATTTTAGAAGTTAATGAAGAAGTAAAAAATCAAGCGCTTTCTCAACTAGATATGGAATATAAATCCTTAAAGAAAAATGCCAAATCCGACGATATAATTAAAATTGATGCGATTTATAAAAAAACCAAACTAGAACTTCAAAGCTTAAGATACAAAAAAATATTATCCGAATCAAAATACAGAGATTTATCTTTAAAATATGGTCAGATTGTCAGAGTGGGAATTGGAGCAGAAGCAATTTTCGAAATTCTCAAGAATATGGATCTCAAATCTGAATTAGAAAAAATTAAAGCTGATATTACAAAAAGCGCAACTACAAATCTAAAGAAATTATTTAAGCGCTATCGCTTATTATACAATATGCTTAAAGCTGAAATTAAACCTGAATGGGTTATTTTAACAAAGCTTCCAGTTATTCCACCTGATTTGCGTCCTATGGTTCATTTGGATGGCGGCCGATTTGCAACTTCAGATTTAAATGATTTATACCGAAGAGTAATCAATAGAAACAATAGGCTTAAAAAATTGATTAGCCAGGGAGCACCGGAAGTTATTTGCAGAAATGAAAAAAGAATGCTTCAGGAAGCTGTTGATGCTCTTATTGATAACAGCGCCCGCCGCGGCAAAGCTGTTGCGCAAACCGCAAACCAACGCAAACTGCGATCACTCTCTGATATGCTTAGAGGAAAACAAGGAAGATTTAGACAAAATCTACTCGGAAAACGTGTTGATTATTCGGGCCGTTCAGTAATTGTTGTTGGTCCAAACCTAAATCTAAATCAATGCGGATTGCCAAAATATATGGCGCTTGAATTATTCAAACCTTATGTAATCTCAAAATTAATTTCTGACGGCATTATTCATAATGTAAAAAATGCTTCAAAAATGATTGATCAAGAAGATCCAATGGTTTGGGATATGCTGGAAAAAATTACTAAAGATTCTTTGGTGCTTCTTAACCGCGCTCCAACCCTGCACAGACTGGGAATTCAAGCCTTTCAGCCAGTTTTAATCGAAGGTAAAGCCATACAAATTCATCCTTTGGTTTGTCAGGCTTTTAACGCTGACTTTGATGGAGACCAAATGGCAGTGCATATTCCTTTGTCAGAACAAGCGAGATGGGAATCAAGAAATATTATGCAAGCTCATCTCAACCTTTTAAAACCTTCTTCCGGCGAACCTATTGTTGCGCCACGATTGGACATAGTTTTGGGTTGTTATTATATGACTTCATATTTAAACCAGGCCAAAGGTGAAGGAAAAATATTTTCTTCAAAAAATGAGGCGATTTTGGCATATCAAAGTGGTTTTGTGCATGTACGAGCAAAGATCAAAGTGAGATTAAATCTTAAAGAAGGACAACCAGAAGAACTAGTAGAAACATCAATCGGAAGAATTCTTTTTAATAATGTATTGCCGACTGAACTTAGATATATTAACGAACCTATGGATGCCAAAAAACTCAAAAACGTTGTAAAATTATGTTTTGATTTAATGGGATTAAAGGCAACATCTGATTTAGTTGATAGAATCAAAGAAATTGGTTTTCGATATGCAACTTCTTCGGGAATTACTATTGCTTTAAGTGATATTACCGTACCTGCGAAAAAAAATGAAATCATCAAAAAATCTGAATTGGAATTAGATAAAATTCAAGAACAATTTAACCAAGGTCTTATCAGCGGTCAAGAGAAATCTGTGAAAATTACCGAGCTTTGGTTTAGAACTAAAGAAATTGTCGAAAAAGATATGGTGGCAGAATTTGATAAAGATAGTCCCGTGCATACAATTCTATTTTCTGGAGCTCGCGGCTCCGTTGCTCAGCTGACACAGATGGCTGGTATGAAAGGTTCTGTGGTAAATCCTGCAGGAGAAATTATTGAAATTCCTATTAAATCTAACTTTAAAGATGGTCTTTCAATCACTGAATATTTTATTTCAACCCATGGAGCAAGAAAAGGCCGTTCCGATACTGCACTTAGAACTTCAGATTCAGGATATTTAACTCGTAGATTAGTTGATGTAGCTCAAGATATTATTATCGACAATATCGATTGTCAGGCAACTGAAGGATTTCTATTTGAGCTAAAACCAGATGAGGATATTAATAATTTCAATAATAAATTGGTTGGCAGATTTCCGCTTCAAGACATAATTAATCCTAAAACCAAAAAAGTTCTAATCAAAAATGATCAGGAAATAACTGAAGAAAACGTAAAATTAATCAATCAAGCGAAAATAACTCAAGTTTCAGTTCGTTCTCCAATGTATTGCAAAAATCATTTCGGAATTTGTCAGCGTTGCTACGGTCGCGATCTTTCTAATGGCAAATTAGCTAATATTGGAGCAGTAGTAGGTATTATGGCAGCGCAAGCAATTGGTGAACCAGGAACTCAGTTGACTCTTAAAACATTTCACATGGGAGGTGTATCTGGAGAAGATATCACGTCCGGTTTGCCCCGTGTCGAAGAATTATTTGAATCACGAAGTCCAAAAACTCCGGCAATATTATCGCAATTTAGTGGCGTAGTAAGAATTAGTGACGAAAAAAATATTCGAACACTGCAAGTAATTTCTAATAATCTACAGACAGAAGAATATAATGTTTCGGCTGATTATAAGATAATTGTTAAAAATAAGGAATTTATCAAACCAAAGCAGGCTTTGGCAATAGCCGAAGGCAAAAAAGCAATTCGCAGTAAAATTGCAGGAATTGCTAATGTCAAAAAGAATAATATTGTGATTGAATCGCGAGAAAATATTGTTGATGCTCACCAGATTTCACCAAGACTAGGTCTTTTGGTTAAAAACGGTCAAAAAGTAGAAAAAGGACAACTTTTAACCGAAGGACATTTGAATCTTGAAAAAGCAATGGAAATTAAAGGTAAACAATTTGTACTAAATTATATCATCGATTCAATCAAGGAAATATACGAATCTCAAGGACAAAATATTAATGAAAAACATGTAGAAATAATTTTGCGTCAAATGTTTTCTAAGGTTTACATTTCCGATCCCGGCGATTCAGAATATGTAATTGGCCAAATAGTGAACAGAACCAAGGTAGAAGAAATAAACGCAGAGTTGACCAAAAAGAAAGCTAAACAAATTATCTACAAAGATATTATCTTGGGAATAACTAGAGTTTCTCTTAAAACTGACAGTTTTCTTTCGGCAGCCAGCTTCCAAGAAACTACCGGCGTATTAATAGATGCAGCTATCCGCGGAGCAGTCGACGAATTAAATGGCTTGAAAGAAAACGTAATTATTGGTAAACTTATTCCTGCCGGTACCGGATATTCAAAATTTAAAATGGAAAATAAATAAAAACTATAATTTTTATATAGGATAAAAAATGCCGACAATTAATCAATTAATCAAAAATGGTAGAAAAAAAGTTGCAAGAACAAGCAAAACCGTTGCTTTGCATAGAGGTTTTAATTTTCTAAAAAATAAACCATATTTTTCGAAAAAAGGCAGTCCTTTTAAACGAGGAGTATGTGTTAAAGTAACTACAATGACTCCTAAGAAACCAAACTCTGCATTGCGAAAAATTGCCAGAGTAAGACTTACCAGCGGACAGGAAGTAACTGCATATATTCCTGGCGAAGGTCATAATTTGCAGGAACATTCAATTGTAATAATCCGAGGCGGTCGCGTTAAAGACTTGCCAGGTGTAAGATATCATATTGTTCGCGGAAAGCTTGATACTGGGGGAGTTGAAAAAAGAAAATCTTCTAGAAGTAAATATGGTACGAAGTTAGCAAAATAATTGAAAGGAATTTATGCGTGGTAAAAGCAAATATAAAAAAAGAGAGTTAGTGCCTGATGAAAAATTCAAATCGCAATTAGTGACAGAATTTATTAATAAAGTTTTACGCTACGGAAAAAAGGAAACTGCCTCAAAAATAGTCTATAATTCATTGGAAATTGCATCACAGAAAATAAAAAAACCACCAATGGAAGTTTTTGAAGCCGCAATGCGTAATGCTTCTCCGGAAGTTGAAGTCCGTTCTAAAAGAATCGGCGGAGCCACATATCAGGTGCCAGTTGAAGTGGCATCGTATAGAAAGATTGATCTTGTTTTGCGTTGGCTTATTAATTCTTGTCGCATTCGCCATGGTAAAAAGATGGAAAACCTATTAGCAGACGAGATTATTTCTATGTATAATAACGAAGGAAATATAATCAAAAAACGCAACGACGTTCATCGAATGGCTGAAGCTAATAAAGCATTTGCACATTTTGCTAGATTTTAAAATATAATTGATTTAAATTGATAAATTAAATAAATTTTATGAGAGAATACCCATTAGAAAAAATCAGAAATATTGGAATAATTGCCCATATAGATGCCGGTAAAACTACAGTTACCGAAGGAATTTTATATTTGACCGGTAAAAAACACAAAATTGGTGAGGTTCACGAAGGAACAACTGAAATGGATTGGATGGAACAGGAACGTGAACGCGGTATTACCATTACAGCTGCAGCTACAACTTGTTTCTGGAAAAGTAACCGTATTAATATCATTGATACTCCTGGGCATATTGATTTTACAGTAGAAGTACAAAGATCGCTGCGCGTTCTTGATGGCGCAGCAGTTATTTTCGACGGTAAAATGGGCGTTGAACCTCAATCTGAAACAGTTTGGCGTCAAGCTGACAAATATCATGTTCCCCGAATCTGTTTTATTAATAAAATAAACCAAACTGGCGGAGATTTTTATAAAAGTCTTGATTCAATTCGTGAAAGATTATCTCCCAATGCTTATCCGATACAAATACCAATTGGTTTTGAAAAAGATATTTGCGGAATTATTGATTTGGTAAAAATGAAAGCATATACTTATACAACTTTCGAAGATAAGGCTTTGGTAGAAAAAGACATACCAGAAGAATTAATGGAAAAAGCCCAGCAATATCGCAAAGAATTGATAGAAAAAGCTGTTGAAATAGATGATAAGCTAATGGAAAAATATCTAGATGGTCAGGAAATTTCTGAACAAGAATTAAAAAGCGCTATAAGAAAAAATATATTATCCGGCAATTTTTTCGCAATCTTAGGCGGAGATGGAAGAGGTGTGATCGTGGAAACCCTTATGGATGCAGTTTGCGATTATTTGCCTAATCCTTTGGATGTTCACGCAACAAAGGGTATTAATCCTAAAGATAATACCGAAGTTGTTAGAAATGCATCCGATGAAGAACCTTTTACTGCTCTAGCGTTTAAGGTTGCTACAGATCCATTTGTTGGCACACTAACATTTTTCCGAGTTTATTCAGGTGTTTTAAAAGCCGGAACCTATGTTTTAAATTCAAGTAAAGGTGAAAAAGAACGTATCGGAAGAATCGTGCGAATGCACGCCAATAAAAGAGAAGATGTAACAGAAGTCTATGCCGGCGAAATTGCCGCCGCAGTTGGTCTAAAATATACTTTTACCGGAGACACAATTTGTGATCCAGAAAAACCAATTATTCTTGAAAAAATCGAATTTCCGGAACCAGTTATTTCGGTTGCAATCGAGCCAAAGACAAAGGCAGATCAAGAAAAAATGGGTATTGCTCTGCAAAAGCTTGCGCAAGAAGATCCAACATTTAAGATTGAAACTAAAGAAGATACAAATCAAACTTTAATTTCTGGTATGGGAGAATTGCATTTGGAAATTATTGTTGACAGGATGAAAAGAGAATTTAAAGTCGAAGCAAATGTTGGAAAACCGCAAGTTGCCTACAAAGAAACAATTCAAATTCCTGCCGAAGCAGAAGGAAAATTCATCAGACAATCCGGTGGTCGCGGTCAATATGGACATGTAGTGATCAAAATTGAACCTCAAGAAAGAAATAAAGGCTACGAATTTATTGACAAGATTGTTGGCGGAAAAATTCCCAAAGAATATATTCCCGCTGTTGACAAGGGTATGCAAGAAGCGGCAACTCGCGGCATAATCGCCAAATATCCATTGATCGATTTTAAAGCAACTTTATTCGATGGATCATTCCATGAAGTTGACTCCTCGGAATTAGCATTTCAAATTGCCGGATCAATGGCATTGCAGGCAGCCGTGAAAAAAGCCAACCCGTGTATTTTGGAACCAGTTATGAAAGTAGAAGTAGTTCTTCCTGAATCATATTTGGGCGATATTATGGGCGATCTAAACTCTCGTCGTGGCCGAATTATCGATAGTTCTGATAGGGGAAATGCAAAAGTAATTAAAGCACATGTTCCTCTTTCAGAAATGTTTGGATATGCAACGCAAATACGCAGTTTAACTCAAGGCCGTGCTTCTTATAATATGGAATTTTTAAGTTATGAAATCGTACCAAAAAATATCGCGACAGAAATCATTGAAGGTAAGATCAAATAAGCTCTTGATTTTATCAAAATAATAAGATATAATTTATCCACGAAAGTACCAAATCTATAAAATACACCAATAAATATAAAAAAATTAACTATTGAAAGGAGTAAATATGGCAGGAAAATTTGAAAGAAAAAAACCTCATGTCAACGTCGGTACAATTGGACACGTTGATCATGGTAAAACAACGCTGACAGCAGCTATTTTAACTGTTCAAGCTAAAAAGGGTTTAGCAACACCAAAAAAAGTTGATGAAATCGACAAAGCTCCAGAAGAACGTGAACGTGGTATTACTATTGCTACCGATCATTCGGAATATGAAACTGAAAAAAGACATTATGCACACGTAGATTGTCCTGGACATGCCGATTATGTTAAAAATATGATTACAGGTGCGGCTCAAATGGATGGCGCTATTTTAGTTGTAGCCGCAACAGACGGTCCAATGCCGCAAACCAGAGAGCATATTCTTTTGGCCAAGCAAGTTGGTGTACCTGCAATTGTTGTTTATTTAAACAAAGTTGATCAAGTAGAAGATAAAGAACTCTTAGATTTAGTTGAAGAAGAAATTAGAGACCTTCTTAAGAAATATGAATTCGATGGTGATAAAACTCCTATTATTCGCGGTTCCGCCCTTAAAGCATTGGAAGGCGATGCTGAAGCTGTTAAATCGATTGATGATCTTATGAAAGCGCTTGATGATTTCATTCCAGAACCAAAACGTGAAGTAGATAAACCATTTTTAATGCCAATTGAAGATGTATTTTCTATTAAAGGACGAGGTACTGTTGTAACCGGAAGAATTGAACGAGGAAAAGTGCTCGTAAATGATGAAATAGAAATCGTCGGTATTAAACCAACCAAAAAAGTAGTTGTTACTGGTGTAGAAATGTTTAGAAAACTGCTTGATGAAGGTTTGGCTGGTGATAATGTCGGATGTTTGCTTCGTGGAATTGAAAAAGATGACGTTGAACGCGGTCAGGTTTTAGCTAAACCAGGTTCAATTACACCACACACTGAATTCGATGCAGAAATATATATTCTTACCAAAGAAGAAGGCGGACGTCATACACCATTTTTCAAGGGTTATAAACCACAATTTTATATCAGAACCACCGACGTTACAGGAGAAGTAACATTACCAGAAGGAAAAGAAATGATTATGCCTGGCGATAAGCTTCAGTTAAAAGTAAAATTAATGGTTCCAGTTGCAATTGAAAAAGAAATGCACTTTGCAATTCGCGAAGGCGGTAAAACTGTTGGAGCCGGTGTGGTTACAAATATTATCAAATAAATATTAAATTTAACTATATTTGCACATTATGCCACGAAAACAAGCCAAACAAATTGAAAAAAAACAAAAGATTAGAATTCGTCTCAAAGCTTACGATCATAGAATTATTGATAAATCCGCTAAAAAAATACTAGAAACGCTAGAAAGATCTGGAGCTCAAGTAGTGGGTCCGATCCCGCTTCCTACGGAAAAATCCAAATATACAGTACTAAAATCCACTTTTGTTCATAAGGATGCGCGTGAGCAATTCGAAACCAGAATTCACAAAAGATTAATCGATGTGGTTGATCCGGGTCCTAAAACAATCGATTCATTGATGAATCTCGACATGCCAGCAGGAATCGATATTGAACTAAAGTACGAATAACTATACAATAAATTTCGAATGAAAAACGGAGTAAATACTCCGTTTTTCATATACATATAAAGTAAATAATTATATACAAATGTTGCAAAAACCAGAACTTATTATGCCAGCGGGTAATTTGGAAAAATTAGAAATTGCATATCGCTTTGGTGCAGACGCCTGTTATATTGGTATGCCTGATTTTTCATTACGCTATCGTGAAAACCAGATCACACAAAATGACTTAAAAAAGGCAATAAAAATTGCCAACAATTTACATAAAAAATTATATGTAACCATCAACACCTATCCGCACAATAAAAGTATTCCATATTTAATCCAACATCTTAAATTTTTATCAAAACTAGAACCTGATGCATTAATTTTTTCCGATCCGGGTGTTTACAATCTCACCAAAAAATATTATCCTGAAGCCGAATTGCATCTTTCAGTGCAAGCTACTGCAACAAATTATGAAACTGTAAAATTTTGGCAGAAACTAGATGTTAAACGAATTATCTTAGCGCGCGAGCTTTCACTTGCGGAAATAAAAAAAATTCATCAGATCGTTCCCAAAATAGAATTAGAAGTTTTTGTTCATGGTGCAATTTGTATGGCATATTCAGGAAGATGTCTACTTTCTAAATATTTAGCTGGTCGCGACGCTAATCAAGGTGATTGCGCTCATACATGCCGCTGGAAATATAAAGTATTGGAAGAATCATCTCGTCCAAATCAATTTTTTCCAATCCAATCCGACAAACACGGAAGCTATATCTTATCTTCTCAGGATTTATCTATGATTGAACATCTTAATGATTTACTTAAATCAGGCGTAAAATTTTTTAAAGTTGAAGGAAGAGCTAAAAATACAAATTATGTGGCGACAATTGCCCGAGCTTATAGAATGGCAATAGATAATATGATGACCAAAAAATTATTCAACAAAAAATTGCTTGCTGAAATAAAATCGGTTTCTAATCGCAGTTTTTTTACAGGATTCTACTACCAAAAGCCGACAATTCCAGGCAATGAAATCTCGTCAACACGCATCAAGGGCACATACGAATTTGTGGGTGTTGTAAAATCGTTTGATGAAAAATCTTATTTGGTCCATATCGAGCTTAAAAATCAAATTAAAATTGGAGATAATGTTGAAATTCTAACGCCTAATAAAATTTATAAAGAAGAAATTAACGAACTATTTGATTATAACTTTAAACCAATTGTTTCTTATAACGCCGGAGTAAAAAAAGAAATTATCCTTCGCACTAAAAATATTTATCATAAATATGATATTTTAAGAAGAAAAATATCATAAATTCAATAATTTAATGCGCCACTTTGTTTATGCTCTAATAATTTTTCATTGAAAGCTTGATAATGTAGTTTTTTTCTTGACAAACAATACTATTTTTTGCTATTATTAACATAAGTAATAAATTATTTAATAATAATTTAAGACAAACCTGGAATACTCCCTTAGGAATATAAGGAAAGTTCGAGGTTATTATATTTATTTATCTTATTCACAATGATGATTTTAGGAGAAAAAATCGGAATGACTAGAATCTTTGACAAGGATAATAAAGCTTGTGCTGTTAGCATTGTCAAAGTTGAGCCAAATACTATAATCGCTAATTATAGTTCTATTGGCAAAGATAAGAACTTCGTGCAAATTGGTTTTGGTACAAATAAACATAATTCCAAACCGCTCAAAAATCATCTTAAAAAAGCAAATCTGGAAAATATTAAATATAGCCGTCAATTTACTGCTGATACTACCGATAAAGATAAATTTCAAGTTGGCGAAAAAATAACATTAGAGCAATTTAAAATAGGCGAAAGTGTTAATATCACAGGAATTTCTAAAGGTAAAGGATTTGCCGGAGTTATGAAACGACACGGATTTTCAGGAATGCCGGCCAGTCACGGTCATGAAAAACAAAGAATTCCTGGCTCAATAGGTTGCCGTTTTCCACAGAGAGTTGTAAAGGGCAAGCGTATGGCAGGACACATGGGACAAGATCAAATTACCATCAAGAATCTGCAAATTATTGATATTGATTTGGAAAACGATATTTTGGCCCTAAAAGGCTCCATTCCCGGCAAACCAAAAACATTAATATTAATTTCAAAGAAATAAATATGATAAGCGCAATAAGCATTCCAAAATTTGACGCAAATGGCAAAAAATCTGGAGATGTTAAACTAAATACCAAATTTAAAGATTTGAAATTGAATTCAGCGCTTATTAAACAAGTTATCATAGGATACTTAACAAATAAACGAATTACCTTAGCTAATACTAAAACACGGGCAGAAGTTTCTGGTGGCGGAAGAAAACCATTTCGTCAAAAAGGCACCGGAAGTGCAAGAACTGGTTCTATTAGAACCCCAATTCATATTGGCGGCGGAATTGTTTTCGGTCCAACAAAAGCAAGAAACTTTAAGGTTAAAATTAATAAAAATATGAGAACAAAAGCTTTGGCGCAGGCAATAGCTGCTAAAGCCAACAGCAATGAAACTTTTCAAATTCCAGAAGTTAAGCTTGAAAAATTTAATACAAAAGAAGCTTTATCTAAAATTGCAAAACACTCATTAAAAGAAGGAAGTATTTTATTAGTAATAGAAAAAGCTGATCAAAAAATATTTATATCATATCGCAATATTGCCGGATTGGATGTTAAAACTGCTTCAGGTATTACCTGCTATGATATATTAAATCATGATAACATCTTATTTTCTGGTAAATCGCTGGATATAGTTAAAAATAATTTAAATTAATATGATTGGAAAAAATATAATTGCCCCACACATAACTGAAAAAACCATGAAATTGACTGAAGTCAATAAATATACTTTTTTAGTGGCAAAAATTTCCAATAAGCATGAAATCGCCAAAGAAATTAAAGACCTTTATAAGGTTGATCCGATTGATGTAAAAATAATCAACATTAATGGCAAACAATTATTATTCCGCGGCCGATTTAAAGGACAAAGAAAAAATTTCAAAAAGGCCATTGTTAAACTTCCAAAAACACAAAAAATAAAGGAGTTTATCATTAAGGAAGAAAAATGAAGAAGAAAAATCTTGCGTTAGCATACAAACCATATACTCCCAGTAGAAGATCCATGACCAATGAGGATTTTTCGGAAATTACTACTAAAAAACCATATAAGAAACTTTTAGTTGTACAAAAGAAAAATTCAGGTCGCGACAAAAGCGGAAAAATAAGTATTCCTCATAGAGGCGGACAAAGCAAGAGATATTTACGAATTATTGGCTCACTTCAAGACAAACTAGATAAACCAGCAACAGTAAAAACAATTGAATATGATCCAAACCGAACAGCAAGAATTATGCTGGTTGAATTCGAAGATAAATCAAAAAAATATCTTCTGGCGCCATTAAATATAAAAGTTGGCACAATTATCATAGCTTCAGAAAAAGCAAAAACAAGCATTGGAAACCGAATAAAGCTTAAAAATATTTTGACTGGAACAGAAATTTATGATATAGAAATGGAACCAGGAAGCCGCGGGAAATTAGTTAAAAGTGCTGGAAGCGCAGCATCTGTTTTGGCAAAAGCGGAAGGTCAAGGCAAACGCGCAAATTATATTCAAGTTAAATTACCTTCAGGTGAAATAAGACTTATTCATAAGGAATGCTACGCCAGTATCGGCAGAGTCAGTAATATTGTTCATTCAACCGTAAAAATAGGTAAAGCCGGAAGATCAAGATGGAAGGGAATTAGACCTTATGTTCGCGGTAAAGTTAAAAATCCTGTTGATCATCCACATGGAGGCGGTGAAGGAAGAAATCCAATCGGCTTAAAATATCCAAAAAGTCCGACCGGTAAACCAACTGTAGGTAAAAAAACAAGAAAAAATAAACGCACCCAAAGATTCATCGTTAAAAGAAGGAAATAATTATGAGCAGATCGCTTAAAAAAGGTCCATTTATCGACGAAAATTTAATGAAGAAAATTAAAGCTTTAAAAATAGGCGATAAAACTATTATTAAAACATGGGCAAGAGCAAGTATGATATCTCCTGAAATGGTAGGTTTTAATATCGGAGTACATAACGGAAAAGATCATATAACAGTATTGATTACAGAAGATATGATTGGCCATCGCCTGGGTGAATTTTCACCAACACGAAAATTCAGAGTTCATGGCGGAAAAATGGCCAAAGAACAGGCAAAAGAAAGCAGCTCCTCATCATCTGCATCCGCAGGAAAATCAGGAGAAACAAAATAAGAGATTAAATTATGGATTACGTTTTTAAATACAACTTTGTAAAAATTGCGCCAAGAAAAATTCGTCTTGTAACCAATTTAGCTAAAAGCTTCAGCCTTTCAGATGCATTGGCTCAATTAAAATTTTTAAGAAAAAATGCTTCCAAACCAGTTTATGAAATAATTAAATCTGCAATAGCCGCGCTTAAAGAAAAATCATTGGATTTAAATAATTTTAAAATAAAAAGCTTAACCTGCGATTCAGGAGCAGTTTTAAAACGAAGACATTATAAAAGCAGAGGCAGAACCGCAATGATCAAAAAACGCAGCAGTCACATTAAACTAGTTATAACAGAAATTAAATCAACAGATAAAAGCAAGCAAAATAAAAACATAGAAAATAAACAAAAAAGGATTGAAAATGGGACAAAAAGTCAACCCAAAAAGTCTACGAAATCTAATTAATAAAGATTGGGATTCACGCTGGATCAACAAAGAATTATTTGCTTATATTTTAGCTGCTGATCATATTATTAGAAATGCTATTCGTGGTAAAATCGGAAGAAATGGAATTGCAAGAATCATAATCGAAAGAAATATGCAGGAAACAAAAATTATTATCTTGACTTCGAAACCAGGATTAATTATCGGACGAAGCGGCAAAGGCATTAATGATTTAAAAGCTCATATTGAAAAAGTTTTTTACAAAGATGACAGTTTCAAACTCATCAATAGCAGAGTTGAAGAAGATAAGCTTTTCGAAATTAAGAAAAAATTAATGACTAATATCAAAATCGCAATTCAAGAAATTAAAGATCCGGGCTTATCGGCTAATTTAATCGGACAAGAAGTGGCCAATCAGCTAGAAAAGAGAATTCCATATAGAAAAGCTGTCAAAAGAACATTATCAAGATTATCAGAAAACAAAAAAATCATCGGAGTCAAAATAAAAGTTGCCGGACGATTAGACGGAGTTGATATTGCCAGAAATGAAAAATTTTCCCATGGTTCAATTCCTCTTTCAACAATTAAAGCCAATGTAGATTATGCATATACTCCGGCACAAACAACGCATGGTATTATAGGAATTAAAGTATGGATTTACAGAGAAGAAGATAAATAAGGATATAAAATGTTATTACCAGCAAAATTAAAACATAGAAAACAACCCAGACCTAAAGTTAAAGGCACTGCGCAAAAAGGCAATCTTGTTAGCTTTGGAAAATTTGCGCTAAAAGCTTTAGAATCCAGTTGGATTAGTTCACGTCAAATTGAAGCTGCGAGACGCGCTCTTACTCGTTATATTAAACGAGGAGGACAAGTCTGGATCAGAATATATCCTGACAAACCCATCACTACTCATGCCGCAGAAACCCCAATGGGTGGTGGAAAAGGCGCATTGGATCATTTCGTATCAGCAACAAAAAAAGGTAAAATAATTTTTGAATTAGACGGTGTTGATAAAGCTACCGCGCAAGAAGCATTACGTCTTGCCGCACACAAGCTTCCAATCAAAACTAAGTTTATTTCTGAGGAATAATTATGAAAATAAAAGAAGAATTAAAAACCTTGCGAACAAAGAAAACTGATTTATTATACAAAGAATTGCAAGATGAATATATTAATTTGCACAAACATAGATTTTCAGCAAAATTCAGAAATCTAAAAGATATAACCAAAATCAATAAAACAAAGAAAAAAATTGCTAGAATTTTAACAGTTATTAGAGAAAAAATTTAAGGTAAATAAGTATGAAAACCAAAAAAGTTATTATAGGAAAAATAATCAACGCCGGCAAACAAGAAACAGCAACTGTTTTAGTAGAAAGATTAAAAAAACATCCAAAATATAAGAAACAATTCAAGATTTCCAAAAAATATTTAGTGCATAATCCTGAAAATAAATTTAATACCGGAGAAACAGTTTCAATATTTGCAACCAGACCAATAAGTAAAAGAAAAAAATTTGTAATATTGTCAAACAATAAGGAAAAATAATGATTCAATTAAGATCAAGAATTAAAGTAGCTGACAATACAGGAGCAAAAATTATTGCTTGCATTAAGGTTCTTGGCGGAAAAGCACAAGACGAAGCACAGATTGGCGATATTATTACAGCATCGGTAAAAGACGCTAAGCCGCATGGAATTGTCAAGAAGAAAGAAGTGGTAAAAGCAATTATTTTAAGACAACGAAGCCCGTTTAAAAGAAAAGATGGAACCAGTATTAGATTTGATGAAAATGCCTGTGCTATAATAGATGACGACGGTAATCCAAGAGGAACAAAAATCACTGGTCCAATTGCACGGGAAATTAGACAGCTAGGCTATTCAAAAATCATTTCATTAGCACAAGAAGTATTATAAAACTATTTTTATGAACATCAAAAAAGGCGACAAAATATTAATTACCAAAGGCAAAAACAGCGGAAAATCCGCTATAGTTGATAAGGTATATCCAAAACAGGACAAAATTCTTGTTAATGGAGTAAATGTTTATAAAAAACATTTAAAGCCCAGTAAAAAAAATCCGCATGGCGGCATTATCAATATGACAATGCCGATTGCAAGAGCAAATGCAATGATAATTTGCCCATCATGCAATAAAAAAACAAGAATAACATATAAAATTGTTGACGGGAAAAAAATCCGAATATGCAAAAAATGCAAGCAGGCATTAAATAAATAACTTCTATGAAAAGACTAAAAGAACAAGTACAAAGCGAATTAAATAAAAAGATTTTAAACGAATTGAAATATAAAAATATTTTTCAAATTCCCAAACTTGAAAAAATCAGTATTAATATTGGAATTGGAAAATACAAAGACGATATGCCTAGAATTACAAGAATTGCCAACGATTTATATAAAATTACCGGTCAGAAACCAAAATTATGTAAATCCAAAAAAGCTATTTCCGGTTTTAAATTAAGAGAAGGTGATATCATTGGATTAAATCTTAATTTAAGAGGAAAAAGAATGTATGAATTTCTAGAAAAATTATTATATATCACTATTCCCCGAGTAAGAGATTTTCGCGGACTTAAAACTACAAGTATCGATCAAAACAACAACCTTACTATAGGAATTAGAGAAAACATAATTTTCCCAGAAATAGCATACGAACGAATAGAAGATATATATGGATTGCAAATTACTTTTGTTACAACCGCCAAAAATAATAAAGAAGCATTAATATTATTTAAAACATTAGGTTTTCCATTCGCAAAAATGGAAGACAAATAATCCGCTAAGGAAATTTATGGCAAAAAAAAGTTTAGTCGTTAAAACAAAGAGAAAACCAAAATATAAAACAAGGCTTATCCGCAGATGCACGGTTTGTGGTCGAGTCCGAGGATATATGCGTAAATTCGGGCTTTGCCGAATCTGTTTTAGAGAAAAAGCTTCTCGCGGAGAGATTCCTGGAATAATAAAATCATCTTGGTAAGAAGCAAACGTAATTTGCCTAAAAAAAGACAAAAAGGACAAATATGGATCCAATAGCAAACATGATTTCAACAATTAAAAATGCAATAGCTAATGATAACTCATCAGTTATAATTGGTTATTCAAAAATCAAAGAAAAAATCTTAGATAGACTTCAAAAATCTAATTTTATTGATAGTTTCAAGATCAAAGACAATGAGGACAACAAGAAAACATTGAAAGTTAATTTTAAATTTTATAATAATAAAAATGTCATCAGACACTTAAAAAGAGTCAGTAAACCTGGACTTCGCCGATATGTAGGCTACAAAGAAATTCCTCGTGTTTTAGGTGGATTTGGTGATGTATTGATTTCCACGCCAAAAGGAATTATGAACGGCAAAAATGCCCGTAGAGAAAAAATAGGCGGCGAAATTATTTGTGAGGTATACTAATGAGTAGAATGGGCGGAAAACCAATTAAAATATTAGATAATGTAACCGTAAATCAAAACGGTAGGGATATTTTAGTCAAAGGCAAAAACGGAGAAAATACTGTCAGTATTCCAATAAATATAGAAGCTTCGATCAAAGACGGTGAAATTATTTTATCAAGAAAAAATAACGCCAAACTAAGTAAAGCTCTTCATGGAGTGACACGCAAACTATTAATTAATGCTATCCAAGGAGTTTGTGAGTTATTTCAAAAACAGCTTGATATTGTAGGAGTTGGATATAGAGTTGCGCAAAAAGGCGATAATCTGGAATTAAATGTCGGATATTCAAATCCCGTAACTGTAGAAAAACCTGCAAACATTTTTTTCAAAGTTCAAAAAAACAGCATTATTGTTTCCGGTAATGATAAACAAAAAGTTGGCGAAGTTGCTGCCAAAATAAGAGCAATAAGACCACCTGAACCTTATAAAGGCAAGGGTATAAAATATTCCGACGAAATAATTAAACGAAAATCCGGCAAAGCGGCAAAAGCTGCCGGGGCCTCTGCTAAATAATTAAATACTATATATGAAAAATAAAATTGCGCGAAAAGAAAAAATTTCTAAAAAAATCAAACAGGTTTCGGACCGAATTAGAGTTGTTGTATATAAAAGCTTGAAATATGATTATCTTCAAGCAATCGACGATAAAAATGGTGAAACCTTGGCTGGTTTGTCAACGAAAAAATTTAGTAAAGAAAAAAGCGATGTTAAAACTCAGAAATTTGCCCAAGAATTTGCAGAAGCTTTATCTAAAAAAAATATTAAACAAATTGTGTTTGATCGACGCGGTTATAAATATCATGGACGCATCAAAGCAATATGCGATGAATTAAGAAAAAATGGAATAAAATTTTAAGGTTTATATGCAACATACAAAAGAAAAAAAAGAATTTATTGAAAAAGTCATTCAAATCGATAGAGTTTCACGAACTGTAAAAGGCGGACGCAGAATTAGATTTCGCGCACTTGTTGTAATTGGAAACATGAAAGGCAAAGTTGGAGTTGGAACAGGTAAAGCACAAGAAGTTATTACTGCAATTAATAAAGCCATCAGTACAGCCAAAAAGAACATTATTGATGTTCCGATTGTTAATGAAACAATTCCTCACGAAGCAAGAATCAAAGAAGGAAGCGCAATTGTTTTCTTGAAACCTGCATCAAAAGGCACCTCGATTATTGCCGGTGGTTCAGTGCGCGCAGTTCTAGAATTGGCAGGGATCAAAAATGTTATTGGTAAAATTCTCGGTAGTTCTAGTAAGATGAACAATGTCAAAGCTACATATCTGGCTTTAAAAAATTTTATGACAAAACCAAATTTCGAAAATAAAAACAATACACTAAAAGATAAAAATACTAAAAATGAAAATAAATAATATAGAATTTAAAGCATACAAAAAAAGTAAACGTGTCGGCCGAGGCACCAGCGGAAAAGGCGGAAAAACTGGCGGCCGAGGTACCAAAGGACAACGTGCCAGAGCAGGCTTTAATGTACCTATTGGTTTTGAAGGCGGACAAACAAAGCTTTTTCGTAAATTACCTAAAGCTGGAGGATTTAAATCAAGAAAACCACGTAATTACATTATCCAATCATCTAAAATAAATGATAATTTTAAAGATGGCGAAAACGTCAGTATTAAAACTCTAAGCGATAAGAAAATGCTTTCTGATCGCACATCAGCTCAAAAAGTAAAAATATTGTTTGATAAACCATTAAAAGTAAAAGTAATTCTCGCAAGCAATATACTTGCATCTAAGAAAATTAAAAAAGCCGGCAAATAACTTGCTATGTCTAAACTAAAACAAATCATAGCTAATACTGATTTAAGAAAAAGAATTTTATACACATTAGGACTACTAATTATTTTTAGATTTTTAGCTCATATTCCAATCCCGGGCGTAAGCCTAACGGAACTAAGAGATTTCTTTAATCAAAATCAGCTTTTTGGTTTACTTAATCTTTTTACCGGTGGAGCAATGAGAAACTTTTCACTGGTTATGATGGGAGTTGGACCTTATATTACGGCATCAATTATATTTCAGCTTTTGACAATTGTTGTTCCTAGCCTTGAACAACTAAATAAAGAAGGTGAATACGGCCGAAAAAAAATAAATCATTATACTAGAATTGCTACTTTGCCTTTGGCATTTCTGCAAGCTTATGCTATGATCGCACTTCTCAAATCCCAAGGCATTGTAATAGATTTCAATACCTATGAGCTGATTTTAGCAATGATCACAATGTCTGCCGGCACTATTCTTCTAATGTGGATTGGCGAACTGATATCAGAAAATGGCATCGGCAACGGCATATCCTTAATTATTAGTTTGGGAATTATTGCTAATGTGCCAACAAGCTTATTCCAAACTCTTTCTGTAAGCGCATTTGACGCAAGTCAAATTGTCGGAATAGTATTGATTTTAATTTTTGCAATTATAGTTATAGCGGGAATTATTTATATTAATGAGGCTGAACGTAGAGTGCCAATAACCTATGCCAGACGTGTGCGGGGCCATAAAACATATTCTGGAGTTGATACTCATCTTCCGATAAAAGTTAATATCGCTGGAGTTATCCCAATTATTTTTGCGCTGTCTATGATTGTTTTTCCTGAAGTAATCGCAAAGCTTTTCTCGCAGGCAAAATCTCAAACAATTGTTAATATTGCACAATGGATTCAGCATATATTTCAAAACCAATGGTTTTATGGAGCAATCTATTTTATTTTGGTAATTCTGTTCACATTTTTTTATACATCAGTTGTATTTCAACCAACTCAAATTGCCAAAAATTTACAAAACCAAGGCGGTTTTATTCCCGGTATTCGACCTGGTCGGGAAACTGCAGATTATTTACAATCAATAGTAATAAAAATTGCTTTTATCGGCGCTCTTTTTCTCGGCACAATAGCGGTGCTGCCATTTGTGGTGCAATCAATTTCAGGTATTTCCACATTAGTCATTGGCGGCACTGGAATATTAATAGTTGTTTCAGTTATAATTGATACTATGAGACAAATCGAATCGCATTTGGTTTCTCATAGTTATGATAATTACTAAAAATGGCTAAAAACAGCAAAAGAAATCTAATTTTATTTATTATTTTTATAGTGCTTTTTTGCACTGCTGTTTATGTATATGTATCTTCAAATAGTGATAAAAATATTTCTACCAACAATAATAAAGAAAATGATAAATTATCAATTACTTCAGCCAGTCCAAGCATTAATACACTAAACTACGAAGGACATTTATATTATTTCAGAATCACTGATGGCAATTTTGAAATATATTCAAAAAAAGGATCAGAAGAAGAAAAATTAGTATTTTCGGATAAAGACGAATCGCAAAAAATAAAATTCGCTAGTAGCATAACTTCTTCCGGAAAACTATTGGCTTTAATGTCACCGCGCGATCAAATGTTCGGCGGGTCTCTTGATTTAATTTCTTCTGATGGATCAGGAAATATTGACAAAATCATTGATAATTTTGTCACTAGTCAACCGCCAATCATCAGCCCAAATGGTGAACAAATCGCTTATGTTTTATTTTCTAATGACGAAAAAAATTATGGTTTCACGCTATACCTAATGGATTTATCAGGTCAAAATAAAACCAAAATAGACTCTAATCCTTCAGGCATAACTAATTTAAACTGGAGTCGCGACGGAAATACGCTAGCATACTTGGCAGATAACACTGTTAAAGCATACAATATCGAAAATGCGGAAAGCCAAACAATCTATAAACCTAATACTAATAAGATTTCCTATTTATCATTCGGCACAGATAAAAATATTTTGCTAGTGATCACCAATGAATCAAAATCAGAAATACTTAATTTAAATCTTCAATCTCAAAAAACCACTAATTTTTATAATTCCTCTGATATAATAAATAGCGCATTATGGCTTAATAACGAAGCTACAATTGCAGGATTTAGCATTAAAGACAAAAAAGAATTAAATATTATCGATCTAAATAATAATATTTCCAACATAGGCAAAGCCGAAGGACTGATTAAATGGAACGAATAAAACCAAATATAATTATTTTGGGTCCTCAGGGTTCTGGAAAATCAACGCAAAGCGATATTTTGGCTGATAAATATGGTTTTCAACAAATTTCTATCGGCAATATTGCAAGAAAAATCATTGCCTCAAAAAGCACAATTGGAAAAGAAATGAAAAAATATGAATCAGCTGGAAACTTAATTCCAGATTCAATAATTATTAAGGATGTTTTAGAACCAACACTTAAAAAAATTGCCAAAAAAAACGGATTAGTTTTTGATGGTATCCCAAGAAATGAAAAACAAACAAAATTATTCATAAATACACTTACGAAATGTAAAATTGCAATTCCTTATCTAATATATCTCTCCATTCCACCTTCTGTGGCGAAACAAAGAATAGCCGACAGAAGAATTTGCTCTATCTGCGGAAAAATACACAGTTCCAGCAAAAAAAAATTAGCATTAGCCAAATGTTCAAAATGTGGAAATGTTTTAGACGCAAGAAGTGATGATCAAGACGAAAAAATTATACAAAAAAGACTAGATATTTTTTATAAAAACAGCAAAAAAATCATTGATTATTTCAAAAAAATTAAGCATTATATCTATATTAATGGCAATCCATCCATAAAAAAAGTAAATAGCGAAATTATTTCTAAAATAAACCAATTATAATGAAAATTAAAAATGATGCTGAAATTAAAATTATGAAAGAAGGCGGCTTAATTTTAGCAAAGATTCTTAAAAACCTTAAAAACTACATCAAACCGGGAATGATTACCATGGATATTGAAAAACGAGCTAATGGTTTATTGCAAAAATATCATGTTAAATCTGCCTTTAAAGGTTTTAATAGTTATCCATTTAGCACCTGTATTTCAATAAATGAAGAAATAGTCCATGGTTTGCCTAGTGGCAAGCTCATAAAAGAAGGTGATATTGTTGGAATAGATTTTGGAGTGCGACACAAAGGCTATAATACTGATTCAGCTTTTACAATAGGCATTGGAAAAATAAACCAAAAAAATCAAAAACTCATTGATATTACTAAAAAATCACTTGATAATGCTATTCAAAAAATCAAACCCGGTGTCCATCTTGGAGATATTCAAGCCGTAATTCAAAAAACGATTGTAGACAATAAATTAGTGTTGGTTAAAAATTTAACTGGTCATGGAATTGGCAAAAATCTACAAGAAGAACCAATTATCGAAAACTTTGGCCAAGCCGGCGAAGGAATCATATTAGCTCCGGGAATGGTATTTTGTTTAGAACCAATGGCCACCTTTGGAAATGGCAAAATTAGTGTTTCACCAGACGGATGGACAATAGTAACTTCTGATGCCACATTATCTGCACATTTTGAACATACAATAGTTGTTACCAAAAAAAATTGCGAAGTCTTGACCAAATTTTAAATATCTGTTATTATGCAAATAAGTATAAATTCAAGGAATAATTATACTGTGTTAAAGCTATTAAATATATAATATAATTAATTATATTAGGTTTTATTTTATTTAAATGACAAAAGAAATAATAGAAGCAGGCGGTTATGTTGAAGAAGCATTACCAAACGCAAATTTTAAGGTAAAATTAGATAACGGTCATACAATTCTTGCTCATATAAGCGGAAAAATAAGAAAGAATTTCATCAGAATTTTACCTGGAGATAAAGTTATTGTGGAAATGACTCCATACGACCTGGAAAAAGGAAGAATCACTAAAAGATTATAAATATGAAAGTAAAAGCATCGGTTAAAAAAATCTGTCAAAAATGTAAGGTTATAAGACGCAAAGGCGCCGTAAGAATTGTTTGTGAAATTAAAAAACACAAACAACGACAAGGATAATTATTTAAGGAATAATCATGGCTAGAATTGCAAACGTAAATATCGCAGACAATAAAAGAGTGTTAATTGGGTTAACATATATTTATGGTATCGGCAACACTTTGGCCAAAAAAATCTGCGAAACAACTCAAATAGATATTAATAAAAAAATTGGTGAGCTTGATGAAAAAGAACTTGATAAAATACGTTCATACATTGATCAAAATATCAAAGTTGAAGGTGATTTAAAATTAATCATTAATCAAAACATCAAACGACTTAAAGAAATAAAAACATACAGAGGCACAAGACATATCAAAAAACTTCCTGTTCGAGGTCAAAGAACAAAAACCAACGCGAGAACAAAAAGAGGCAAACGGGTTTGCGTAGGATCAGGAAGACGTTCAGCCTCAGAAAAAACATAATATTTATTTAAATTTTATATGTCAACTAAAAATTCCCAAAAAAAGAAAAAAAGAAAACAAGTTAATAGTGTCAAGAATGCCTGTATTTATATTAAAGCAACATTCAATAACACTTTAATTACCATAACCGACAACGATGGAAATGTTTTATCTTGGTCAAGTGCTGGTCATTTAGGGTTTAAAGGCGCAAGAAAAGCAACTCCATACGCCTCTCAGATGGCAACAGAAAATGCCTTAGATAAAGCAAAAATGTATGATATTTCTTCCATGAAAATTTTTGTATCAGGAGTAGGACCAGGAAGAGAATCAGCAATCAGAACATTTAATAATAAAAATTATCATATCACCGGAATAAAAGACGTAACTCCAATGCCACACAATGGCACAAGACCAAAGAAACCTAGAAAAGTATAATAAAAATTTATTAATCTAAAATAAACAAAAATGAGTTTGCAAGCTATAAAATGTAAATTATGCAGGAGGGAAGGTAATAAGTTATTCCTAAAAGGGGAAAGATGTTTTGGTGTTAAATGCGCCTTTACCCGACGTTCGTATGCTCCTGGCCAAAACGGCAAAAAATTTGCCGGCAAGAGTTCAGATTACGGCAAACAACTTCGCGCCAAACAAGCTTGCAAAAGAACATATAAAATAAGAGAGAGAGTTTTAAGCAAATATTACAATATTGCCGCCAAATCAAAAGGTGCGACAGGAGAAAGAATCCTTCAAATTCTAGAAACTAGATTTGATAATGTTTTATATAGATTAGGTATGGCAGAATCACGCAGTCATGCTCAACAGATTATTAATCACGGCCATACTTTAATAAACGGTAAAAAAGTAGATATTCCTTCGTACAATCTAAAGCTAAACGATAAAATCAGTTTTGATGATAAAACAAAAAAATCAAGTAAAAATACTAACAACAAAAATATAATTCCATTATGGATGCAATTTAATAAAGAAAAACACGAGGCAACCATATTAAGAATTCCAACCAAAGATGAGATTCAAACAGATATAGATATAACATTAATAGTTGAATTTTATAGTAGATAATTAGTGGAGGTAAAAATGTCCATTATCAATGATATTGATCTTGCAAATGTGAAAATTATAAAAAATGAAACAAATTCTGCAACTTTTATATTTGAACCATTATTTCCCGGCTATGGTGTTACAATTGGCCATGCTTTAAGAAGAGTATTACTTTCTTCTTTGCAAGGTTCAGCAATTACAAACGTTAAAATTGATGGCACAACTCACGAATTCACTACGATTAAAGGAGTTCGCGAAGACGTAATGGATATAATACTTAATTTAAAACATCTTGTCATTAAATCATATTCAGACGAACCAGTAGTTCTAAAACTTCAAAAAAAAGGTCCCGGTAAGGTTACAGCTGAAGATTTTGTTAAGAATTCTCAAATAGAAATCCTTGATCCAGGACAATACATTGCTACTTTAGAAAAAGATGGTAAACTTAATCTTCAAGTAACTGTCGAAAAAGGATTCGGATATGTTCCTATCGAAAAAAGAGAAGAAAAAACCAAAACTGAAATAGGCAACATTGCAATTGATGCAATATATAATCCAGTTAAAAAAATCAATTATCAAGTCGAAAACACACGTGTTGGAAGTGCTACGGATTATAACAAATTAATTCTTAATATTACCACCAATGGAACAATTACTCCAGAAGAAGCTTTGAAATTAGCAATAGAAATATTAACCAACTACTTAGCAAAATTAATTCCATCCGTTCCGACCGAAAAGAAAGTTTTAGCTAAAAAAGCCAAAATTCAGAAAAAAGTAGTTAAAACAAAATCTAAATCTAAAAAGAAATGAGAAAATTAGGAAGAAAAAATAAACATCGTCATCAAACATTAAAAAATTTAGCAATGTCTATTTTGATTTATGAAAAAGTAACCACAACCCAAGCCAAAGCAAAAGAAGTGAGAAGTTTGGTGGAAAAATCAATAAATATTGCAAAAAAAAATGATTTAAATGCCAGAAGAAGATTATTAAGTCTTTTCTTGCACAACAAAAATGTAGTCAAAAAACTTACAGAAGATATTGGCAAGCGTTTTAAAGATGTTAATTCAGGATATACTAAAATATACAAAACAAACTCACGACTTGGAGACAACGCTTCCATGGCAATAATTATTTTGTCAAAAAGTAAATTTCTCAATAATCTCAAAACGGAAAAAGAAGAAAATAAAGAAGAGAAAAAAGTTTTAGTAAAAGAAAAAACAAAATAATATGAACACAAAAGAAGTAATTACAGTTAAAATTAATGCAGCCGATAAGATATTAGGACGATTATCTACTGAAATAGCCAACACTCTAAGATCAAAAAACGATCCAAATTTTGAATATAACAAAATTAATCCAGTTAAGGTAATTGTTTATAATGCCACAAAAATTGTTTTAACCGGCAAGAAAGAAAATCAAAAAATATATTACCGACATTCAGGATACCTAGGCGGATTAAAAGAAACATCATATAAAAAAATGAAGGTCAAGTTTCCCGAAAGAATTATCTACAATGCCGTCAAAGGAATGTTGCCTAAAAATCGTTTACAGAAATATTGGCTAAAGAATTTAGAGATACTAAGCGGAGAAATCAATGATAAATAAAGACAATACTAAAATTTTCACTGGTAAATATTATTACGGGCTTGGAAGAAGAAAAACCTCTATTGCCAAAATTAGATTGTATCCTGGGAAAGGTGGGGTTGTTATTAATGGCAAAAATCTTGAAGATCTAGAAAAACAAAATAATTATACTCAAGCTTTGGTACTGACAAATAACAAAAACAAATTTAATGTTTCCGTAGTGGTCCGCGGTGGTGGTTTGACTGGATGGAAGGATTCAATAAATTTGGCTTGCGCACGCGCATTAGTAAATTTTGATAAAAATTATCGACAAATATTAAAAAAACACGGATTTTTACGCCGTGATCCTCGTGAAGTTGAACGTAAAAAACCTGGTCTCAAAAAAGCTCGACGTGCTCCTCAATGGCAAAAACGTTAATATTGGCGGCATATATTTAAGCTTGCACACTATTGTCCTCTTTGATAATAGTGATAGTTGTGCTAGAAATTATTTTCACTTTCAAATGGAATAACAATATGGTATCATAAAAATACTATGAGCCAATTTAGAATGCAAAAAATTGATTCCGAAATTAGAAATTTAGTAAGTAAAATTATTAATAATCTGTTTTGTGATGAACTAAATTTTCCGACTATAAATTTTGTGATTACTTCTAAAGACTTAAAAACCTCAAAAATATATATAAGCTTTGCATCTGAAAATCAAGAAAAACAATTTAAGAAACTAGAATCACGTTCATATTTAGTACAAAGAGAATTCGCCAATTCAATAAAACTTAGAAAAACACCCAAACTAATTTTTTTATTAGATACTAAACAATCAGCAATCGATAAGGTTGAAACAATCCTTGATAAATTTTCAAAACAATGAAAACGAGAACTTACTTGTTTATAATTTTTTGTATTACCCTTTTTGCCTTAGGTTTTTTTATGCTAATTTTATTAAATATAGATCCATATAAATCTGATTTCTTAACAATTAGTATATTTTATATAACATTTGCTGTATTTATCATGGGCATAATAACATTGCTAGGATTTTATTTTAGAATTAAAATGAATAATAACGAAGTATTTTTTTCAAATTTTAAACCAGCATTAAGACAAGCTTTTTTGATTACCTTAGTGATTGTCGGATTATTAATTCTACGAACGTTAAGAGTCTTGACATGGTGGGACGGAGTTATGTTCGCTCTGGCAATCTTACTTCTAGAACTTTATTTTCAAAACAAGAAAATAATAGGCATAAAGGATAAACAAATTGCATCATGAATAATTTAGGAAATCTACATCCAATTACAATTTATTTGCGTCAAGCTATCAATATCTTTGAAAAACTTGGTTTTGATGTATATGAAGGACCTGAAGTAGACAATGAATGGTATAATTTTGATGCGGTTAATACTCCGGCAGACCATCCTTCGCGCGATATGCAGGATACTTTTTGGCTAAAAAACGGCAAACTTTTGCGAACTCAAACAACTAACTCACAAGTTCGTTACGGAGAAACTCACAAACCTCCCATTAAAGTAGTAGTGCCCGGCAATGTATATAGGAATGAAGCAACTGATTATAAACACGAATCAACCATAATACAAATGGAAGGATTATATATCGACAAAAATGTTTGCGTGGGAAATTTATTCTGGACATTGAGAGAATTCTTTAAAAAAATGTATGGCGAAAAAACTAAAATCCGTTTCAGACCAAGCTACTTTCCTTTTGTGGAACCGGGCTTCGAAGTTGATGCGCTATACAAAGGAAAATGGCTAGAATTGCTTGGCGCCGGAATGGTTCATCCAGTGGTGATAAAAAATATGGGAATTGATCCAGAAAAATATTCTGGTTTTGCTTTTGGATTGGGTATTGATCGTCTCGCAATGCTAAAATTCGGGATCGAGGATATTCGGCATTTTCGCTCTGGCGATTTAAGATTCTTAAAACAATTTTAAATTTAAAAGGAATATATATGAAAGAAATTAAATCAGGAAAATATATGCATTTTAAAGGAAAAATCCATGAAGTTATAGGTGTTGCAAAACACTCGGAATCACTAGAGGAATTTGTTGTTTACAAACATGACGGTAGTCTATGGATTAGACCCAAAAAAATGTTTTTAGAATTAGTCGAACGAGGTGGAAAAATTACACCACGATTTAAATATATAGACAAAAAATAATTATGAAGATTTCATATAATTGGTTAAAAGAATTCGTTGGGTTTAATAAATCGGCAAATGAGCTTGCCAAAGATTTAAATTTAAAAAGTGTTGCAGTTGAAGAGGTTATACAAAAAATTGACGATAACATCATCATAGGAGAAGTGCTTGCCATAAAATTACATCCAAACGCTGACAGATTAAGTATCGTTACTGTTAATAATAATAGAGAAATATTACAAATCGTTTGTGGAGCAAAAAATTTTAAAGTAGGGGATAAGGTTCCGCTTGCACAAATCGGTGCAAGAATAGGCGATATCGAAATAACCGAAGCACAAATCCGTGGAGTAAAATCTTATGGAATGCTTTGCTCGGAACGCGAACTTAACTTAAGTAATGCACATGAAGGAATTAAAATTTTGCCAGACACTTATATTCCGGGCAAAAAATTAAACGACTACATTGCCGGCGATGCACTTTTAGATATTGAAATAACTCCTCAAAGAGGAGATTTGCTATCACATATTGGTATTGCGCGTGAAATCAAAGCAATTTATGAAAAAAAAATAAAAAATCCCGAAATCGCTAAAAATTTCGCTAGCAAAACCGATTTAAATGTTTATATTGAGGAAAAATCTCTTTGTCCACAATATTATGGACTAAAAATTAATAATATCAAAATAGCTCCTTCGCCAAAATGGCTAAAGGATCGCCTTGTTTTTCTTGGCATTAAGCCAATCAATAATGTTGTTGATATAACTAATTATGTACTCCTAGAACTTGGTCAGCCGCTTCATGCTTTTGATGCGCAAAAAATCATAGACAATAAAATAATTGTTAGAGTCTCTGGAGAAATGGAAAAAACTATCACCCTGGATGGAGCTTCGCGAACTCTACCAAAAAATAGTCTTGTAATATCCGATAAAGAAAAAATATTAGCAATTGCCGGCATAATGGGTGCAAAGTGTTCTGAAATTAGTGATAATACAAAAGAAATAATTCTTGAATCTGCTGAGTTTGATGCAAAATCTGTTCGCAAATCATCAAAACAGTTAGGCCTTTCTACTGAAGCAAGTTATAGATTTGAACGAGGAATTAATTCTGCAAATGTGGAATTTGCTTTAAAACGTGCGACTAAATTAATTACCGAAATTGCCGGTGGTCATGCGGAAAAAATTGTTTCATGCGGTCAGATGCCTCAAGAAAAACAAATTAAAATTGATTATAACGGCATTAATTCATTATTGGGAATAGAGATAAATAAATCAAAAATTATAGACATTCTATCCCGACTTGATTTTATAGTAAATAATAATATTGCAAAAGTTCCATTTTATCGCCACGATCTAAATATCTGGCAAGACTTGGCAGAAGAAATCGGTAGAATCTATGGGTACGATAAAATTAAAATGCAAAAAATTAAAAACACCAAACCTTATCAAAAATCTTCATATTTCAAAAAAGAAAAAATAAAAGACGAATTGGTAAAATCAGGCTTTACAGAAATATATAATTATATTTATTTATCAGATAAGGATATTAAAACTGCTGAAATTCCACAAAATAATCTTATCGAAATCGCCAATCCGATTCAAAACGAAAATAAATACTTAAGGTCATCACTAATCCCAGGATTACTAAAAAATGTAGCAAAAAATCCTGCCTTCGATCCAATACTTTTATTTGAATTTGGAAATGTTTTTATAGAAAATAAAGAAATCAATCATCTTGGAATCATTGCGGCGGGGAAAAATGCAGATGAAGCGATAAAAAATGTACAAGACAATCTAATTAAAAATTTAGGAGCCAATGCAAACGACCTACAGATAAAATCCATTCCTAACAACAAACTTCTGCAGTACAAAATAAAAAAATCACGCGTATATGCGACAGAGTTTGCAACGCAAAGTATTTTAGAAAAAATTACTATAAATGACAAAACTTCATTATTAGATTCTTCAACACCAAAAATAAATTATCATTATATTTCGCAATTTCCGCCATTATGTCGCGATCTAGCTTTTATAGTTGATAAAAATATCGATGCGCAACTCATTACTTCAAACATAAAAAAATATTCCGACAAAGTTTTACTAGTGGAACTTTTTGACGAATTTATATCGCCCAAATTTGGAACTGACAAGAAAAATATCGCTTTTCATATTTTTCTTCAAGATATAAAAAAATCATTAACCAATAATGAAGCAGAAAGTATCATACAAGAAATTATCAAAATGATTAAAGAAAAATATTCTGGCAAATTAAGAGCTTAATATATTTTGGAAAGGAAGTAATTATGAAAGCATATTACAAATTAGTGCGTGATAAAATTCCTCAAATTTATAAAAAAGAGCATAAGAATATTAAAACTAAAAAATTAAACAAAGAAGAATTTAATTATTATTTAAAAATAAAATTAAAGGAAAAAGTAAATGATTTTTTAGATTCTAAAACTCTAGGTCAAACCATAGATGAACTTACTGAAATATATGAGGTCTTGGACAATATTACAAAAAATTTAAATTTAACATCAGCAAAGATAAAAGCTCTTCAAGATAAAAAAAGGAAAGACTTAGGTGGTTTTAATGATAAACAATTCTTAATTTTAATAAAGGAGTAAAAAATATGCAAAGAATTTTATCCAATAAAGTAAGTAAATATTTGGGGCAAACTATAAAAATGGAAGGTTGGGTTCATGCAAGACGCGATCATGGAAAACTAATTTTCATTGATCTAAGAGACAAATATGGAATTACTCAAGTTGTTTTTTTACCGAAAACCAAAGCGCATGAAATAGCCAGTGAGCTAAGATCAGAATTTGTAATAACCATAGTTGGCAAGGTTAATGCAAGACCTCAAGGAATGCAAAATAAAAAAATTGCTTCAGGAAATGTAGAACTGGAAGCAGTTGAACTTAAGATTCTCAATCAATCAAAAACTACACCATTTGAACTTGATAAAAATACTTTACCTGTCGATGAGGATATTAGAATGAAATACCGTTATCTCGATCTGAGATCAGAGAGAATGAAAAATAACATAATTATGCGAGATAAAGTAATTACCTTCATTCGTGAATATATGCACAATGAAGGATTTGTAGAAATAGAAACTCCATATATCACCAAAGGAACACCGGAAGGAGCACGGGAATATATCATTCCATCACGTTTACATAAAGAACAATTTTATGTTTTGCCACAATCACCTCAACAATTTAAACAGTTATTAATGGTGGCTGGTTTTGAAAAATATTTTCAAATAGCACGATGTTTTAGAGATGAAGATCCGCGCGGTGATCGACAACCAGAATTTACACAATTTGATTTCGAACTAAGTTTCACCACACAAGAAGAAATTATAGAATTAACAGAAAAATTACTTATTAGTTTAGTGGAAAAATTATATCCTCAAAAACATTTCACTCATGTTCCATTTCCTCGAATTTCTTGGAATAAAGCAATGGACAAATATAAATCTGACAAACCCGACCTAAGAAAAAATAAAAATGACCACGATGAAATTGCAGCTTGTTGGATAATTGATTTTCCAATGTTTGAACGCGATGCCAACGGCAAAATTACCACTGCTCATCATCCATTTACAATGCCGAATAAAAACGATTTGCATTTAATGGAAAAAGATCCTTTAAAAGTCAGAGCAAATTCATACGATTTAGTGATTAATGGTTACGAGATTTCGAGTGGAAGCATTAGAATACATGATCGCGAAACACAAAATAAGGTTTTTGAAACTCTAGGACTTTCAAAAAAAGAAATTGAAGCTAAATTCGGACATATTTTAAAAGCATTTGAATACGGAGCTCCTCCTCATGGCGGATTCGCACCTGGTATTGATAGACTTCTTATGATTTTACAAAACGAACCATCGATTCGTGAAGTTATTGCCTTTCCAAAGACTGGAGATGCTAGAGACTTAATGATGGATGCTCCATCGATTCTTTCTAAAAAACAACTCAATGAAGCTAATATTGAAGTTAGGAATTCTAGAAAAATAGATAAGTAGCATTGCAAATATATTTACTTTATGAGAAATAAACTATTGATTTTGGCAATTATTATTTTGATTGGATGTATAGTATACATCAATTTTAGTAATTGGCAGAAAACTCATTCTCAAGCACAAAGCAAACCTCAAGAAACTGAAAAAATAATCAAATCGTTGGAATTAAAAAACAGTAATTATAATCTCACCAAATCTACTCAATTAATCGCACAAAGAAAAAGTAATGCCTATGAAACAGACATATATGCTGATTCTTATATTTTAATAGATAAGGATTCTGGACAGATTTTGGCTAAAAAAAATGAAAACTACAAAATGCCTATCGCTTCTACTACAAAAATTATGACTGCTATTATTGCTCTAGAAAATTACAATCTTAACGATACCATCACAATCAGTAATGAAGCTAATTCTCAAATCGGATCAACTATATATCTTGGCGCAGGGCAAAAATTTCTTGTTATGGATGTTTTATATGATCTTCTGGTCAAATCAGGCAATGATGGTGCGTATGCTCTTGCAGAAAAAATGGGTGTTAATAAATTTATTGATTTGATGAATCAAAAAGCCAAATACTTAGGAATTGCAAATACTCATTTTTTAGATCCCGCAGGTCTTGATGACCAAGGTTTTTCCACAGCTTATGATTTAGCCTACATCACAAAATACGCATTAAAAAATGAAGTATTTCGTCGAATTATTTCAACTCAAGAAGCAAAAATTTATTCAATTAACGATTCGTATGAATATATATTAGAAAACTCTAATCGTTTAATACTGCCTGATGAGTTATTTTATCTGCCGTATGCAATCGGCGTTAAAACAGGCAATACACCAGATGCAGGACATTGTTTAGTTTCAGCCGCAGTAAAAGATAATCATACTCTAATTAGCGTAATTCTGCACACCGACGAAGATACCGCAGACGCCAGCGCTAAGGAAAGCAAAAAACTTTTAGAATGGGGTTTTGATAATTTCGAATGGAAAAATTAAACATTTGACAGTTTTTAATAATTAATTTATATTTATATACGAACGTATAATTATTAAAAAATATTTATGTCAATTATTGATAAATTACTAGTACTCTTTGACGATGAAAAAAGCCGCACACTAATGGATGTAAAAAATATTTTTCCTTCTTTTACCAAACAAGTGCTATCATCATCTCTTGGACGCATTAGTGCTAAAGGGTTTCTAATAAAGAATAAAAGTAACGGTCGTTATGTGATTACTAGTATTGGCAGAAAAAAAATCACCGACGAACTTGAAAATCTAAAGAAATTCGAAGAAAGAGAAAGATCGAATCATTGCAGATTTGTAATATTTAACATTCCGGAAGCACAGAGAGTTAGCCGCGATCTAATGCGTATTTTCTTAGTCAATAATGGATATATTAGAATTCACAATACTGTATGGATTAATTTTTATTCTGATAAAACAAGATTAGAAGAGATAATCGCAGAACTAAAAATAAATAATCAAATATTAACTTTTGAAGCCGAAATTAACAAACAATATATTGACGATATCTACAAATATATTCATTGTGATTTCACTCTACTGCATAAAGAATATTCTGATTTTATTAAAAAAGCCCAAAGTTTTATTAAACTAAAAAAGAAAAATCAATTTGACGCACAATGTTTAGTGTTTGATTTTTCGAAAATCATAAAAAAAGACCCGACACTACCCAAACAATATTTATCCAAAACATATAATGGATTTAAAGCATACGAACTGTATTCCAGAATTAGACAATATTGTTACTAATTATTTTTGAGAACTATACTTCTTCAATCCTTCTCTTGCCGCTTCTTGTTCAGCTTCTTGTTTAGAACTGCCGTTTCCTTCACCAATTTTATCATCTTTTAGATAAACACCCATTATAAATTTCTTGGCGTGATCTGGCCCAGTTTCGGAAATTAATTCGTAATGTGGAGTAATACCAAATTTTTCCTGAACTATTTCCTGAAATTGGCTTTTTGCATCAATATACAATTGGTGTTCTATAATTTTTGGTAAATCAATTATTAGATTATCTCTGACAAATTTTTTGGCAACATCATATCCTTGATCCAAGTAAATGGCTCCTATTAACGCTTCGAGCGCATTGGCTAAAATAATTTTTCTCGATTTACCAGTACTTGCTTTTTCGCCTTTGGAAAGCAGCATATAATCATCAATATTTAATTTTTGAGCTAGCTTTGACAAATTATCGCCTTTAACCAAAGCACTCCTCCAATTAGTTAAAACACCTTCAGGATCAGAATATTTTTTATATAAAAACTCTGTTACAATCAATTCTAATACAGCATCACCAAGAAATTCTAATCTTTCATTGTGTTCCAAACCCGTCTCTTTATGTTCATTTAAATACGAACGGTGAATGAATACTTGTTTAAGTAAATCAAAGCAATTAAACTTAATTTTAATTACGTCTTCAATTTTTTTTATTTTATTAAATTCCGGCATAAACTTATTTATTTAAATCAATTAGATTAACCTTTTCTTCCTCGTCTTTTTTACCTTCTTCTTTATATCTCGAATCGCTTTTGAACAGTGTGCCAAGCACTCCATTTACAAATTTTGACGAGCTTTCACTTCCATATGATTTTGCCAATTCAACTGCTTCGTTAATTACCACTTTTGGTGGAATATTTTTTTCATGAGTCAGTTCAAATACTGAAAGGCGCAATATAGTCTTATCGATAACTGCAATTTGTTCAATAGGCCATTCAGGTGCACATTCTTCGATTACTTTATCAATTTCTTTTATATTTTTGATTATTCCTAGTAAGTTATTCTTAACAAATTCTTTATCGCAATCTTCTTTAAAATTTGCTATGTTTCTTTTCATTATTTTACTAATATCAAATTCACCCTTCTTGAAATCCCATTCATAAAGAGACTGCATAATTATAATTCTTGATAAATGCCTATTTGCCATATTTTTATGTTTTTGTACACTATTTATTTTTTATATCTTTCTTGTCTTTCTTGCCAAATTCTATAATTTGCTCATTATTATAAGTACCACAATTAGGGCAAATTGTATGCGCAAGCTTTGATTCGTTACATTTCGGACAAAGTATTAAATTAATTTTCTTTAACGCATGGTGCGAACGTCTATTATTGCGTCTTGTTCTAGTTAATCTCTTCTTTGGTACTGCCATTACTTTTCTCCCTTTCCTACTTTATCTATTACATAAGAAACTTTTGTTTCCTTGATAAAGGTATTTTACATATTATTAGTATTATTTGGTAGTAAAATTATACCACAATGGATAATATTTTACCAGGGATATATATTATCTTTTTTATTTCTTTATTTTTTAAATATTTCATAATATTCTCTTCGACTTTTGCCAATTCAATTGCTTTATTCTCTTTGATATCAGATTTTACTACAATTGTTCCGCGTACTTTTCCGTTTATTTGTACAACAATTGTGATTTTATCAGATTTCACCATCTTAGATTTCGGCCATTTTTCAAAAAATATTGATTTTTTATATCCCAACTTTTGCCATAATTGCTCAGAAATATGAGGAGCAAAAGGAGATAAAATAATAATGAATAATGAATAATGGATTAAACTAATTTCTTTTTCTTTTTCCAAATTATTCAGATGAATCATAAATGCACTAATTGCAGTATTGTAATGCATATTTTCAATATCTTCAGTTGCTTTTTTAATTGTATTTTGCAATCGACTTTCTATTCCATCACCCATAATCTTCAATTTACTATTCACTTTATCTTGTAATTTCCAAACCTTATCCAGAAAACGTTTTATACCTATAATTCCCTTAGTATCCCATGGTTTTGCATCCTCAAGTGGTCCCATAAACATTTCATACATTCGCATACAATCCGCACCATATTCGTTTACAATATCATCAGGATTTACCACATTTCCAAGTGATTTACTCATTTTACGACCATCATTAGATAAAATTAAACCTTGATTTATTAATTTAACGAACGGTTCACTAAAATTAATATATCCGAGTCTATGCAAAACTTTGGTAAAAAAACGTGAATAAATTAAATGACCAACCGCATGTTCCGCGCCACCAACATATAAATCAACAGGCATCCATTTTTTTATCATATTGCTGCTGGCAAATTGTTTATCGTTACAAGGGTCACAATATCGATAATAATACCACGAATTATCAACAAACCCGTCCATAGTATCAATTTCACGGCGTGCTGGGGATTCGCATTTAGGACATTTTACATCATGAAATTTCTTGCTTCTTGCAAGAGGGGATTCGCCAGTCGGACGAAAATCCACATCATCAGGCAATTCTACAGGTAAATCTTTTTCAGGCACTTCAACAACACCACATTTATCACAATAAATTATAGGAATTGGCGCACCCCAATAACGTTGACGCGAAACCAACCAATCACGAATTCTATATTGAGTTGATTTTTTTCCGTTCACGAAATGAATAATTTTGTCTTTTGCTTTTTCTGATTTTTCCCCATTAAATTTTTCAGAATTTATTATTATGCCATTGCCAGTAAAACAGTTATTGCCTGTATTTAAAATTCGCCACATATAATTAAAATTAGGCAGGTTTAGCCAGTTATCCATTTTGTCACAACTAATCCAAATTGGGATATGGTTTTTGGTATCTTCCTTCTTAGTCGGTTTTCGATTGTCACTGACAAGTTCAAATAATAAGGCATTGCCAATTGCATATCTATTTTCGTTCTTATGTCCGGCAAAAAAATGATTATGAATCTCACCGCCAATGTATTTAATAAATTTAATTTCTGTGTATCCAGTTTCTTCTCTGATTTCACGTTTAGCAGCTGATATAAAATCCTCACCAGATTCAACACCCCCAATAATTCCTGAATGCCAGTTATATTTTTTCCAATCTAAGCAACAGTATTTATTATCCTTGGGATTCTTAAGAAATATATAAACTGTTTTTCTTTTTTTAGTAGGTTTGTCATCTCTTGTAGCGTCATCACCTATTGTAGTATGAAAATATGGGGCAATAACCTGTTTGATTTCCAAATTATATTTTTTGGCAAATTCATAATCACGTTCGTCGTGAGCAGGAACTGCCATAATTGCGCCTGTACCATAACTTGTTAGTACATAATCAGCAATATAAATTGGAATTTCTTTTTGAGTAGCAGGATTTATTGCAGTTACACCTTTTATTTCTACCCCCGTTTTGATTTTCTCAAGCGACATTCTTTCGAGTTCTGTTTTCTCTTGAGTATTTTTTATATATTTTTGAACTTCATCCCAGTTTTTAATTTTTGATTTTATATTTTTGATTAAATTATGCTCGGGAGCTAATACTAAATAAGTGGCTCCAAAGATTGTATCCGGACGTGTTGTGAATACCTCAATATTAATTTTTATTTTTAGATTTTTAATTTTAAATTTAACAAGCGCTCCTTCGCTTTTTCCAATCCAATTTTTCTGTAAAAGTTTAATTGATTTTGGCCAGTCAAGCTTGTCAATATCACGGTCAAGTTCATCGACAAATTCTGTGACACGAAAAAACCATTGCTTAAGATTTTTTTGTATAACGGGATTTTTGCATCGTTCGCATTTACCATCATCTACTTGTTCATTGGCAAGGACGGTTTTACATGATTCACACCAATTAACCGGCGCTTCTTTTTGATAGGCAAGATCATTTTTATACATTAAAAGGAAAAACCATTGCGACCATTTATAATAGGAGGGGTCAGAAGTATTAATTTCACGATCCCAGTCGTATGAAAATCCCAATGATTGAATTTGTTTTTTAAATCTAGAAATATTTTTGGCAGTTGAAATTTTTGGATGCACTCCTTTTTTAATAGCGTAATTTTCTGCAGGCAACCCAAAAGCATCCCAACCCATTGGATGTAAAACATTATATCCATTCATTCTCATAAATCGCGAATAAATGTCTGTGGCGGTATATCCTTCAGGATGTCCGACATGAAGCCCCTCACCAGAAGGATAGGGGAACATATCCAAACAATAAAACTTCGGCCGCTTGTCATTATCATCAGCGCGAAAAAGTTTATTTTCCTCCCAATATTTCTGCCATTTTGGTTCGATTTTTTTTGGATTGTATTTTTCCATAATTAAATTTTTTATCAAATTTGGTGG
>Ga0265297_10000617_pt1 | contig 101839 bp, 95 predicted proteins | sample Munlanlwell13791_FD_192502 | JGI IMG/M metagenome (GOLD analysis project Ga0265297, IMG submission 192502) | Leachate microbial communities from a municipal landfill in Southern Ontario, Canada - Leachate well 137-91 | ecosystem: Engineered > Solid waste > Landfill > Unclassified | place...
ATGGATTGGATTTCTAAAGACGGGAATAATATGACTGGCTTGGCAGGACCGGTGGCAATGGCTCCCTTTTATCCCGGCGAATCTGGCTTGGAATCAAATCGGTGATGACAAATTGTGAATGTTGTCCATTTTTTTTCAACGTTGAATACAACTTGTTGATAAATATTATATCATATCCCGAAAATTTAAAACCTGAGAGGACGTCTTGTAAGTAATATTGAGCATACGGATGAGCAATTCCCAAACTGCTCCAGTGAGGCGAGTTATCAAGTCCTAAATAATTAAATGTTATGTTAAGGTTATTGTCAGTTATATATCTTTCGATTGCAACCAAATCTGGTGAAAACCCACACCCGAGAGAAAGAATATTCATTGATTGACAATTAAAGTTGTTTTCTAATATTTGTGATTCTGAGAGGTAATGATAGACTTCACTGGAATAAGCTGGCCCATAATTCATTATGTAATAACATATTTTCTTTTGGCATTGATATGTATCCGGAGTTGGTGAATAGAAGCTTGAATGCAAACAACTATAGCAATAGCAATCTCTTCCATCAGAATGACAACAAGGTGCAGATCGATAAATCTGATCACATGAACTCAAAATAATACGCATAATCGAATCCAATTCAGCAATTATTTAATCTGTCCGGGTCAAATTCCCCGCCGCTTGCGGTGGGGTATCTCATTTTATTTACTCCATCGGTTCACACTTTGGCCTCCGGTCACAATGTTAATTTCTTTTTAAAAAAATCAGGAACAGGTTATGAATCGTGCAAAAGTTGATTTTAAGAAAATATGGATTATGTTAAAAATACTGGTTAAAACAATTTTATGGCTAATTTCTTACTCATATCCCTCGGAGCTGACTTTATCGGAGGCCCACAGTGAGCCATGCAAATATTAACTTTTATACAAAATTTAAAATTAGTCATGAGCTAATAAGCAGGACATATATTTCATGTGGCGGACAGGCCTTCGCCCTACTTCTGATAAAAGAAAACAATCATATAACCTATTTTGCTGAACGTACCGGGAGTGCCCTTGTGTAAACTTTGTTTGACTTAGGACCCCAGGCCGTATTACCCTTTCTGAAGAAGACATGCGAGGCTTTAGAACCTTCATTATTTGACGTCCACAACGCGACGCAAGAAATATCAATTAAGTTCGTAGCAACATAATTGCTAAAAGGAAAGATACTGCAATCAACTTTTTTAGGCTTACTGGCATCATATATACTTAACAATTCATCAGATGTCGGCATCCGCCAATCTGAATAATCCCCCCCACTATAATTTTGACAATAGGATTCGGCGTCTTGCCAAGTAATATCCGCTCCATTGTCCTTTGCAGCCCACATTAGACCAGAATTAGTGTCTATGACTGTCCCATTATCATATGCGATGAAACGGCCATCTTTAGCGATCTCATTGGCTGCGACCCTTTTTTTATTTAAGCTACTCATCGGAACATTTACCTTTTCAACAACAAATGTAAAAATATAGTCATTTATAACATCCTGAATTTGAAGAGGTAATAGAACTTGTATTTGCTTTCCAACATTCATGCTAACTGCTTTTTCAAAATCATCTGGTGATGAATATTGACCCTTAGTATACAGTCCATGATAATCCTGATCAAGAAAGAAAGGTTTTTCAACCCATTCTCCTGTCGTATAACGCGACCCTGGCGACCAGGTAACATAATCAGTTGGGAAAACTATATCCTCGAAACTTCCCTTCCTAACAATTATCGATGGAGGTTGAGGTTTATCTCTATCATTATACTTAGCACCACTATGCATTACTCGATGGCTGCGGCCAAGTTCATCAACAAATGCTGCTTCATCCCACGGTATTTTTATTGAGTAATTAGTTTTATTCTGAAGCATAAAGCTAATCTTTTTACTATCTACAAACCACAAAATTCTGACCATATCATCCTCAAAAGAAAACTTATATTTCGCATCATCCTTGACAATATCTACTTTCTGTAGCCCATAGCGGTTACCTGCTTTTTCAGGTCTTTCAACCTTTTTTAATGAAATTTGATAATCTGCTAGATAAGTTTTTGTTTTCGATGCAGAAGGGGTTGAATCCGAGTAATGTTGTTGCTTGGCGGAAGGACCGCTACCTATAATAGTCACGATACCAAATAAAAATATAAATCCCAAAATCATTAGACGGATAGAAACTGACAGCCATTTAATATAACTCATTCCTTTTCCCTCCTTTGGGCAGTAATTATCATCACGCAAAATGCAGTGATGGCTCCAGCAAATAATGAAAATATGTCATTTATGTCAAAGGTACCATTTAAAATAAAGTTTTTCGTGTTATCCAAAAATGGAACAGACTCAAACCAAGACGGTGTTATTCCCATGGCAAATTCCTTGTATTTTTGGGATAATTCGAAGACACAATTAATCATCAACCAAATCGTACAAACAATGAAATACATAAATCTGGAATCTTTAATTAGACTCGCTGTGATCATTGAAAACGATAATATGTGAATAAATGAGGGGAAACTGTTCCAAATCAACCCACCTGTGTTATAATGTAATTGGACATTTTCAATATTTAATTTATGCGTAAAATATGTTTGATCTCTGAATAATATGTAAAAAAATAATCCAAAAAGCAAAACAGAAAATCCAATTATTAATTGCCTTATGTTAATTGTGTGATTATCTAATGCGCTCTTACAGGAAATGGTCAATTAAGCTCCTTAACTAAAAATAGGCTACTGAAATAATTGTGGCTCCAGCTTTACACTTAATACAATATTATTTAAGAGTACAAGATTTCCCGACTTTCCTATACCCATTATTACAATACCAAGAGGAGCCGCTGACATAAGCATTAGTAGGAGCTACAACCTGAGCACAAGATTTCCCGACTTTCTTATACCCATTATTACAATACCAAGAGGAGCCGCTGACATAAGCATTAATGGGAGCTACAACCTGAGCACAAGATTTCCCGACTTTCTTATACCCATTATTACAATACCAACCAATTCCAGATGTGTGAGAATTACTCGGGACTTTCTTTAATGGACAATTATAACAATCCTTATAATATCCACTTGGCGGATATATTACACCACCACTTGCAGGATAAGTCGGATACAAACACGGATGCCCCGCATCTCCGCAAGTGTAAGAACCGCTATCAGATGGACATGAATGCCATCTATGGCAACCAGAACGATGCGCAAAAGCAGGATTAATGATTAAAATTAATCCCAAAAATACTAAACATAATGGAATTTTTCTAATCTTTCTCTTTATGAAATTGGATTTAATAATTGACGCCTGAACCTTTTTCATCTTATCAGCAATTCTATTTTTAAAATTATTGCTTATCCGTCAAGAAGATTAATTAGGGCTCTGATTGGATCACTTAGGAAATCATTACTCTCTTTTGGAATATGATTCCGAAGGCTCTTTTTGCTTATGCAAGTTTTTCTGACATAGCCTTGCTCGTTCTTTCGATGAAACAATCAACAGGTTTTCTGCATTCTTTTTATCAGCGGCCGCTGTGAAAATAAGCCCCTTCCACCCAATGATACCTAGTCGTTCATTTCAAAGGTCCTGGTTTCTCCCGTTTCTGAATCCGTCACTTCTATGTCAACACTTCTACCATGTCGATTAATAGAATTAACTTCAACATCTTTGTATTCTCCTGCAGCATAATCATAAATCTCTATGGTTTCTCCTGTTCTTACTTTATTCCCTTTTTCAATTTCGATATTATTCCCTTTTTCATAGTCATATCCCTCCCAGGCAATTGCTTGCAGGGGTGATAAGACCAAGACAAATACTGATAAAACAAGAAAACTTCTTACTTTTATGATAATTTGTCCTTTCTATACATAGTTTTTACACAACTTTAAGGTGGACCCCTTTGTCAAAATAGTTTTTTGAAAATTTAAGTTACACTCTGGAGCGGTCTTTTGTTTTTCTGCTTCTGCTCATGTCCCCATGAATTGAAAAGGGTATCTAAATTTTCTTTAAGATAACACAGTCGACGTAGGCGAAAATTGCCGACATAGACGGTTAAGCTGATCCTTGACAGGTAGAATACAAAAGGCTCCCATCTTGCGGACAGGAGCCGTCGGCTGTTAATATAGATGCATACAAAAAACGATCGTTCTGATCTTTCTAATACCCCGAACTGTGTGAAGCATGGCTCCCATGGCTCCCATGACTCCCATGACTCCCATGACTCGAATGCCAACTTACGGTGTCTATGCTGCTGTCAATGTACTTTCCATGCTCCAGATAAAGCGCTGATTTGCCGCTAATATCCGGTACTGCTGCTGTTACATTGGCTACTGAGATGCCGAAAAGAGCGATGGCACCTGCAATAACGCCAATAACCTTACTGAATATACTCTTCATGCAACCACCTCCTTTGTCTTCAAACAACCATCTTTATGCTTAATAATTATAAGCACTGATACCCCTACCTTGATCATGCTCTTGAAAATTTCATAAAGCAAGAACTATTTTTATTAAATGGCAATCAAGTTACCTCCGCAAGGTTGAAACTGATTAGGTGCCAGACTTCGATGTTATTGTGGGAGGATATAGGAACTTTGATGCAATCCGGAGGTTGTGAAAATCCCACAGCACCTCGATTTAACTGAGCATCCCTCACATATTAAAAGGTAATCATTTTTCCATCCTGAAATCGACTGCCTCGCAAAGCTCCATGATTTCGGTTCAACGAGGCATAGTGGGAGGTTATAGATAGAGACGCTCATGTCCGCACGGCTCAACACCCTAATTGCCCTTGAAAGCTCGTCGCGGTATTCATGCGGGTCAATCCAAACAGTCTCGTAATTATCGCAAGCAAGTCCAGTTATCTCCATCCCCATGAAGGTGCAGTGGATGATGAAGGGGAAGTTTCGTTGAATGAAGGTTGCAATGGATTCAAGGCGATGAGCGTTAATACGGCTCACAACTATGCGGATTTCAATCTTCTCACGAAAACGGGCGAGGTTCTGGAGGCCCATTACTGTCTTATAAAAACTGTCTTTAACACCTACAATCTTGTCATGAACCTCGTCCACATCGCTGTGCATAGAAACACAGGTAAGGAAATCTTTGGGTCTTAAGGATACGAAACGCTTTGTGAACTCAAAGTTGGCGAATGATTTGCCATTTGTGAGCAGCATAACGGTTGCTTCTGGCTGCTTTTTGTTGATCACCCCCAGGATGTCGAAGAAATCTTCCTTCAGAAGGGTAGGTTCACCGCCAGTCAGGCAGATAGTCTGATTCGTCTCGGTTTTGACAATATCAAGAATTCGCCTACTTGTCTCTGTTAAAGTTTTATCATGTGCTTTCGGCGGTTGTGGGCACATTAGGCACCGGCAATCACATAGCTCTGTCAGAAGGAGCGGATTCATTGGGGCTTTTTTCTCCCAAACAACCGTTATGGTGCCGTCCTTGCCAATAAGAACGCAATCTCCCTCCTCCAGTTTATCTGAAACTTCGCCAGAAACTTTGGCTTGTGGTAACGAGTTCTTTTTCTTGCCACAGTCTTTCGTTATGAGTCCTGCAAAACCCGTCGCAAGTAACGAGGACTTTTCAGCAACAAGAACGCAGTTGCCTCTCGATAGTGACAGCGGATTGCGTGTCACCATTCCAAGAACCGGGATCTCTACGTTCTCTGTTATCCCCTTAAATTGTTTCATGCTTCTTCACCGCGCACTTCCTTTAAGCTCCGACAAGAAATCCATGACCAGAACACATCCATTTCATCAGGGTCGTTGCGCATGAGTTTTTTGAAAAGCATATCGAAGAGTAGCTTGTTCTTCTTGCAGAAATCGTTGTCCGGACGTTTTCCTATAAGGTCGCCTGTCTCAAGATAATTGCGCACAGGGTCGGAACCGCAGTAGGTACGGTAAACGCAAGAGTTACAATAAGGCATGACCTCAACACATGACTTGCTGACAATCTCGCGGAGTAGATTCCCCCCAAAAATGCTTTCGTAGGAGTCTTTAAAAACATTTCCAAGGCAGAAACGGCTGTCACCCATCCTAGCGAGCATACGTGCTTCATCTGCGGGAAAAACATCTCCATTGTGGTCATAAATCGCGCCGGAAATGCCAGCACCTGATGGAGATTGAAGGTCGACAAAACCTGTTGGAAAAGGTGTCAGGATACGGGTAAGCAGGAGGTTTGCATAAAATTCTACGAACCGTGTACCGTCTAGGTTAATCTGAATGATGTAGTCAAGGGCCTTTTCATAATTCTTGACAAAATGCTCTACCGGATATCCCAAGTGCTCTACGTTCATGGCGGCTAAGCCATAGGGATTGAGTGACCTGATGAATATCCCATTGAAGTCATGCTGAACATACTCAGCTATAACCTTTTGCATGTGGTCGATATTATCTATAGTGGTTGTCATGAGGGCATTCACTTGGCCACGGCCAAGGATGTCTGAGGCATTGCTAAGGTTTTTGATAACATTATCGTAAGTACCGCCACCGCTTCTCAGTATCCGGTTCTTGTCGTGAAGGTCGCGGGGGCCGTCAAGTGAGGTAGATATGTGTATGCCATGTTCTTTAAAGAACATTAGCTGTTGCTTGTCAGCCTTAACGAGATTGGTGCAGACGACGAAATCAAGATGCTTCTGGTATTTCTGGTTAACCTTTTTCGCATAGAGGACAGTGTCTTTCAGCGTCTCCCAGTTAAGGGTGGGTTCACCACCCTGAAACTCAATCTTTATCGAGAGGGAAGGAGACTTGAAGATATAATCAACAACGCGGCGAGCCACCTCAGGTGACATATCGAAGCCCTTCGCATCGTCTCCTTCGGCGCTCACTTGACAGTACGAACATTTGTTGGAGCACTTCAAGGTGATGACCATCATGTGAAGTACGGTGAAATCTGAGATAAATCTTTTTCGAGTCCGGTACTTCGCTGAAACCATCTCCAGCGTTTCCGGTAAGTGTTGCGTATTGATGAAATGCCTGCTCTTCAAGTCATAATAGGAGCGGGAATCGGTTGTCAGGTCGCCCTGTATGAACTTATGGAAATCGTCCTTGCTGAGAAAGATGAATTCACCGCTTTCATTGACGAGCAAATACTCATCGCTGTCAATGCGAGAGAACTGGAATGGAAGTATGTGCTGTCGTCGGTCGCTCATAGAGATTTTGCTTCTTCGTGGAGATCAAGAGGTGAAAAGGCATGGGCGACAATCAGATCTCGAATCTTACCATTGGTCTTGTCAAGCTGCACTCTGACCTGATGGTCGATGAGAGAGTTGGCAAAATCTTTTAGGTCTTCAATAACATTCATGGTCTTGTCCTTCGCTTCAAAGATAACAGTCACCGAGTTTTCAGCGTTGGGGGTTATAAGGACATGGTAGCTGCCTGTAAATTGATAAGAAGCCGCATGAATGGCTTCAATGCTGTAAATGTTGGTGTTTACTACTATGTTGGCCCGTCCAGAACCGGAATCACTGATGAAATCTGATATTGCCTGCATACATTACCCCTGTCATTTTTTATCAAAATGGAAACAATGATTTTTAATTTTATTTGCAGTAGCATGTTGGGCTTAATCTTCCATCTTTACATAAATATTTACCTGCGCTACATGAGTAAAATCCTCTACTATCACACTCATATTGACGTGGATCGCACACAGTTATCCCGCCATGATATGAACAGCATCCTTGAGCTGAAATATCTATGTTTTGTTTATTATGGAAGCAAGGATGTTGAGATGAAAGGTTAAGTGGGAACGCTTTCCTTTCTTCATCAGTCATCACTTGCTGACGATACATCTCAAATGATTCAGTTATATTTCTGCTTTTGTTTGGAAATAACTCCATCGCCTTATAAATATGTCTAAGTCTTTCGTCGCATATACTATCAAAAGAATAGGTATGCGTTGGAAACCATAAACTACTGCCCGCACATAATACTATAAAAGCTATAATTGATATCATTATTATTTTTAGGCAAGTTCTTCTTATTCGTTTAAACACAAGCATATTATTACCTCATTTTATTGTTAACAAACAATCATAATTGGCATAGCAAAATACTCTATTCAATAATAATTACGGCTCCTTTGTTCCCATTTTACCTGTATATGGATTCACATTTCCCTTTGTGCTCCAATTGTCGCCTTTGGTTCTATTTGGAGCTGTTCTATTGTGTGGCGCAACGTAGGTACCATTGCTTTTTGTATATCCTTTTACACTGACGGTTGACCCCCTACTGCTTGATCTATGACCGGTTGAGCCAGTACTGCGATACGAACTCCCCCCACCCTTGCCACGAGCCATGACCTCTGTTATGCTCATGCTACAGAGAAATAAAACAATAAATACTATGATTGATAGCTTTTTCATTTTTCTCTCCTTTATCATCAATATTGTGAGTACTTCTCCCCGCTGACCAGTAATCGAAATAAAGAATGCTTAGTCACATCCACAAGAAGGACTAAGCGTGTTATCACAACAAACGGCTCGTCCATTTTCACAGCCACAAACACCACCATGCCAAGAACAGCAGCCTCTACGCTGAGGATCGTTTAATCCTTTCACCTTGGCAATTGTAATCTGTTCATCTGTCACTTCAGACCGAGAGGTAACTGGTGGCTTGCATACCTTACACGGTATATTGCCCGCCTTTATAGCTTCTTCTGGCGAATTGAATTTCACTAAATTATTCGGATTGATCTTTTGTGCCCATTTGCATGTTGGATAATGATATTTATTTGAATTCTTTGATGCCCAATATTCGGCTGACAGGGCAATGCTTGAAAAGAGAAACAAAGAAATCAGCGCTAAGATAAAAATGTTTTTCCGTCTCATGGGTACCCTCCTTGTTTTTTCAGTGGACCCGCATCCAATGGATGGGGATTAACTACTCCCGGATATATTATTCGCTTATCTCCATACTTGCACCTTTTGCGAATCTTCCCTCTATAATGGCCTTTCGAGAATAGTACTGATGAACGAAAACTCTGGCAAACCCAGACAAGACATCTTGGGCATGTACTCGAAACAGAAGATAGCTGTTTTCATGATTTACCCAGTCGCCCTCAAGATCTTCGTTTGTAATAAACTCAAAATTGGACCCAAACGTATCACCAACTTTTGATGTCGGGTTAAGGATAAACCACTGATCACGAACAAGAGAAAACTGCAAAATGTTGCTACCAATCCCGCCACTCACAACCCAAGGTTCAATCATAAGAAATTCTGCCCTAATTGCGAATGCATCCCGACTACCGGAATTGATAACCTTAATTGCATAGACCGTCTTACCATCGTATGTGGTTTTCGCAATATTTGGAGAGATTTCCAGCTTGGGACGATGCCGATACATAATGAATAGGAATAATGCAGAAGCAATAAGGCTTCCAATAGCCCCCGTTGATAGGCTCTCTATTATGCTCATAACGGTATTAGTTGCAATATATAATGCCTCATAGCATGCCCTTATCCAGCTTCCGTTTTGCTCACATACACAGGAAAAAATGTCGTGGGTGATTTATGTTCCAAATATTGCCGCATATCCATGTGCATTCCTATGCTCACGGCGTATATGTTGAATAGGGCTGGAACTTAACGATTATCAAGGTGGATATTGAAGCGTTCGGAAATCAAGCATATATGAATGAAGATGTCAATGGGTGATTTGGGAACAAACTATGTTATTTATAGCTAGGGGAAAGTGTATTGATCTTAAATTCTTTATAATTACCGGACATTGCCCGGGAGACTAATTGGTCCTGTAATCCTCATTTGACATGCCCCAAAGGAAATTGTAGAGTTCAAGTCGTAATACTTTCACGGAGGTGCCACAGTGGAACTATCAGACGTTATCGCTTCACGGCGAAGCATTCGTAAATTCAGGGAGGAGAATATTTCGGATGATACTGTCCGCCTGCTTCTTGATGCTGCACGGCTCGCCCCTTCAGGATCAAACCTCCAACCCGCACGTTTCATCGTCGCTCAATCACCTGCCGCCAAAGAGGCCCTTAGCCATTATACGCCCTATAAGTTTATCGTCAAGGCATCGGTTATTTTTGTATGCTGCGCTGACCTGACGGCCATGACATCAAGAGATAGGCGTATCGGCGAACTGCTGAAAGAAGGTGCCTTTGAAGGTGTGGACATGGATCTGAATGATCCCTCAGCCGCCGCCAACCCTATCATAGAAGAGGAAGCGATTAAGGCCTATCTTAACATGAATGTGGCTATTGCTGTAGAGCACATAGTTCTTAAGGCCGTTGATCTGGGGCTGGGTAGTTGTTGGCTTGGAAGATTTGATCGTGATAAGGTAAAGGAGTATCTATCACTGGACGAAAGTATCTATCCGGTGGTGCTTCTGCCTGTGGGGCATCCTGATCAGTCACCTAAGGCAAGACCACGCTTTGCTTTGGACAAATTGGTGCTGAAGACAATCTGAGCAAATGGTAATCGCCGATATCGCATCCCATATTTTACGGTCAAGCACCTCTTGACACAAAACATCCTTCTTCATGTACTCTCACCGTGAAAAAGCGATGCCTAATCAATTTAAATTATCGAATCGAAGGAGGAAGCAATGCTTGACGACCACCATGTATTCACCGCCAGCCGGTTGAGTTCTGGCAACCTGATTTTCCCGGTGCGTATTGAAGTAAATCAAAACCGGGTTACACGGATTAAGCCGCGACTCTTCGGTTCAAACGAAGAGAGCATTGCGATCTCTAAAGTGGCTTCGGTCAATATCCAAACGGGTTTAATATGGTCTGATATCCGAATTGATTCAGCGGGAGGCAGCAACCCCATTGTGAGTCATGGGCATCTCAAAGACGACGCACGAGCCATTCGTAATCTAATTGAAAGATTCCAGCATACCCCGAGGGCCACGCAGGGGCCTGACGCTTAGGTGCAACTTGCACCATTAACATGTTGTAATAATAGGTATATTTACCATTTCATACATTTTCTTAAAAATGCATTTGGAAGGCTTTCAGGCTTGTTTGCAAGAAGTTAAAAAATTTGATTACTGTGTACGTTTCATCCAGGATTCAATAAGCTCTCAGCAAATATGGTCTCTCGCTTTGATTTGAAGGGATTGACCGCTATTCACAAAATAATTACCTGCGTCGGACCTTGTGTTCATCTACAAATCAAGTATCGAGACCTTGATGAAATGATGAGAATTACTGATTGAAAGGGAGTAACGAGCCTGTAGAAAAACGCTTTTTTGTATAGTGCCCATCTTCCAACAAGCTTGGATTTTTTCAAATCGTTATCTTTATTTATGCTCGGTTTATTTTCTCCGGTAAAATATTTGTGTTTTTCATTTCATTTGCCGGTTTCTTACTGTGTTCATGACTCCGAATTGCTCCGGCTTTAGCGTAGACGGTAGCCCCTCAGGCATACCCCAACCCATATCGGTGTATCTTTGTCATATTGTGCACAATGCAGAAGAGATTCCACTGCGTGTTTACTTTCGTCTTGCCTCGTAAGGTGAATCGGTCGAGTCCAAGGATCGACGTGATATGGGAAAATGGCGGCTCGCTGATTGCCAGACGCATACCGTAAAGAACCCTGCCAACGGTTGAGTCGATCTTGCGTTTCATCCTATCCGTAAACGTCGGGCCGTCTCCTGTCCGGCCAGCAAAGTGAGCAGCTTGACGTATAACGGTTTTTCCCGGATTCCGTATGCATTGCGCGCGAAGTTTGCAAGGAACACAGGATGATTGCGTACCCTTGAAACGATGCGCTTTCTCATCGGCGCCGCTACGGTATAATCGCTTGCCCGCGGGGCAGATGCAATATCGCATATCCTGGTCAAAGATGAAATCCTCTGTACGAAATAGTTTCGGTTTTCCTTTGGCCCAGTCTTTTCTGGCTTCATCCTTATATTTCTCGTAGTCGGTAAATCGGGGGTCCCGCTTCCGGAAACGATTGTCCGCCACATAGGCATCGATTCCTTCAACGGCCAGCATCTCCATGTTCTTCTCCGTATGGAAGCCGCTGTCCGCCAACAACTTCGCTTTCTCAAATACGTCGTCTTCTTTGCTGATTTCTTGAAAGTTCTTGCGCACACCTTCAACCATCGGTTCTAATAAATCATGTTCCTGTGCTTCTCCAAAGGCTTCCGCCTGGATAATCACTTGATGCTTGCTGTCCGTAGCCGCCACGCCGTCATAGCCCTGAACCACGCCGCGGTGGGTCTTCATTTTAGCGGATTCATTATCCGTGATATTACTTTTCCTTGGCTTGCCGGTCTTACCCGGTTTGTCTTCATTGCGGTTCAGCCACTCTCGTATCTTCGATACCCGCTTGTTGAGGGTCTCTACAAACTTCTCTTCGCTTTCCTTAACTTTCGATTCTGTCTTGTTTTGGTCCTCTTCCCGATGCTTCTTCAGAATGTTTTCAATGGCTCTCTCCATCTTGGCGGCCTTCTTCTCGAAGTCGGCTTTCGTGCCGCTCCATTCCTTCGATGCATTCGACGGCAGCTTGCAGCCGTCGATGGCGAACATTTCTTTGCCGATAAGGCCCAGATCATCGCAGACCAGCAAGACTTCGCGAAAGAGTCTTGTGATCTCTTTATCCATCGTCGAAACGAAATCGGCTATGGTCGTAAAATGAGGTTTTGTGTCGCAGCTCAGGGCCATGAAGATGATGTTCTCCTCGCAGACCTGTGCAATTCGCCTGCTGGACACGATCCCCCGTGAATAGGCAAACAGGATAATCTTCAACAAAATGCGCGGATCATAAGCGGTTGCTCCGGTTTCCTCGTTCCTGTAGCGTTCATCGAAAATGGATAAATCCAGCTTATGATCGACCAGATGATTGAGTGAATATTCGAAGGTTCTAGGAAGGATTTGTTTCTCAAAGTAAACGGGGATGAATTTACCTTGTGAGTATGAATACGGTTTATAGCGGGCCACGGCAATTCCTCTGCTTGGATTTAAATCATATGTGCATACATATAATATATTGCCAGACTTGTCTATGTATTATAAAAATTTTATTTCTCTTTTCCTACAGGCTCAACGACGAAATCAGCGGCGGCTGTAAGACGCCCTCCGGATTGCCTTGTTCGTGGCGCTGCAGCACCAAACTTCATATCTGCCTGTTATCATCTTCATAATGTTTGTTGCTTCTTAATGCTCTCGCGCGCTCTCTCGAAGAACTCCGCGTCTGTTTTGTACTGTTCGACCAACCACTCCGCGTAGGCCTCGCTGTATTGTGGAGAGGAGAACTGCGGTTTATAGAAGAAGTTCGGTTGACCATCGACGCAGTGGGCCTTGCGCACACAATGGGCATCGTGCGCTGTTATCTTCGGACCGGCCAGCAATTCATTCACTCTGACAACAAGCTCCTTCTGCCGGTACGGATACAGGAGATCAGTGCGCATAGCTTTGAATACTGGTGCATCTTCATCGTTGACGAGACGAACGGCTGATGCGTCATCGGCCCCGCTAAGGCGGACTTCACTTGGCACTACACTAACAGTAGCGCCAACAGGGGCGGTAACGACCTTGGCGATTCCATCGAGCCAAGAGCTCCGAATCCGATTGAGTTCTCGGTCCAACGCGGCCCGGAGGTCGCCAGAAGTACCGGGTTCGCTCTTAGCTCCGTGCCGAAAGTAGACTGTTCCCTTGGAAAAGGCAGTCTTCTGCTTCCCTCCCCCAACGTCGTAGGTGCCAGGAGAAGTAAACACAATTGGAATAGGGCTTCCGGAGATGAATAGGGCTACGGCAGGAGCACCGCGCCTCGTTCCAGCGTCTAGGGAGAACCCTGCAAAGTGTTGGTCCGTGTACCTGTTGACCTTGTCGACGACCGTGGCCGAATCGACTGCCCGAACAGGCGCGAGATCACCTCGGGCTGACGTTCCGTCATCATTGACGCCGAAGACGATTATTCCCCCTCCTGAATTCGCCATTGCGATGACATCTTTAATCAGTTCGCACCAATCCTGTGACACCGTCGGATCAAAGGAGGCCTTGAAGTCGATCTCCGCGCTCTCGTTGTCGATCTCGTCAATCCTCGCCCAATGAGCATCGTTCATCTTGTTTGCCCTTCTTGTCTCACTCGTGGTTCCATGTCCGCGAACGCCTGCATTACCGGGAGGCAAGCGCATTTATTGCCGATCCGGTGCATGCGGTTGTTCGCTATTGCAGTATGTTTCAAATCGATCGCATTTGAAGCGGACTCGTTTCAATAGCTCGGCTGTTTCGTAAGGTCTTCCACTTTGGGTTGTCCTGCCGTTTTCAGCAATCAAATGAAGACGGCGTTTGGCTCTGGAACAGATAACATAGAGAAGTTTCGATTCTCGTTCAAAGGCCTCAGTTTCGGTACCGTTGATTATCACTGACCAGTGTGGCACGTATCCCTTGAGCAGACCAAACGCGATCACAGTGTCGTATTCCTCACCCTTTACCCCGTGGCAGGTGCTCACCACGACCCCAGAGGGATGACTGAATAGTTTGCTAAAGCTGCCGACATCGGTAGGCATCGCGCCCTCCGCAGATGCGATACGGTTCTCAGCTTTTTCGAAGAACGCAGTGAACGACGTATTCAACGAATCGCTTGAGTCAATACTCAGACCGATTCCCGCTAAGAACTGGGAGAATACGTCCCGCAGATACGCCATCCCGTCTGTTTCGCTAGATGATATCGCGTTGATCAACCTGAGCAGTCGCCTGGGGGTCGCGATTATTTGCGGAAGTGACAAATCCCCTATCGTGCCCAGATCAGAAAGAACTTCTTTGGCCCACCGAATCCGGCTGCGTGTTCGAGAGGGGGAAGGGACCATAAGGAATAAGCGGGCGACTTTGAACCAGAGATTGTCACGTGAGCTATGGAGAGGAGATAACCCGGGTGCGTCGAAATCAACTTGCGGAAGCAGACCTACAAGGCTGCGACCAAGGGAACGTACGTGCCACCAATGAGGAGCAAGTACACAAATATCTTGCGGTGCTACGCCATCGCGTAATGCGCTTGAAATTAGAGCGGCAATAGTAATAGGAAGATCCCTCTTGTGAACTGATTGATCGTGAAATGTTATCACGCCAGCTGAATCTGAATAATCCGTCCGAGATTCGATGTCTGGAGCGGAAGGCCTGAGCTTGCGGTAGAAGTCGATGATGCGTTGTGTAGATCGATAGTTTCCGTATAATTCCAAATGGACGATACTATATAGGCAGAATTCTTCGGCGATTTCCTCTGGAGTTTTCGTGAGCGCCCCAAGCGACTCATAAATAGACTGGTCTGCATCACCCACGAAGAAGAGGCTGGGCGGAGATGCGGCCGCCTTATATATCATCGATAAGATACCAAACTGAAGATCCTGAATGTCCTGGACCTCATCCACGCATACGACACGAATGATGGCGGCCAAAGCACTTGAGATCTCAGGGTTTTCTTTGAGAATCCTATATGCCATATAGAGCACGTCATCATAGTCGATAAGCTTCATTTCCCGAAGTCTGACCTTGTATCGTTCAAAAATCGTCCGGCTGTCATCGTCTGCATTCAGATTGGACCCGGCCCGCGTAAGCGTAGTATTGATCTCCATGTATGCAGGCAGCCTTGCCTCCCGCTTTAGATCATCCAAAAGGCGTTCAGACTGAAATTCGTCGGCGACACTGAAGCCAAATCTGATAGTCTCATAATACGGCGCATACGGGCGTAGCACCCATTCTAGGGCGAAGGCATGGATAGTTCCTGCCCAAAGACAGTCTGTTGTTACGTTTTCTTGATCCAGACGGGTCTGTATCTCATCAGCGGCTCGGTTCGTGAAAGTAAGGGCGATGACGCGCTGCTTGCTAGAACTAAGTTCACTGAGACCTCGGATTACACGAGCGGTCAACACGCGAGTCTTCCCACTGCCGGGACAGGCGGTAATGACTACGTTTCCATCACATTTGACCGCAGCTTCTTGTTCCTCATTAAGCCGAATCATCGCGCCGGTATTCCTCGATATATTCGCAGAATATTGATAGTGAGTCACCAGGTGCGGCCTCGCGGAAAGTCAAAAGAAAATCGTTTGGGCTCATCAGTTCCATCTCATCGCGCGGCGGCAAGACGTTGCCCAGAGTATCGTCTTCATATTCAGCCTCAGCCATAATTCTGAACAGCCCCATCTGCTTCAGCGATCTTTCATTGATACTTGTATGGCAGGCAAAGGCCACTGCGTGAAGAATGTAGTCTGGAATTTGCGTTCTCGAGATAAGTTGCTCTGAGAGCAACACAGCGAACCAACCCTTTCCGAGCTTCTCTGCAAGCCGTAGGATCTCCTTGCCGGATACCTGCAGATCGGTGGATTCCAGTTTCTCCTGACTCTCCTTTTTGAGATTGATACGTCTGTAAATACTTTCCAGTGCTCGGACTACTTCCCACGAGTTGCCAGCCCCAATGAAGTCCACTTCAAAGGTATGATTTGCGAAGAACGCCCGAAGCCATCGATTGCTCCCACGGAGTTCCTGCAGGCTTTGATATCGAGACTGCCCTGACTCCTCTGCCGCTCTAGAGTGTGCCTGATCTTTCGTATCGTCCTCCGGATTATCAGGGAGATCAATAAAAGACTTATCAAGGTCCGTAATGATTGCGCACGGCCGCTTGATCCTCTCATCTGCAAAGATAACAGCCACGTGGTCAAAAAAAGCGGAACTCATAGCTATGACGCTGAAGCCAAGTTCATCTGGGCTTGCACCAAACAGCGAGCGTAGCATGGCCGGGATCATTATCTGCTCGGCGTCTCCTTCCACTAAAAGAACGCCTTTGGCGAATAACAGTGTCGAGCGAGCCGCATCCAGATATCTTTCCGCGCGGTTCACAGCTTTCGGTAAAAGGCCACGTGCAGGTTGGTAGACCTCGGCATGATCTTCCTTCTTCGCAAGAACATTGACCCCTGCGATCTGAGAGGCCGACGATATGTGTGTCGAGTGGGTGGAAACGATTACTTGCGTTTTTGCCGATGGAAGCTTCGAAAATAGAGATTTCTGTATGTGCGTATGGATATGGGCTTCAGGCTCCTCGATTAGTAGGAAATGAGCGACCCGGTCACTTGAGAGCTTGAATTCATACTCAAGTAGTTTCAAGGCCACATAGATCAGATTCGCACCACCAAGGCTCTGTTCGTGTAATTCTCCGCGATAGTCCGTACCGGCACTGTCCCCGACAAGAACGTTCAGCCGCTGGAGGAGCTTCTCCATGGAATCGGGCAGGGCAGACTTGATGCTCACACCGGGCGCATACGTGTAGCCCACTGCGTTATGTAGCGTGGACGCGATCCCATCCGCCAAGCCTGCAATCTCCTGCAAAGAAGAGATGTCGCTGTTCAGGTCAGCGATTTTCCCCGTGATCCTTTCAGAATCTGCAATCTGGATAGAGGATTCCATTCCTCGTAGAAGTGTCAGAAGCGGGTTGCCACGGTAACCACGCAAATCAGCAATGACATCACGGAGTGCCGGGACGAATGTGCAGGCAACCTCCTGGTAGATAGGTTGAACTTTGACACCAATAACCGCTTGGTCGTCATCCTCAGGATTAGGGAAGTGGAGTTCGTTGAAATCGCCGACGAATGCATCATAAACCTGATCGTCTAAGAAATTCCCTGTCGCACGCCCTGTCCACACAGGCTCATAATCGTCTACTGTCAGGCTGTTTAGATACCCGGTGACGTCATCGTCTTGTTGAGGAAATTCATACAGTCTTTTTCGGACCTCACCCTTTGGTCGAAAGAAGAACGAATAGGTGCCGGTGTTCGTTCCATCCATATGCGCTGTGTTATGCCTCAGAAGTTGGCAACCCTCAGATGAATCAAGGTCCGCGAAGTCTACAGATATTACGATCCAATGTCCGCGCCACTGCCCAAGGGTACGACAGAATTCCGACTCACGAAGGTATATTGCATTTCGAGTAAGCGATTCATCAAGGAGAATTCGCAGGCCGTGCAGAGCATTGGTCTTGCCTGAACCATTCTCTCCTATTAAAGTGTTGACTCCTTCTCGAAAAGAAAACTTCGCTTTTGCGAAATTCCTGAAGTTTCGGATGCGTAGCTCTGTAATATGCATATAGTCACGTCCTCCAAGTACAGGGGTCTAAGAATCAGCGAACGAAAAAATCAGCCGGAGCGCAGCGATCGGCCGTATTGCCGGGTTGGGCCGTTATCATATATGAAAGACTTCTTTAACCCAAGCATCATCCTCCTTGAATGGACCATGGATTGATTTATATGCGCCACGACTCGGAACTTCCCTTTCCAATCCCTGTACGAACCAATCCACATAGACTCTTTTATCTTCATCATCAATTTCCTTAACTACTCCTAAGGCTCGAATCGCGATATTGGGTGATCCCTGACCAAGCATTCTTTTAATGGCAATTCGATCTCCTGGTTGTATCTGATCACGAAGATTCGCTTGCGCTGGTTGGTCCTTATCCTCCCAACCTAGAAACCAATAGCCTCTTCTTATGAATTTTTCGGATTGATCATCTTGTCCACCCCACATTGCACCAACGACCCAGTAATTTGGCATTATCTTATCTCCTTTTATATTATCGTATGCTCAACGATTATATATCTATTTGGTTTTTTGCGGAATTTTTCGAATCATACGCTATTGCAGGCAGAATGAAAAGATAAAAATCATCGTAAAATCAAGGGTGATAAAATTTTGGCACTTGCCTTTTGGTCCTTATTATCAGGGTATGCCAAGTTGGTATATCCCTGCAAATTTGTCCGGTGCTAAGAAAACCGTCATTAATGAATTCTGTTTCAAAAAGTGCATATCCTCGGAAAATACAGCGCACTCTCTTTCAGGAAGGAGCGGATCTGCATCAATAGGGAGAAATTGGCTTTCAGATGTATGCGCGCTTTCGAATGGGATTCAATAAGCTCTCAGCAAATTTGGTCTCTCGCTTTGTATTTGCAAGCAAATCATGATGAACAAAGACCCGCATCCATGAACATTGGAACGGGTCTTTGTGAGAAAATCTAGTTAATAGGCTTCTTAGGTTCTATTTCTTTTTAGCGGGAGTCTTTGCCTTTGGTGCAGCCTTGACGGGCTTCGCTTTCAGGTCCTTGAGGGCTTTCCCTGGTGAGAATTTGCCGCTGGTCTTGGCAGCTATCTTCAATGCTTTTCCAGTCTGAGGATTCCGGCCTATGCGGGCGGCACGATTTACCGCACTGAACGTACCAAAACCTATCAGAGTAACCTTGTCGCCAGCCTTTAGAGCAGCCGTAGTTGCGGCAATGAAGCTGCTGAGTGCTTTCTCAGCTTGAACCTTTGTCAGTTGTGCACCTTCCGCAATCTTCGCTACGAGATCTGCCTTTGTCATAATTCCTCCTATAATGTGATTTGTCTATATATACCGCAAATTAGCCATTGTCTACAGAAAATCTTTAATGAGTAAAGAAGTATCCGCTTCGAAAGTTATTGCAACAGTTGCTAAAGATAACGCCCCACGCTGTATTATTTAACCAATCGTCCAGATTTTCTTATCTCGTCTTATTCCATTTTATTAGCTCTCTTCCGGATGTCAGAGCAAATTCTTTCTATGATTCTATCGGTACCGTAACTATTGTAAAATTCCGCTGCCAACTCTTCAGCTTTCGGTACAATAGTCTTTGTCATATTGGACAGTAACCTTAAAACGAGGCTATGTTTAATGGAAATAGAGTCCGCGAAAGCCTGCCAATGTTTGGTTTGGAGCCAGTCCAGTCGGTTTTCGCCACCGATTTTCATTGCCAGTTTATCTGTAAGATCCTCATAAATATTTGTGCAAAGAAGATCGTAGAATGGAGCGAGACGTGGACCGGGATTGGTCAATAGGATAGTTATGTTCTTTGCGTGGGCATCTGCATTGCCGATCAGAACATTAAAAATGACCCATTGCAAGAGTGCCATCCTATCCGCTGCAGGACGTATGCTTGACCTGTTTATAAGATCGAAACATCGGTTCAACGCTGGTCCACCCTCACTTTCATATTTCTGTTCCGGAAGGAATCCGAGTGCCTGACAAAAATCTTCTTGATGAATACGGACCACTTTGCCGCCGGGAGTCCTTTCCCTGTCAAAGCGTTTTACGATGAATAATGTATCGGAGCTTCTGCGGATGATTACTTCAGGAACATCGAGACCAATTCTCCCTGCGAGAATCATGCAGAAGGCCTCATTCATCACAGTCCCTTCAAGCCCTTGAATGGGTGGTTTCAAGATATGTGTGCTCGGAAAGTTACCAGATGAAAGAAATATTTTGTCGTTTTCCATATATATGGGCAGCTTGTTCTGCGCTCCCGCCAGGGAAAGACGAATCCCCCTTTCTCCCGCCATCAATGGTTTTCTTGGAAGCTCCGCTACGATTTTGTGAAGTTCGCTTTCATCAAGTTCACGATACCCAGGTTCATCTTGAGGGGAATTCCCTTCGGGTAAAACCGAAATAGCACCTGCACACTCGCCACCTATCTTCCATAAAAGGATGAAATCATTCTTCTCGGAAATTCCCAGACGTCGAGAGATAACTCTTCGGATCTCAGCTTCCGGGAGAAGATTGGCAAAAAAGGGCCGGGGCAAGTCATCCGCGTAAGGATCCCGCTGAAGGGGAAGAGATAAAGATATTGAAATGCTTCCAGGCTGATCTGTCATTTCAGAATCATACTGGAATACGAATCTGCGCTGTGCGTCAAGCCACAGATAACCTACCATTCTTTCGTGTAAATAGACTCCAAGCCTATCACCCGCTTCAGCATTACGCATTTTCCCAACCTCTCGGCAAAATGGAAATCTCCAGCCCAAGGCAAGACAAGACTTGGAGGACCTTACCTATATGTGCGGTGGGTTTTCCATTTTCCAGATCCGAGAAAAATCTGTAACCCACGTTGCACATAGCAGCAGCATCCGCAAGTGTCAGTCCGTCTGATTTTCTCTTTCTTCTCACTATGATACCAATATCGGCAGGTGAATTAACTTTCCCTTCCAAAACGACCTCCTTTTGACACGCAATATAGTTACCGTACGGGAATAATAAGAGTCTTTTATTCTTTTGTCAAGCAGAATATTCCCTGTCGGGAATAATAACTATTTAAACGGTCATGAGCAGTATAATTATTCCCTAACGGGAATGTTATTTTCGACAAACGGTCGTGGCATGATGAGGTATTTCCATATCTCTTGTGAAGCCGCACGGCATTCTTTCGATTAGAATCAAGAATCTAACCAAATCATTTTTTCTCTCCCGCTTTGGTTTATAAGGCTTGAATTCGAAACGTTGGATATTTGTTGTTGAGGAGTTCCGCTTTTTTCTTGTTGCTATCCTTGTATGCTTCCAAATATTATGGGGTGTGCGTCCGCTCCTGCACCTGCGTCACAATCGCTTGCGATTCTTCGGGCGTCAACTTCGTTTTAGTCTGTATATACTGCATATATTCAGTTAAATCCATTTGCGCGAAGTCGAGAGCGGCGAACTCCCCAAATGCGAATCCCCCACAATCCGGGTGTTCGGCATCCCCCCACCCATGGCTAATTTGGGGCCTGCCCTGCTCATGAACCAGACGCGCCAAGATGCTGCTGTAACAGCAATAAACGTCGCGCTGCTTTGAGACAAACCCAAGAAAATTACCGGCTTTACGAGTGCCGACCTTATGACACAGGTTGAAACCCAGATCGATGGACGTTACCATGTCTTCTTCGTTGCAGGCGAAAGCCATCTCGTAAACTGTCGTGAGTATAACATAGGCGGCTACGATAAGGCCAACCACTGCAAAGCAAGTAGCGGCGGCAGCCATCATCGTAGACGCTCCTATCGCTGCTGATCCCCCTCCTGCGACTGACACCGCCGCCCCGCTGGCGCCTTCAACTGTGGCAGTAGTAAGTACGCCCCCCGCGACCGCCCCCGAGCTTCCGCCTGCAAACGTTGTTACTACGGTGCCGCCTGTCACTGTTGTTTGAACAGTCGCCAAACCTGCCGCTTCCGCCACTGTGTTAATTGCGGTCGTAGCCGTCGCTGCCATTGCTTGTGAGGTCGCGGTTACTCCCGTCGAAAGCGTAGAGTACATTTCGGCTGCGGACTTTGCAGCCACGACATACTGTCCCAAGCTAACGCCGCCTGAATTTGCGTTGCAGCATTGCTTAGGACCGGATTGACATTCGCGGACTTTACCAGGGAAGATTTCTGTGTCTGTGCCATCCATTCTGACAGCGTTCATTATCTCGGCTGCCTGCGCTGCCATGCCGAAGTCTTTATTGGCGGTGTACGATGTATCCTTGCAATCGGAGCCCATGCACCGGATACTGCCCGCACAGACAACGGTTGTCTCATAGCCCAATAGGGCTCCCGTGCCGCCGCAATTGTAAGTATAGTCTATATTATTACACCACGGATCTAAAGGATCTACACATTTTTGCGAGTACATCCGACACCCCTGGTCACGCAAGGGTTGACATGTATCCGAGGCACTGAAGCAATCAAATTGCAATTTTATGTCCCATCCGTTCAGGATCGGACTGACATCAGGTCCACCGTAGGCACGGACATAATTGGTAGCTGTTGAGAATTGCTGTGTTTGTGTTAGCGTCGCACCAGATGCGACACTGTTCGTGAGGCTTACGGCGGTACCGTCCATACACACTGTATAGTTCTCTATGGACCCAGTAAAACTGTTACATGGTGTCGGGGGCGCCGCACCGTTAGGAAGGCCCTCATCCATTGTGAGGACACAGTTATTGCCGTTCGTATCGCATTGTTCAACCCTGTTTAGCTTACACGATGCATCTTCTGCGAGAAACCGGCTTAAATCTCCGCATGGGGAATCATAATCAATGTAAATCCTTTCGATGACACTGTTTATATACCCTTCGTACCATTCATAGATATGCCAGTTCCCATAATCCCAACCGTCAGCTTCTGTACAGGTATTTGGACCTTCCGCAGATTGCCCTAAGTATGTAGCGCCAGCCGGCGGATTCCCTAAAATAAAGTCGGGGGCCATGTTGTCGCAAAAGGGGTTGGTCGGAATGTTAGGGCAGTAACAGTCATCCCGAAAAGAGTCTCTGTATTTAAAAACCTTGAAGAATGCCCGATTATCCTTGCATACTGCATATATCTGTCCGGGCTTGTATCCTATGTTTGCTTCGCTGCAAGGCGTATCGCTCGTTTCCGATTCGATTCGAACGGGCGATCGTACCGGGCAGTCCATTACCGTCCTGTTTCGCGTCCCGGTGCATTGTGCTTCCGAAGGAGCGGCATCGTAGATCGGTGTTCGAATTGTCTCGCAGTCGGGGTATGAGTCTTTGATTATGTCCATCGACCCACTCCACTTTGTACAATCGCCTGAGTCATTCACTTGAAGACATTTATTTCCGAATGTGGCGTCATCACCCATGGTGAATTTTTCCCTTGTCTGGGATGACGAATTGACGAAATCTCCTATTTCGCTTGATACTCCTGTCAGACCTCCGGGATTTGTGTAATAGACGCCATAATTGCCCTTTTCCGTCGTCGCTTGATCTGCACGCGGCGCAAGAGTGGACGCCGTACCCAAGCCCTTATTCTGCAAGGTCGAGTCGAGGTTGAGAGGATTGTAGCTACTCACGGAGCTTGTTCCCGCCGATTTGCCCGCGTCAAGGGCAGAATTGAAGTCTGTGGCGTGAACAGGCTCCCCGAGGATAAAAACGAGATAGACAACAAGCAGAATTTGTGCGGTTGTTCTTAGAGCAGTTTTAGGCAGCAATTTCTTTTTCTCCAGAGCAGGTAAATTTGATATTCTCCCGTGGCGGGTATGTTCCTATACTCACCCCACGTAAACGTAGAAGCACCGACCGTGTGGCTACACGTCCCCTCTGTCTCAGGAATAGGAAAAAGTGTGGACATTTTGTACTGACTTTTCTTTAGAAATGGTCGAACAGTGCCGCCGCACTTGGAAGTGGCAGAACTTGTGTCCCATTCTATGGCAGGGGGAATGGGCAGGCGGGCAAGCCGGGCCAGAAGTTTGCTCGCCAGGAGGCTCGTTGTGCGGACATTGGATCCCACCGTCCCGGTATTGCCAGTGAACGGGTACAACCCTCCCCAACATCCGGCGCACCAGAACAAGGAATTAAGCGGAAAACCCGCCGAGGCTGCCAGACAATCAACAGCGCAGAGGGATTGGGCGACAGGGTTACCAAAGGCGATAGCCTCCGGGTGAGTAAAAACCGTCAGCTCGTCGTCATTCCAGAGGGGATCGACTTCCGTGAAATACATCAGGTCAATCTCGTTCAGCCAGTCGGTACACCACTCCATGCTCTTAATCAAATCCATGATCGACAGCAGGGGAAATGTATAATAATGGGCATTGTAGAATGCCTTGTCGTGCGATTTGTTCCCCTGACCCGTAGGACCATAGGCGCCGTATATGTTCACGGCCTCCCCCATGTCCATGCCGAACAGGAAGGGAAAACAATTGGGTTTGTTTACTACCTCGATGACCCTTGCCGGCTCCCAGAAAGAGAGATAAGTGCCGATACGGTCCAGGCCGGTAGTTGGGTCCGGACAGGTACAGAATATGCTGCTGGGATTGAAGTCGTCGGCATTAGCAGTATCCACATTATCCGACATGCTTCCGTAGTTCATGATGGTGTTTCCGCCCAGACGAAGAGGAAACATGGTCCGCCAGCAAACATCCCCCACCATATCTGGGAATTTGTTTTCGCATTTCTTTTCCGGTTGTGCATACACCGGGAGCGAAACAACAAGCGACATGGCCGCAAAAAAAATTAATATCAGGACATTACATTGCTTTTTCAGTAACACGGATCTGTTTCCCCTCCTGTTCAAATATAACGGGAACACGCCGGATTTGGAAACGCTTCAGGATGTCGTCGGGGACAAACCAGAAGCGTTTCCGGTGCGTGGTCGTGAGTTTCGCTAAGTCCCCGCTGATAAGCATCACCTTTCGGTAATCTCCGTTCAGGGCCATTCGGACTTGTTTGGCGTCCTTGCCGTCAATAATGATGTACCTGCCAAGACGTACATGGTCTGTAGGATTGAACACGCTGCCCTTGGCAAACAGCACCTTGCCTTCATGGTCATAAACGTCATCGGTTAGCACCAGCGACGGATCGACATAATAAACGCGGTCCTTGGTGGCCTTTTCGTATTGTCCATCATGCTTTTTAAGGACGTACATCTCTTTTTGCAGTGTTTCCATTCGCTGCCGTATCTTTTCTTTAATCATCGGTTCTTTTGATTCGATTACCCTCAGCAAGTCTTCCTCGGCTATTTCGTATGTGTGCCCCACCTTGCCATAATCATCCGCCTCCTCGTTGAATCTCGACAAGGCATATGGAATTCCGACATCCCCACTCATCTTGCCGATTCCTCGCTTAGATGTTGAGATAATCGCGGGGACTTCGGTAATGCCGTATTGCTCCCAAAGTGGAGGATCAATGTCCACCGGCAGATCGGAATTGATACCGCTTTCCCGTTTCAGCTTCTCGAAGGCTAAGGCTGTAGCCTGCATGTCGTTTTTCACGAAACCTCGGATAACCATGACAACGTTCTTCCCCTGCCGCCGCAAAGAATATGCATCCCGAACTGTTTGTTGGAGAGATTCGTCCGGCATGGAAAACGAAAAGAAGTAATAGACCCTACTACTGTCGTCGGAGCCTATGACTTTGCCCTTGTCTTTGCCTTCTTGTTCAGACACATGCATGGGTAGGCTTGTGCTATCTTCAGTCTGGTCAGATTGTTCTGCGTAAATAGGGGGAGGGGAGCTTTTGGCTGCACAGGCGGTGCCGTCTTCACCACCTTCACCACCACAGAGTTTATTCCGTACAATATCATTGGCCTTGCTTTGCACATTGCCCAGACGTTCTGGGGAAGTCGCCGACTGGAACCGACCAACAGCATCCCGAACGCGGTCGAGCATTTCCGGGGAAGGGGAGAGGACGGTAGTTTCGTCTGAAGCGTGGGCGATAACGGTATAGAATAACATCAGCGATAGTAGGAATCCCGCCGAGAGAAACAGGCCGAACGCTAATTTCTGCATGGACTCAGAAAATCGGGTAGGCTTTACCAAGAATATCTTTTTCATCAATCAATCCCCAATATCGTGAATCAAACGAACGCGGAGCTGGAGTCGAAACAAAAAAATGGCCGGGCGGGATGGTCTGGTTGCCAATGATCGGCAGAGAACGACCCATTGTGTCCTTTTCGAATACCCTGTAACAGGTCACACAGCCGTTTGGAGGGGTATGGAGATAAACACGCCCCTGCAAACGCTTCTGCATAGGCAGGCCGTTCACTTCGATCACCTCAATGTTGGAGGTCCTTTCTGAAACCGGGATCGTCACGGTTTTCACCCTGTCACCAGGCATACCTGTCATGATCTTTACCCATCTGACGCCGTCGGCAAAATTGGGTATGCCATGTCCTACGAACGATACATAGTCACCCCGTCCGGGCATTTCCCCCTTTTTAATGAGCCATGTAGAGTAGGGCAGGCAGTAATGGCCGTCCCTGGTAAATGCGATGATGTAACGGTTAGACAGGTTCTTGAAGAAAAGAAAGAAAATAAGGGCGATCAGTAAAGCTGAAATGAAATACTTGCCTCGTGATTTAATGATGTCAATCGTTCGTTTCATAAAGTGTTACTCCCCGGCAGCCATATTTCTTCCCTTTGTATTACTTCCTGACGGAGTGTCCGGAGCGGTTTCTTGGTCATTGCCATGGAGGATGCGATATTAGAATCGGCACTGATCCAGAAAAGCGGCACAAGCCCCTTGCTTTGGCCATGGGGAGGATCAGTGTCATGTAGTAAATAAAACGTACGTTTTATTTACTGCCAGCAAAAACTTGAGCAACAATCGAATTTGCCCTTGACAATGGTAAATATACTCGGTAAATAAAACAATGTAAGGTTAATCCATTAATCAACGGGTTCTTTAACTTGATGAGGGGTGTTTATGCTGATTGGCTACGCACGAATTTCCACTGATGATCAAAATCTGAATCTACAGAAGGACGCACTCACTCAGGCCGGGTGCGAACGTATTGCGGAAGATATATTAAGTGGCGCAAAAGCTGAACGTCCCGGTTTGAAATCAGCATTAGATTACGCAAGAACTGGTGATGTGCTTGTGGTATGGCGTTTGGACCGTCTCAGTCGGTCACTTAAGGACCTTATCGAGATGGTCACGATTCTTGAATCGAAGGGTATTAGTCTAAAAAGTTTGCATGAAGCCATCGATACGTCTTCAAGTTCAGGAAAACTGATCTTTCATATCTTTGGAGCCCTGGCTGAATTCGAACGTAATCTAATACGAGAGCGAACGCGGGCGGGCCTTAACGCTGCCAGAACACGGGGTAGAAGAGGCGGTAGACCAATGATTCTGAGTCTCGATAAAAGGGCTCTAGCAGTAAAGCTATACGATGAGAAGGAGCACACAGTGGTTCAGATCTGCCAAATGATGGGTATTTCCAAACCCACACTTTATAAATATATTGAGGATCAACGGGAGGTTACATTAAAACAATAGGTTTCAACGCACTCGCCCCCGTTGGTTCACATACGATATATCAGCGGGTCGGGCTTACACACCAATATCTATCGTTCTCATCGATGTATAAATAAATTGCAAGACACGTCTATTGTTTTTGATAGACACGTCTTGCAAAATGCGGTAAGGTGTTTTCATGGTTAAACTCTATGAACGCTCATTTGTGTCTCAACTCGAACAGCGCCTGTTTGCTGACAACCCGCGCATTCAGGTTTTGGTTGGGCCGCGTCAGGTTGGAAAAACAACGGGGATCAAACAGCTCCTTGTCCGATACCCTTACGCCAGCCATTATGCCAATGCGGATGATCTACTGAACACGGATCGCACATGGCTCCTGGAGCAGTGGCAGAAGGCCTTGTCATTGGGCGGACTGGCGCTTCTCATCATTGATGAGATTCAGAAGGTCCCGAACTGGTCCGAGACGCTCAAATCATTGTGGGATAAGGACCACAAAGACATTCGGGTCGTCGTCTTGGGGTCAAGTTCCTTGCAGTTGCAGAAGGGACTGAAGGAAAGTCTTGCTGGACGGTTTGAGCTGGTAAAATCCCACCACTGGACGTTCCATGAACTGAAGATTGCCTTTGGTTATGACCTTGAACGCTATTTAACCTATGGTGGATATCCTGGCGCTGTTGGCTATGAAGGAGATTTCGACCGCTGGTACGCATATCTAAAGGATTCCATTGTCGAGGCAGTTATCGGAAAGGATATCCTGCTGAATCGGAAAGTAGGAAATCCCGCCCTGTTTCGCCAGGCATTCGAGATCCTGTGCCGTTATCCAGCGCAGGAGATCAGTTACACAAAACTACTCGGCCAGCTTCAGGACAGGGGGAATACAGACTTGGTCAAGTATTATATCGAGCTCTATTCCGGTGCGTTTCTAATCCATCCGCTGGAAAAATATTCGGCAAAAAGCTATCTGGCACGGGGCTCAAGTCCCAAGATTCTGATCGCCTGTCCTGCCCTGTATGCCATGAATGAGGGGCCTCATATTCTCGACGATCCTGAAAAGCGAGGCCGGATCTTCGAAATGGCTGTCGGAGCGCAGCTTAGGCAGCTTGTGGGGGATCTGTATTATTGGCGTGAGAAGAACATGGAGGTTGATTTTATCTACAAATACCGAGGAACAGTGTATGCCATAGAAGTCAAATCGGGCCGCCGCAAATCATCAAAAGGGCTGGATGCCTTTATGGAACGGTTTCCTTCGGCTAATCCGGTTATTATCACGCCGGACAATTTCCCCAAGTTTTCCGAAAATCCTCATAAATTTCTGGATACAGTTACCATTTTATCTGAAAAACCGAAAACTCGATAAATAGGGGTAACCAAAACATTCCCGCTGCCAGGTACAAAGTAGCATCATGCTATCCATTCAACTACCCGACGTCACTTGCTTATATCTATTTATTTACCAACATTTTCGGGTCGCCGATAATGTTGGCTTCTACAGACTCATGGTGCACGGCAATACAGACGGGGATCTGGTCGCGCATGGCGAGATAACGGTATAAATGTAGGAAATGATCGATAATGACAATGGATCAGATAGATAAGAAAGGTCGTTAAAAATTAGAGACATCCACTGCAACTAGCCCCGTGGGGAGCGACGATCCTTTTCACGTAGCCAGCGATAAATTCCTGTTGACCCGATTCAGACAAAAATATTAAAGCGCTTTTGGGTCTGATAAGTTAGCCTCATCTGACATGGAGTATGGTAAAAATAGCAGGATGCCTCACTTGAGAAGTTCACCTACTACTACGTAAAAAGATAACTCTAAACAAACAATGAATGCCATTCGAGAGGGCGCACTCCCTAAAAAATTACAGGCCGCTGTCTTGCAGGAAGTCACACCCCCCCCTTGTGGTAATTTGGAAGAGCGTCTATACCTTATTTCCCTGTCAGGTAATGTCTCCCCGTCAGGATAGGGTGGCGGTAAAGCATACGAGGACCGGCATATTTCATCACTGCCATGATCTTCCCCCTCATATCATGCTTATAGCAATGTACCGGACATTTCGAGCATCTGGGCTTACTATCCCGAAGGGGGCATCTTTCAAGACGTCGTCTGACATATTCAAGAAGCCCCCGGCATTCCGGACACAGATCCTCTCTTTTGCCATGTTGTCCATGGCAAAATATGTCAATCATCAGCTCAGCCGTTCTGGCTTCTTTCTCCATTATTGTATGATCGCCTGACATGATATGCTTATGCAACTCTCGCCAAAACTTTAGATTATTTCCTGATCATCACGTTTGTCGGTATCTCTTTTTTTATCTGCCGCCTGGCAGGATGGCTTGATTCAGGTGGATATCCCCATTTTGGGCAGAATATAGGCCTGGAGCACATACCAGACGGCAATGAACGCAAGCAGGATTAACAATTCCATCATGAAATAACCTCTTCTATCAATATTTCATGTATCTGAGATGAATACATTTTTTTGAACTTCTCATATATCTGATTATTACGAGCGCTTCAAGATCTTACCTCTTGTGCTCAGCACCACCTCTTCCATCGGGACTTCCTTATTCGCCGCTTCCATTCCCTTTTTTACAATCATGGGAAGTCCTGAACAACAGGGCACCTCCATAACAACCGTAGTGACGCTTTTGATGTCTGCGGTTCTGAAAATATCGGTAAACTTGCCCACATAATAAGCAATGTCATCGAATTTCGGACATCCCATCATGACTGCTTTCCCTTTCATCAGATCACGGTGAAGGGTGGGAAAGGCAATGGCCGAACAGTCCGCGAGGACAAGAAGGTCGGCCCCCTTCAGGAAAGGGGCGCTCGCAGGGATGAGCCGAATCTGGACAGGCCAGTGGGTGAGAGCTGATTCTCCAGCTCCTTTCCCGATATCGACAGGCCTGTTCGCCGCTTCGCATGGGGATACCGTTTCAAAAATCTGGATGTTGGTGGATGGGCATCCGCATGGAAGAACCGACGACACCTCCGCAGCCATGTGCCGCTTGGCGGCTTCTTCATCAAATGGGTCGGCTTCCCTTTCGATGATTTGCAGCGCCCCGGTGGGGCATTCTCCGATACAGGCGCCAAGGCCGTCACAGTATGTGTCGGAAACGACCCGCGCTTTTCCGGCAAAGATCTGTAAGGCCCCCTCTGCGCATCCCGGCACACATTCTCCACAACCATTGCATAAATATTCGTCAATTTCAATTATCTTACGTAATGTTTTCATGTTGTCGCCTCCTGGAGAATCATTCTCCCTTCATCATTGCCTCAATGTCAGTCTTAACGTCCACGATCGGCTTGATGTTGAAATTATCTACAAGAACTTTGAGAACATTCGGAGATACAAATGCCGGCAATGTCGGTCCGAGACGGATTCCTTTAACACCCAGGAAGAGGAGGGCCAACAGCACTGCCACGGCTTTCTGTTCATACCAGGCAATATCGTAAGAGATGGGAAGATCGTTGATATCTTCCAGCCCGAATATCTCCTTCAGTTTCAAGGCGATAACAGCCAGGGAATAGCAATCGTTGCACTGCCCCGCATCAAGTACCCTGGGGATGCCGCCGATATTGCCGAGGTGGAGTTTGTTGTAGCGGTACTTGGCGCAGCCCGCGGTAAGGATTATCGTGTCTTGAGGAAGCTCGCGGGCGACGTCCGCATAGTAATCCCTTGATTTATGACGGCCGTCACATCCGGCCATGACGACAAAACGTTTAATCGCCCCTGATTTTACCGCCTCTACGACCTTGTCGGCCAGGGCAAAAACCTGATCATGGCCGAAACCGGCAACCAGTTCTCCGGTCTCGATCTCAGCCGGGGGGATACATTTTTTAGCCAGCGCAATGATTACGGAAAAATCTTTTGTCCCGCCGGACGGTCTGTCCGGTATATGTTTCACTCCAGGATAACCAGCCATCCCTGTGGTGAATATCCTCTCTCTGTATTTGTCCTTGACGGGAATTATGCAGTTTGTTGTCATCAGGATCGGTCCGTTAAAGGACGCGAATTCCTCACCCTGTTTCCACCAGGCATTCCCGTAATTCCCTACGAAGTGAGAGTATTTCTTAAACGCGGGATAGGTGTTTGCCGGCAGCATCTCGCCATGGGTGTAGATATCTACGCCTGTTCCTTCGGTCTGTTTCAACAGCTCTTCCATATCCTTCATGTCATGACCGGAGATCAGGATGCCCGGATTCTTTCCAACGCCGATATTGACCTTTGAAATTTCGGGATTTCCATAAGCGGATGTGTTCGCCTTGTCAAGGAGGGCCATTACGCTGACGGTATACTCCCCGGCCCGCATGACCATCGCAACCATCTCATCGACGGTCAGTTCCCTTGTTGTGGAGGCAAGGGCTTCCATCAGAAAGTCATAGATCTTTTCATCCTCAAAGCCGAGAACAGCTGCATGGTCTGCATAAGCGGCAATTCCCTTGATCCCGTAGATCAGAAGCTCCCTGAGAGAACGGACATCTTCGTTTTCCGTAGACTGGACGCCGATCTGAGCCGCCTTTTTGCCGAATTCAGTTGTATCAGCGGGAAACCAAACAGCCGCATCATGCAATGTCCCCGAGACAGCTAACCCGTACTTCTTCTTCAGTTCCTCCCGTAATTTCAACCCCTCCTGTATGAGGGAGACAAATCTGTCATTGTCGAAGTTTACATTTGTGATCGTCGTGAAAAGGGCCTGGGTCGCAAAACGTCCATGACTGATATCCAATGTCCCCGTTTCTTTTGCCTTTTCGGCATATATAGCGATACCCTTCAAGACATAGATCAGCAGATCATGTAGTTTTGCAGTATCTTCAGTCTTCCCGCAGACACCTTTTACATCGCAGCCCTTGTTTTTCGCCGTTTCCTGACACTGATAACAAAACATTTGATACCTCCTGTGTAAGATTGATTGGTTGTCTTTTGGCTGCCAATGTATCTTAAAGAAGATCGCATAACCTTGACTTATGTTAAGAAGTAGATATAGTTTCACAAAAGGGATAAAACTTATGAAAAAAGCACATAATGTTTTGTTAAATAGTCAGCTTTTCGGGGGCTTACCTGAAGAGCACATAGCCGAGATCGAAAAGATATCAGTCGATAAACATTTCAACAAAGGGGAAATCATCTTTTTTGACGGAGACGAGGGGATAGGTTTTTATCTTGTTGTCGAAGGAGTTGTGAATGTTTACAAGCTCTCTCCCGAAGGAAAAGAACAGATACTCCACATCGTGAAGGCAGGGGAAACCATTGGCGCTGTTCCTGTCTTTTCAGGTAGATCATATCCCGCCAACGCCCGGGCAATCTCAAAAAGCCATCTTTTGTTTTTTCCCCGGGGAAAGTTTGTACAGCTTATAACAGAGAAACCTTCGCTTACAATGAATATTTTGGCCCTCCTTTCCATGCGGTTGCGAGAGTTTACAATCCAGGTTGAGAATCTTTCCCTCAAGGAAATACCCGGCCGCCTGGCCGCTTATCTGCTTTATCTGTCGCAGGAGCAGGATAACAAAGATGTCATAAAACTAAATATTTCTAAGGTGCAGCTTGCCAACCTTCTGGGCACGGGTCCGGAATCACTGTCACGCACATTGGGAAATATGAAGAGTAGAAAGCTTGTGGAGGAAGACGGATCCAACATCAGGCTGATTAACCGCGGCATGCTGGAAGAGCTTGCCGAGAGCGGCAAAGACTCCCGATGAAATAGCTTCGCAGCGACACCGCAACAGATATTTCTACAATGTCAAGCACCTAAAAAGAAGTTCCAGCCGCCCGATTGGCGGTAGCAATTGCCTGATGGGCCATGTCAATGGAGCGGCCAAGGGTGTTAAGAACCTGATCAGGATTATGAAAGCCCATGCTATTTTCGGCAGCGACGATGTCCCAAAACCACTGGGCTTTTCTCACCAGTTCCCTTGCCTTATCAAGTTCTGCCTTGTTGGCCTTGGCGACAGCCGCTGCTTTGCCTATGACTTCATGGGCCTTGGCCACGGTCTGACCGGCGGTCCTTTGAAGCTGCCAGACGTTATTCTGGATGGTCTTGACGCGTGTGAGCAGCCATTCCTCGCTCTGGGTATGGCAGGTACGGCAGGATTCCTTCGTCATCCGCATCGGACTGGTTACCCAATGGGAGGTGTATTTCTGGCCATTCTTGCGCACGTAGGGCATGTGGCAGTCGGCACACGATACCCCTGACTTCGCATGGACTCCATTGTTCCAGGTTTCAAATTCCGGATGTTGGGCCTTGAGCATCTTGGCCTGGGAATCGGGGTGAAGCCAGTCCTGATCGAATCCGGCAGGCTTCTCTTGGTAGTAAGCGTACATCTGCTCCGGTAGCATGCCTTTATCCCATGGGAAAACGACCTTCTTGGATTCCGGCTCGAAATAGTATTCCACATGGCATTGCCCGCAGACATAACTTCGCATGTCTTCACGGGGGGCTTTCTTCACATCGATTCCGCGGCGTTGCATGGCCTCGATAAAGGCCGGATTGACAACCCGCAGATTCATCGTCGCCGGATCATGGCAATTTGCACAAGCAATGGGATGCTTTAATTTGGGAAAGAGCTCAGTCAAAGGCTTCTTTGCGTAGTTCCATCCCATATCCTTGTAGATATCGATAAGGTTGGGGGTTTTGCAGGTCATGCAGGCGCCGGGAGTGGTCTGGTTAATCCGTTTCGTTTCTTTCAGATCCTGGACGGCATACGGATGCCCACGATCCTCTGTATAGTCTTTGCTAAAGGCCATACCCTTGAAGTTGATGAGAATTTCCGGTTCTTTGATGGACTTCTGGACCTTTTCGCTGCCACCGAAACCGGTGGGCGAGGGCGACATCTCCCGATTTTTCTGGTAGCTTTCATACTCCAGAGGATAATGCTTACCCCAGACTGCCGGATCGTACTCGCCCGCCGGAATATTTGCCAGTTTGAATGTGGTGTCAGGTTTTCGGAGGAAGGCCTGGAAGATGATGATAACTCCAACCAGGGCGGCAATTCCTATCAGCAAGACAACGGCTTTTATTTTTTTACTCAACTGTCATACCTCCTTTATCCAGGCCTCGGCCATGAACAAGATGACGGTGGCACTTGAGGCAATCGCCGCCTCCATTGACCATCAGGGTATTTTCAATCGTGGAATGATGGCACCTCAGACAATTGCCTCGTAAAATCTCCCTGCCCTTTGTAGAGATATTGATTGCCGCGGGATAATCCCGTAAGGTCTCATGGTAAAGATCATTCAATCCCGCTTGGACTTTGTACGTTACCTGTACGCCGATGTTGGCAGCGGGAAGGTGACATTCGATGCAGGCGAATTGTTTATGGTTGGATTGTTGCCAGCGGTTCTTGACGTGGTCCATGCTGTGGCAAGCAGCGCAGAAACGGGGGTTCCCCGACGTGTGATAGCCTCCTGCCATGAGCGCCGTGAGGACCACGCCAATGATAATTCCTGCTCCCAAGACTACCATTGCCGGAAAACGAAATTTATTACTATATCTCATTTCGTATGCGGTCTCCCATGCCTGCTAATGGGACGGTTTGATGACGAGTGAAATTTGCAAGATATTAATGAATATCATGCATAAATGTCAATGGAGAATTTGCCAAATATTTATGTTAAGTTACCTAACCGTACATATGCATACACAGCAGCAGAGTATTGTTACTGACCGCCCTAAAGGAACCGGGGATGATCGGCCTAAAGGAGCCACCCGAAGGGGTTGTTTTTGGGTTTCGGGGGTGGTTAAAAGTAGCTTAAAAGACCCCTTTTGCCAAGCATTATTTTCTTGATTTTGGGCCATCTCTGGAGGGCGGTTTGGTGGGTATCCGGCGGAGAGATGTCTGGTTTTTATTGCCGGTTGTTTTGGGGAAGAGGGACATTTTTCCGGTCATGATTTTTCCTTTCTGGTAGAAGTAGTTAATGTGGATTTTGGCATTGTTTTCGGTGTCCGATAGGTATGTCCATCGAGGACAACGCAGTAGGCATTGTGTTGCAAGCGGTCAATGACAGCGGCACCCAGGAGTTTGTTTGGGAAAGCGTCATTCCATTCGGCTAGATCGAGATTGCTGGTGACGATGGTGGCGTGCCGTTCGTAACGTTCGCAGATAAGATCATGGAAGTCTTCGTCTTGTGGGGGATGAAGAGGTTTGAGACCAAAGTCGTCGATGATAAGGAGATTGACGCGGGCGAGGGATGTTAAACGTCGTCCATAGGCATTGGTGGCCCGGGCGGCATGGAGCTGTCCTAGGAGATTGCTTTGGGATTGGAACAGAACGTCGTATCCTTTTCTCAGTGCTTCATGGCCGATGGCTTGGGCGATGTGGCTTTTGCCTGTGCCGGTGGGTCCTGTAATAAGGACGGGATTTTTTTCTTCGATAAATCGGCAGGTGGCAATATCCATAACGAGGGAGACAGGGATTTCGTGATTGAAGGAGAAGTCGAAACCTTCGATGGTTTTCTCGTTTCGGAAGGATGCCCGCCTTAGTCTGGTGGCGAACTTTTTATTATCCCTTCTGGCCATTTCATCTTGAAGGAGGAGGGCCAGAAACTGAGTATAGGCGAGTTTTTCTTCTATGGCCTGGCGGTTCCGGATCTCCATGGAGTCCAGGATTCCCGAGAGGCGAAGTTGTTTTAACAGGGGTATCAATTGCGGCATTGGATTCATGATTTTATTCCTTTCAGTGTATGAGCTCCCGGCCGTTTCTGCAGAAACGACCGGCGCCGGTATAGGCCCCGCCCAAGGCTTGGATGAGAGGTTCTGTTCCTTGATGTTCGAGTCCTTTTTCTAATATGGTCTTTACGGTTCGATACTTGGGACTGTCGAATACGAGGGCGCGGAGACAGGCGGCTTCGAGACGCACCGGCCCATATTTTTTAGATAGAGAGACGACGCCCTGAGCGGCGCGGAGGTTATCCAGAACGTGGTCTTCAAAGAGTCTTTTTATAATGATGAAGCACTGAGAACCGATTTCTTCCCCCTGCCTGAGACACCATTGCGGGTCGCGCATTTTGTAGGCGATGGCTTCCGGCGGCAGATGTTCGTCCATGGTGGAACGGGCACCTGGCCGACGGAGTCTTGGATGGACGGCAACCAGTTTGTGCTCATTAAAGATCTCCACAAGTTTTTCGGTACTGCGGACCCACAGTTCCCGGTGAACAAGGGAATAGGGAGCGGAGTAATAACACTTTTCCGTCTGCAGATGGCAGTTTCCGTGGAGTTTCGCTTTACACCAGACAGCCAACTCAGGAGGAATGTACGGAAGAGGTTTAAGAAGAGCTTTCTCTACTTCTACAAAACGGGTCAGCGGTCTTTCGCGAGTAGTACCATGGATGCGGTTTCCTGCGGTACCCATCACCCATTCAAAAAGCTGTTCATTCCCATCCTCCTTGCTACGGAACTCCCGGAGGGGAAGAAAACCGCGTTTTACGTATTTCACTCCCGATTCCACGATACCCTTTTTTTGGGGATCTCTCGGGGGGCAGGGAGAAATGAGAAAACCATATCCCTCGGCAAGACCGCCATAGGATCTTTGAACCTCAGGATCATAATAACAGGCTCTGGTGATGGCGCATTTGGGGTTATCAATAATTATTTTCGCCGGGACGCCGCCAAAGCATTCAAAGGCCCGGCGGTGACATCCCAGCCAGGTAAACGTATCCTGATTGGTCACGATCTCGGCATACTGATGCCGGCTCCAGGCGAGGGTCATGACAAAAAACCAGGTGGAAAAGATCTCACCCGTTTTGGCGTCGGTAATGACAGGCCCCTTGCCAAAGTCAACTTGAGCAGCTTCGCCGGGCGCAAAATCCAGGATGACCGTGGCTTGAACATTGTCTTTTTTAAGCCCCTGGAGAAAACGCCTTACGGAAGAGTAACTACCGCCAAAACCGTGGTTTCGCACCAGGGCCTGGTGAATCGTTGTCCCCTGGACGCCCTTCTGCCACCATGCGGCAATCTCGTCCCGGTAAGGATAAACAGAAGAAACCTCTGTTGCGAGACAAGATTTGACACCGAGGACATCGGCGATGACCGCCTCATCGGGAACAGATTGGGTCTTGTCCAGCCAACCAGACTTCAAAGCGATAGCCCTGAACTCCCCGGCCTTCTTACGACCCATGAGGCCGCTCTTGGCAATTTGACGGTCGGACTGGCCCGACCGCATGTGAACTATAACTTGACGTATCTCGTACATCTCGAACCTCCGATTGGACATGGGGAACTTCCTCCTCACCTGAAAATTAATGGTCGGGTGAGTACCCCATTCATGAGAGATCCGAAACCCAATTTTAATATCCGGATGGCTCCATTAGCCGATCCCGGAATGGCCTCTTTAGGCGATCATCAATTGGCCCCATTAGGTGATCACGATATGGCTCCATTAGGTGATCACCACTGGCGCCATTAGGTGATCACGATATGGCTCCATATGGGCGGTCAGTAACAAGTATTTCATTCAACATTGAATACGACTTGAAAATCAGTATTATAGCTTTTTAGAAAGATGAAAATGCACGTTATTGCCCGGCCCAGTTTTTGGGGGAGAAGGTCAATAACAATTAGAACATGTTTTTATCCAATCATATAGAAATTATCGATATATTGAGATACATCGCCAGGGGGGAAAGGATAGCGAGATTGTTAGCTACGTCCCCTCAAGCGCCTTCAGTTTGGCTCGTACCGCCTTTTCCCTGACAAAGCGTTCGGTAACGTCTCGGAGCACCGCAACTACCCACTTGATCCGGGCACCACCATCCTTCAAGATCTGGATCGAAAACTCTATGGAAATCTCTCGCCCGTCTTTATGGCGTGCGGGCACGGTGAGCAGTTGGCCTTTATCGTAATGAGTAATACCTGTCTCCATTACTTTTTTCCATCCTGCCAAGTGTCGTGTTTGAAGACGCTCCGGGATGATGAGGTCCATAGACCTCCCTAGTGCTTCAGCGGCAGAAAAGCCGAAGATACGTTCTGCCCCCCGGTTCCAGTACTGCACTGCACCATTACGGTCGGCCACTAGTATGGCGTCTGGGGAACCCTCAAGGATACGTTCAGGTAAATCATCAGGAATTGAAGTCATGGAACCTCCTATAAACGGGCCTAATCAGGCCCTAAAATCAAATCATAATCCACATTATCTTAAGATTCGTTAAGGTGTGCACCGATTATTTGGGTCCTCATCTCGCTCATGAAAATGTTATTTTGATTTTGGAAGTTTTACCACCAGAAATCGTGCCGTCGTTTCAGATTCGTTATACACACGGTGCGGAATATCAGCCGGGCTTTCAATAATTGAATCAGCGTAAACTTTCTCCCTTTCATCACCGATTTCAATTGTAGGTTCACCTTCAAGAACATAAAAAAATACATCGACCGGCGTTTTATGTAATAGAAGGCTTTCACCCGGATTTAAGGTCATATGGATAACTTCCGCATCAGGCGAGCCGAATATTTTTTTTGCCTGTATTTTGTGAGGATTTTTAAATGCAGTTTCCTCTGACACGCGTGTAATTTTCATTTTATATTCCTTTCAAAAATGTAACCTCTGACAGTTTCCCGGAATCCGCAGTGCCATACCATCCGCTCTCTCCTTTTCGATGTGAGACTTTTGAAAAATTCAATTTCGGCCTCCCTATCGTCATTCCCGCGAAAGCGGGAATCCATTCTTTTCAAGAGTTCCTGGATTCCGGATCAAGTCCGGAATGACAGAAAAGGGTGTTTTTAAAAGGTCTCGATGTGTGCAAACATATGTCAATCAGCCATTCCAGGGCAAGGAATACTCGGGTCGTCTTGCCGTCGTTGGAGGCATAGAAGCCCTTCGCCTCCTGATCGGCAACGGCTCTTCTCTCATGCCTGGTCATGTGTTTATCCTTTCCCATCTGAAGTGAGAACCTGCAAAAAGGAGTCAGGCATGCAACCGTGGGAAGTTCGATTTATTTCAAGAGGTCGCTAAGCTTTCTACCATATTCGATGCAGGATTCGACGCCCTTCGGATCCGGGTTCCACAAACACCGGAGGCCGTCGTCAACCACATCGAAGCCGGCAGCAGTGAGTTGCTCTTTGATCGTTTTGACTGATTCGCCGCTCCAGCCATAGCAGCCGAAGGCCGCCGCTTTCTTGTTCCGGAATCTCAACCCCTTCATCTCCTCCAGCAGACCAGCAATCGAGGTCAATAACCCGCGGTTGATCGTCGGCGAGCCGACGACGATCGCCTTGGATCTGAAGATCTCGGTCATCACGTCGTTCCGGTCTGATTTTGCCAAGTTGAAGAGTTTTAGGTTGACCAGTGGATCGATCTGATTCACCCCTTGTGAGATATTCTCCGCCATAATCCGCGTTCCGTTCCACATCGTATCGTAGATGAGTGTGATCTGATTTTCCTGATAACTGTCCGCCCATTTCAGGTACTGCTGGACGATCTGGACGGGGTTCTCCCGCCAGATAACGCCGTGGCTCGGGCAGATGACGTCCACGGGCAGGTTGAAGGCGAGAACTTCCTGGATCTTCTTTGTGACCAGCTCGCTGAAGGGGGTCAGGATATTGGCGTAGTATTTGATGCATTCGGCCATCAATTCTGACTGGTCCACCAAGTCGTTGAACATGTATTCCGACGCATAGTGCTGGCCGAAGGCATCGTTGCTGAAGAGGATGTTGTCCCCGGTCAGGTAGCAGAACATGCTGTCCGGCCAGTGAAGCATCGGCGCCTCGATGAAGATTAGATCCTTTGTCCCCAAATTGAGCTTGTCCCCGGTTTTGACCGGATGGAAGTTCCAATCCTTGTGGTAGTGACCCTTGAGCGACTTGATGCCGTTCGCCGTGCAGTAAACTGGGGCGTCGGGGATGCGGCTCATAAGTTCGGGGAGGGTGCCGCTGTGGTCACTCTCCGCATGGTTGGCGATCACGTAGTCGATTGTTTTCAAATCGATCTGTTTATCGAGGTTCGCAATATACTCCTTGGCGAAGGGCGCCCAGACCGTATCGATCACGGCGACTTTCTCCTCCTCGATCAGATAGGAATTGTAGGTTGAGCCCCGATGGGTCGAATACTCGTCGCCGTGAAATTTCCGGAGCTCCCAGTCGATCTTCCCTATCCAGGAGACGTTGTTCTTGATGGGTCGTTTCATCCGTTTGTTCTCCTTTTGTCTTTTAGATTGATCCGTTCCATTTTGTTGTCTCCTTAGATTTCCAGTTTACGGACAAAATCCGTCAGGATCTGCGGTCCTTCAGGTTTTACGACCACGGTGTCCTCGACGCGCACCCCCCAGGGGCCGGCGTAGAGGCCGCAGTTCCCGACGGCGATGACCACATTGGTCGCCAGCGGCGGCGGCGCTTTCTCGCCATGGAAAAAGGCATGGCCGGGCGGCAGGGGCGCCTCCTCGAACTCAATGCCGACACCGTGCATTGTCGGGCCGAAGAGGTGATCGCCATGTCCCCCGTCCCGGATGATTCCGTGAAGAATTTCGTTGAGCTCGACCATGCCGACGCCGGTCTTCACCCCGGCGATGGTCCCCTGCTGGGCCTTCAGATAGAGGTCGTAGGCGGCCTGTTGCTCCGCCGTTGGCCTGCCGACGCATACCGTCCGGCAGATGTCGGCGCTGTAGCCGTTGACGATGGGGTGGATGTCGATCATGACCAAATCGCTCTCCTCGATACGTCTTTGCGTCGGCAGGCCGTGGGCGATGTTTGTCCGGGGACCGGAGCAGACGTAGGTCCGCCAGAATTCGTCCGCTCCGGCCTGTCGCATTGCATACTCTGCTTCCGCCGCAACCTGGCTTTCCGTGAGGCCGGGCTTCAGGGCTTTGATAGCGGCTGCCATCCCGGCGACGGCAACAGACGCCGCAGCCCGGATTCGTTCAATCTCCCCGTCCTCCTTGGCGATTCTCAATGCGGACAGGACAGGCGTGCAATCCTTCGCGACCACCTTCTCCGGCTTCCCGTGCGGATGGGTCAGCATGGCCATCATGGAGTGGGTCAGAAAGGTGTATTCCAGCCCAACGCTTCCCTCCTGAATACCGAAATGCTTGAAATCATGGGCGATGGAGTGGATCATCCCCACCTCGTCCTCGAAGCCGGTGAGGTGGTCGAAACAGGCCAGCCTTTTGACGTCCTCCACGTCCGTAGAGGGAACGCCCAGGGCCACCGTTCCTTCACTCGTGATCATCGCATAGGCGCACAGACGCCCATCGCCCGTCAGATAGGTCATATTCGCCGGTTTGGCGAGGAGCAGGACGTCGAGTCCGGCCGCTTTCATCAACCCTGCACAGCGTGCAACGCGTTCTGAATAGGGATGACAAGTCATTGGAATCTCCTTTCATTTCTGTGAAAAATGCCAACTGGTTTTTCGGGACACCAGGGCTCAGATCAATTTTATTGCCCTCTATTGTACTCAAATGGATCGGGTAGGCGGCAACATCCCGCAAGGGACCTTGGGCGATGTCCAATCTTTCTTTCCCCATCCTGGTTTTCGGAGCCTCGTTGAGCAATATCAGGCATTAGGGCCAGGCGACTTGAACCGTCGTTTACGGACCCCTATCCTAATTGATTAGTGTCCACCATGTTTGGCGCCAATAAGGCCGTGCAATTTTTCTACGTAATGCGTGAAGATGACATAGGCTTTGACATATTGACGACCTTCCGCCACGGAGTCTTCAGCATGCTTTTTCCTTTCGATAGTCTCCTGAAAACGTTCACGAATACCTTTAGCCATGGCTTTCGTCAAAACATCAACCAGCTTATCCACCGATCCGCTTTCCAAAGCCTTGTCGGCTAGGGCAACGGCAGGGTCTACAGCTTCGCCAGGTTTCAAACCGGTATAGGGTGCCCCTTCGCCGGCACGATGAATACGAACGAGCGTTTCGAAAAGGTACATGTCAGCCAATTCTTTGGCCTCGGCACCCTTGACACGAACTGCAAGAGTCTTCTGAAAAGCGGCTCGGATCTCCTTTTCATCTTTTACCTGCACCCATTTAAGCAAAGGTGTCACATCGCCCTTTTCAAGGGCTATTCTTGCCGTTTGCACCACTGGGCCGTCAAGGGTGTCGCAATGGGCATAAGTCACGACGGGCAGGCAGAGCAAGAGTGCCAAAAGCGCGGGAAATACCGTAAACAAAGGAACCATGCTGATCTTTTTCATAATCTCTTCTCCTTTCTTTTTTGTAATGTAAAATTTATCAATAAAACTGTTTTTTTTCCTTCATGACGGTTTGATTGGGTAAAACCTTTTATTGAACAGCGCCCATAAACGCTTAATCCCGGATGTCGCATCTTCAAATATTGTATAAAATATGGGCACATAGATTAAGGTGAGAAAAGTGGCGACCAGGAGCCCGCCGATGGCGACAACCGCCAGGGGGGATAATCTTTCCAGCCCGATGGCCTGCTCGAGGGCAATGGGTATCATACCCACCGCTGTGGCAAAGGCGGTCATCAGGATCGGCCTTGTCCTGATCCGGACGCTTTCCCGAATGGCTTCCAGGGTGGACGCGCCCCCTTTCTTGGCCATTTCGATGAAATCGATGAGGAGAATGGAGTTTTTCACCACAATGCCTGCCAGAAGAATCACACCCATAAAGGAGGCCAGGGACTGCTGTTTCCCGACAATCAGGAGCGACCAGATGGCGCCGATCAAGGCCAAGGGGATGGCGGACATGATCGTCAAGGGGTGAATGAAGGATTTGAAGGCCGGGACGAGGGAGAAGTAGAGGAGCACCATGGCGATCACCAGAGCCGACATGAGGGCGGTAAATGACTCCTGCGACTGTTTGGCGTCACCTTCCTGGGAGATACGGTAACCGGGGGGCAGAGGCAGATCTTTCAGGGCCTTGCCGACATTGTCCATGATATGGGATACGGGTGCCTTCTCTCGGTATCCGTATATGTCGATGCTGTTCTCCATCCCCTGGCGAGTGAGGAGCATGGGCATATAAACAGTCTTGATGACGCCTAGGGCGGAGAGGGGAACCTCCCCTCCGGGGGTGTGAATCTTCAGGTCGAGAAGAGTGGAAACGCTGTCCCGATAGCGTTCCCCGTAGCGGACGCGAATAAGAAAACCATCTTCGCCCGGAATCCGGAAAACAGACGCCGCACCTCCCTGGACTGCCGCCTGTACTTGGGTTGAAATCTCCTTTGGGGAAACGCCGAAGTAAGCGCATTTATCACGGTCAGCAATAAAGTTGACCTCTTTTTTGTCGGCGGTCCAGCTCAGAGATACGGATTTGAGTCCCCCCACACCATCGAGACGGTTCTTGAAATCATTGCCGATTGCCGCAAGAGTTCGCCAATCCGGGCCGGTAACCATAACATCCACCGTCGCGCGGATGCTGGACAGTGGTGTCGCCCCGTAATCGAAGACATCTACGGACTTCAGTCCGGGTAGTTTCAGAAAACCTTCCCGCATATTGTTTTCAATCTGCCAGATACTCTGGCGCCGGTGAAACCTGTCTATCAGGTTTACTGTAATATTACCCTGCTGGGGGTTCTTGCCGCTGCCAAAAGAAATTACACTCGGTTCCGATCCAAGCGTGGAGCTGATGGCGACCAATCCCTCCTGCTTCTGGATGACAGTCTCCATCAGTTGCAGCAACTGCTTTGTTTTAAAGAGGGAAGAGTTACTGTCGGCCTCGAAGTTGATCTTGATTATCCCGGTGTCCATGGGCGGCATGACATTCTGTCCCACAAGGGGGCGAATGAATTTGTTGGTGACAATGAGGAGGGCAAAGGCGATGGCAATGAAAATAAAACGATGCCGGATGGCGATTGCCAGGGCGTCGAGGAAAAAATCACGGATCACGCCGATCAAATAGTCGCTTCCCCTCTTGACGGCTCGTTCCATGCGGTTGGCTTGTTGTTCTCTTTTCAGGAGATAAGGGGCCAAGATGGGGATAATCGTGACAGAGACGATATAGGAGGCGATCAGGGCAATGGACAAGGAGAGTGCCAGGGGCCGAAAAACAGTCTGGACGTAACCACCAATAAATATAATAGGGATCAGGACGACAACAGTGGCATAGGTGCCGGAAAAAATGGCCAGCATCACCTCCTCGGTGCTCCCGGCGACGATGTCCTTGATGTCCCGTTTCTGGTCATGGTAGTGCCTCTCGATATTTTCGATGACGACAATGGCGTCATCGAGGAGCATGCCCACAGCAAGTATGACTCCGGTCAAGGTAACCATATGGAATTCGAAACCGAACAACCACATGAAGGCGAAGGTGATCAAATAAGTAAAAGGGATGGAAACGGCGACCAGTGTCACCGTCCGCAGATTGCCAAGGAATAGGAAAATCACGATGATAGTGATAATGATGGCATCGCGGAGGGCGTCCAGCATATTATCGACGCTACGCTTGATAAGATCTTTTTGGCTGTAGCTGACCTCAAAATGAATATAAGGGTATTTTGCCTGTAGTAGGGGGATGGCGTGTTCGGTTGCAGCAATGGTGTCCAGGGTGCGGCCGGTCTGTCCCCGCAGGATATTGACGCCGATGGCCTCCTTACCATTTCCCCGGTACGCCGACTGGGGTTCCTGGACACCCCGATCGATCTCTGCCACATCCCGCAGGTGGATGATCCCGCCTTCCTTTCTGCCGATCACGAAGTTTCCCAATTCCTCCGTGGTTTTGACTTGACCTTCGGTCTTGAAGATGTACTGCCCGTCTTTGCGGATAATCAGTCCCTGGGGAATGTTTTGATTCTGAACGGTTAGGGCCGCCATGACGTCATTCAGGCTGAGACCAAAGTGGTTGAGCCGGTCCGGATTGACCTCAACCCGGACCTCGGTCTGGGCACCTCCGAAAACCTCCACATTGGCGATTTCCGGGATGCGCAGAAGATCCTCTTTAAGTTGATTATCTGCCGTTTCCCGGATTTTTTTGAGATCTGCCGGGGAGCCGGGGGTTGGAGACAGTGCCAGGGTCATCGTCGGTTGGGACGCCTGGCTGATCTTGAAGATCTGAGGGGGACGGATATCTCTTGGTAGCCGAGCGCTGATCTTACTCAGGGCGTTGGCAGCGTCGGTGGCCGCTGCATCCAGCCCTTTTTCGTACTCAAACTCGGCATTGACGACGGACACCTCATCTTTGGAGATTGAACTGACCCGCCTAACCAAGTCGATTGTGGCAAGTTCCTTTTCCACGGTGCGGGTGATATCCGCCTCGATATCGGTGGCTGCCGCCCCGGGGAGAACTGTGATGACACTGATCTGGGGACGGTCCGTATCGGGAAAAAGGTTGAATGGCATGTTCCGATAGCCGATAATTCCCGCAACGGAAAGGAGAAGCACCACTGAGAGGACCAAGTGTGGTTTTCTTATATAGGATTCCACAAATTTCATGGCTTGGCCTTGGTTCCCGGAAGTTGAATTTTGGTTCCTTCACTCAAGCTAAGGAGCCGGTTTTCCTGTCCCACGATAACCGTATCGCCTGCCTTCAGATCACCGCTGACCACGGTTTTCCCGTCTCCTACGCCCAAAATTTGCACCTGGCGGACATGGACGACATTATTCACGGCAACTAAGATGAAATTGCCCCGATCGCTCCTGACCAGGGCGTTTTCGGGGACTATGAGTCCCGAAACCCTTGCCGCGACCAGATCAACTCCGACCGTTGCACCAGAGGGTAGATTGAATGGTGCGGTGGAGAGAAGAATTTCGATGGAACCGAGCAAGTTTCTGCCCACAGCGGGATAGACGCGAGTGACCGCCGCCGCCAAGGTTTGGTCGCCGCTCCGCAGATAGACCCTTGCACCGTTTTTTATGCTGCCGATTTCCTCTGCCGGAAGTTGGGCAATGACCCTATAAGGAGATACCTTTTCGATGGTGAGAATTGGTTTGCCGGGAATGGCCATGTCCCCAGGTTCGTTCCAGCGTTTCGTCACGATACCGCTGAAGGGGGCAATTATGTTGGCGTATCCTGTTTGTGTTCGGGCAGCCGAGGCATTACGTTTCATACCCTTGATGCTCTCCTGTAAGGCGTTCATTGTGGCCTGCGATCCTTCGTAAGCCGCCTCCGATCTTTCCAGCGCCTCTTTCGAAATGGCGCCAGCCTGATAGAGAGTTTTATCTCGTTCATAGATTGATTTTTGAGTTTCATAGGCGCTCTTGGCCCCGGCCATCCGCTCCTGGGTAGATAAATGTTCTGCTTGGACAGCCTCGGCTTTATCGAAGAGTTCACGACTATCGATCGTCGCCACCTTTTCACCTTCCCGAACTCGATCCCCTTCGCGTTTGGCTATCATCAGGATGTTTCCTGAGATTCTTGGGGAAAGATCGCTTTTTGTCAGTGGTTCAACGGCTCCGAGGTAGTGCCTGGTTGCCTCTATCTCCCCGTTTTTCACTTCCGCCGTTTCCACCGCTGATGTGTGGACCTGTGGTTTGGGAAGGGCGCTGATTTCATGCTTGCGCTTCAGTACAAAGAAGACAGCACCGATGATCACGATGATCACAACGATAGTGAATATTTTAGTCTTTCTTTTCATTGCAGATAGTCCTCCAATGCGCCGGTGGCCTTGCGATAGGCAACGACAGCGGCGTTGTAGTCGAAGAGGGACTGGGAGTAGTTGGCAGCGGCTGTGACATAGGCAGCCTCGGCTAAAAGCATATCTACGACGGCCCCGGCGCCGCTTTTATAACGAAATTCTTCGATACGGAAAGATTCCTGGGCCTGATCCACCACCTGACCAGACGTCAGGACCCTGTTCCGGCTCTCCTTTATAGCGGAAAGGGCGCTTTGAATTTCGAGTCTGAGCTGATTTTCGACGGTCTGGAGATGCTTCAGCGCCTTGTCCTCCAGGAGTCGTTCCCGGGCGATGTCGGCATACAGGGATTTGTCAAAAAGAAACATATTCAGGTTGACGCCTGCGATCCAGTTTGCCTCATCGTAGGCAGGCCTAAATCCGTATTGATCCCCGTAACCGGCAAAGGCCCCCACAGATGGTAATAGTTTTCCTGTGATGATACTGCGTGTGAGCTTGGCATCCTCAACAGCCCTTGTTGCCAGGAGGTATTCCGGCCGTTTTTCCTTGGCTCGTTCCATCGCTTTGGCCGTATCAGGGGTGAATTCCTCTGTCCTCAGTTCATCAGCGAGGGTGAGGGGTTCCGGAGGTCCATGGCTCTGTCTGTTCATGAGATACTGGAGTGTTTCCGACGATACTTCGATGGCCTGATCCAGGGAAAGAAGTCGCTGTTTCTCATTGGCCAATTGAACGTCCACCTTCAATAGATCAATCTTGGCCACCCGGCCTACTTTGAAGAGGAGTTGGGCGTTCTGCAATTGATTATCCAGGGCGGTGACGGATGACTGTGATGCCTCCCGGAGCTTCCGTAATTGCAGTATCTTGTTGTAAGTATTGACTACATTGACGATGAGTTCATTCCTCGTCAATGTAAGATTGTCTTCCTGAATGAGCTTGCGGACCTCGGCGAGCTTGACGCCGTTAATGATCTGACCTCCCTGATAGAGGGGCAGGGTCAGGAGGAACTGCCAGGATGCGAATTCGTCGCTGAAATGGGGAGAAATAGTGTTTGATTGTGCGGGTATATAAGGGAACGGGTCCTGTCGCTTCGTATAGTTACTGTCTATGGATAATTTCGGGTAGTGCCTTCCCGAAGCGCTTTCGACAAGCTTTCCCCCCGCCTGCACACCCAAGCGGGCCTCGGCAATGAGGGGATTGTCGGTAAGGGCGTATTTAAGACAGGTCTTTAGCGAGAGCGAGACTTGGATGTCTTTATCTTTGGTTGCCGGCGCGTATCCCTTCTGATCGTGTTTGTTGTTACGAGACGGGGAAAGGAAACTTTTATTTTGAACCGTTCCTGTCCCGGTCTCAGAAGTTGAGTTGGGAATCGTGTCTTGAGCTACGACTTGCGTAACCGGGACAGGATAGGCCGAGATTGCTACTATTATAAGTGCGGCAAAAAGTAACTTTTGAAAATGGGGAGCCATTTTGAAAACCTTTCTTGAAAATTCAACAGGTTCAATATGGTTCAAATAGACTACTTTAGTTCATGATATCCCTTTTATCGTGTTGATCCGATACACATCTCAAAGTTATCCCAGAGTCGCATGCCTTCATCGACCAGAGAAAAGGAGAAATCATTCAATGACCACTTGAATATGGACATTTGAATCATGCCGATAAACATCAAAGCCAATGCAGAAGCATCGGCATCACGATGTATGGATCCGTTCGCTTGACCTTCTCTGATGAATGATTCCACGCCCTTGGCATAAGCAGTTATCGCGTTCAGGAGTATCTCCCTGAATTCATGATTGCCAAGATGAATCTCCTCTGAAAAAACCAGCCGCGGAATGCCTTCATTTTCATCAACAAAACCGATATGCAGCCTGAAGAGGTTTCTAAGTTTTACCAGGGGTTCATCAGCGGCAGCGTCTTGGATGCGCCTGAGATTTTCAAGAAGACCGGCGCCTACTTTTTTGACAACCTGTTTCAAGATGTCATCTTTATTCTTGAAATGTCGGTACAGGTTGGCTTCCGATACCCCTACTTTCTTTGCAATGGCGGCAACGGTAAGGCCTGTCACGCCCTGATGGGCGATAATATCAAAAGTGGCTTGCGTGATTTGCTCGCGCCTTACCTCTGTACCCACCTTGGCAATGCCTTTTCTCATGTCCTCGTCCTATTCAAGTAAATGTTCACTTACATTTATGCCAAAAACAATATTGTGTCAAGTTTTTATCCCACTCTAAGGACTGCACTATCTTCGCTTATGATTTAATTTTACGCCAAGCATATCAGTTTATCCCGATATGTCGTTTGATGTTTATTTTCTCAGCTTGCTGACCTTATTTCCCGGCAATGCCTCAGTATTTTTAGCATTACCATTGGTTATCAATAGAGCCAAACGTGACATAACATCAATGAAGTCGAGCACCTATCACCTACAGCTGTATAGAAGTATCTATTCACCAGAACCGATGATTCCGGATAGAAACTAATAAGCCGTCCCAGAGGAGAACGAGACGGCTTAAGATGAATTGTCGATTGAATTTTATTACTGCTGACACTTTCAATCGTACCGGATACAACTTTTAGTATTATGGTTTAACAACTATGACAGGGCATTTTGAGCCTTTGACTACTTTATCTGCGACGCTACCCATAAGCTGTTTAATAATTCCTGTCTTTCCATGAGATGCAATTACAATCAAATCAATCTTCTTCGCTTTCTGCTCGCTCAATATCACTTCAGAGGGGACACCATTCTTAACGTCAAAAATAACTTTTATCTTCTTCGTCTTGATAATTGCATCAGCTTCTTTTTTTAGTTTGTCTCTGGACGCCTTCACGCTATCCTTTTCAAGCTTGGTGACAACCTCAATACTGAGGCAGTAATCAACTGCACATTGGCGGATTTGCTCATCAATAACATGTAAGAGGTAAATATTGGTATCATTCCCGATTGCAATGTCAACTGCCTTCTTTAACGCCGCATCTGAATATTTTGAAAAATCTGTCGGAACAAGGATATTCTTTGGTGCAAACATGATCTCTCCTCCTTTTTTTTTCGATGCCCCATTCTATATCATAAAATTTTATTTTACAAATCATTTTCAGTCATGGCTCTTTAACCAGTGGTTCGCTAATTTTTCTGTAGGCTATCCATTAACCGTCTTAAAATTCTTAGCTGCTCCTGTTGAATTGAACTGCCCGATCTGATCAGGTGATAAGGAAAGAGGTATAAGTACCTTTTATTACCGGCATCTACAGAGGCTCACACACATGTCAGTCTCTGCTTCAACGATAACCATTTGAAAGGAAGGATACTTATGACGGTTGGTGTTTTGTTGAGTACAGTCAACTATAATGAATTCGCTTGCGGACAAAAAGATGTCCGTTGTGTCAGCATGGCATAGATGACCCGGATTAATTTGTGAGCGGTGGCCAGCACAGCCATTTTGTAGGGCAATCCCTCTTTTCTTCGTCTAAGATAATACGCCTTGAAAATATCGCTGTAATGGATCACCCTGGTGGTCATCAGCCATATGACCCTTCGCAGATGACGGTTGCCCCGTTTTGTGATCCGGCCTTTACCTTCATGATTGCCAGACTGATAAACAGCCGGATCCAATCCCGCCATGGCAATGATTTTACCGGAACGATCATACTGGCTGATGTCACAACCCATCTCAATGAGAAAATTGACGGCGGTCTTGTCCCCGATACCCTTTATGGAAGTCATGATGTTTATGTCTTCTTCCATCAGTTTTTTACTCATTTCAATGAGCACATCGGTTATCTCCTGAAGGGCGTCTTCAAGGTGGAGAAGCAGCGCTATCTTCTGCTTAAGAATCATTTCCTTGGCGGGACTGCTACTACCTATCGATGTATGGGCGGTCTTGATTAACTCTGTCGCAAACGCCTCCCTTTTATGTCCATAGGAATCTGCAATCAACGTTCGGGACAATTGACCAAGATCCGCATCTCTAAGCGCAAATGCGGAAGGGTAACGCTGCAAAAGCTTTAGAATGGACTTCGTAAATATCCCTACCATATGCTCAAGTTCCGGAAAGGTGATATTCAGTAGCCGCTTTATCTCCATCTTCAGAGCGGTCATCTCGTCAACCAGACTTTCCCGCTGACGGGCAAGATCCCGAAGATCCGAAATCAAAGACGAAGTAACCCGTTGAATAAGGCTATCCCCATTGGTACGAAGAAATTGGGCAATGACAACAGCATCCTTCTTGTCCGTCTTGGTCTTCCTGAGTTGCATCTTCACGTAATTGGAAATCAGTAAAGGATTGATGAGAATGACGTTGTAACCCTCAGAAACCAGGTAAGAGAAGAGATTGACATGATAGGACGCTGTGGACTCCATCCCAATTAAAACAGACGAGACGGAAACAGAGGCAAGATGCCCCTTCAGTTTATCGAAACCTTTTCGATCCATGGTCGCAGATAACTGAAAAAGCTTGGCCTCGTCGCCTGTTATTCCACAAGCATCGAACTTATCCTTGGAAACATCGATTCCGACAAAACCATTAAAACTTCCCTTTAACCCTGACATCGCATCACCTCCCAACAGAAGAAATGAAAAGCAGGTGCCGCAGCCTCCAGACCAATCCTCCAGCGTGACAAGGATTCAATGATCCAACCAACCTATTATGGTTCAAAGAGGCTTGGGACATACTGAAATGAGGGCTCTAACGCCCAGGAAGCTTATGAGTCCTCCTGCCTTCCCATAAACAATACCTAAATCTCCACAAACCTATTATACATTATTCTACACGAATTCATGGTAGGAGGAAGCTATACGTAAATGATCTGCAATCCGAATCCTGATATATTTCGATAACTCATCTGCAATTTTTCATAATTAACCTTAAGCAGAATCTTGCCGCATCCGACGGATATATATGAAGCAAGAGAGATCTCCTTTGCTCAAGCCGCCCCATATTTTTATTATTTGATACAATAGGCACATATTTTTCAACACGAATAATTTATCTATTCATGAATTTTCTAATCGGAACTGAAATATTCACGTGGAAGATTCAAAAGCGCCTTGCTAAAATAGCACGATGTGCGGGATGGTAGGAGAATGCCTGTGGCCACATTCCCGATAAGCAAAGCAATGTGACGAATTGTGCAAGTCTTAATTGAATGTTACCGTCAATTATATCGTACACCCGCCAGGCGGTTTTCCTTTGCATTGTAAAAGCGTTGTCTGATAAGCAGGTCGATCTTTTGTCTGTCTTCTGCTTATGAGCGACAGGCAAATAAAGAATTAAACGCTCTGGCCAATCTTAATATTGACCACGTAAGAGTTGTATTGACAACGCAATAAGCGATTCATCAGGAATTACCTGATGTAGAATATTTAAGGGAACTTTTAAGAGAACCATGACTTGCTGGAAAGCCTCTTAATGTTTCCCTTCAAATTTATGAAGCGATTACAGGGTTCGTTTTTATGAAAAGAAGAAAGTTGTACGCAACATCCGGGAGAAATGACTTTCACTCACTCAGCGGGTCGTAAAAGCCGCTATCGTCAATATTCTCGGCATTTCACGGGAAGGGCAGGGCAAGTGATTTTCATTGCAATTCGCCTCAACATGCTGTAAGGATTTGTAAGGTTTTTCCCTTACAAAATGGTTTTTTTTGGCGGTTATTGGGCATGTTCATAAATCGCACATGGAGTCGAAAAAGCCCGAAAACACTGATAATTCAACATAAGCCTGGGTGGCGGAACTGGTAGACGCAAGGGACTTAAAATCCAAATAATATACCTGTGATTACAATTATTTACAACCATCTGTAAGGGATTTGTAAGGTTTTTGAGCGGTATGGGATACCGGCATTGGACCATAATTGACTGCCTCGGAAGCCTCTCTTAGGTGCTCCGGCGATACCTTCGCGTAGACCATAGTCGAGGCTATGGATTCATGACGCATCAAATCCTGAATCGATTTCAAATCGACACCAGCCATTGCCAGATGAGAGGCAAAGGTATGGCGCAAATCATGGAACCTTGCGTCTTTTAACCCGGCAAGAACCGCCGCGGCCTTAAACTTTTGAGATACCCAAGTTAAACATTCAAACCGGAACACTTTCGCCGTCCCTCTGGCCTCACATCTTTTCAGGATGGACCGGGCGGAGGTATTCATAGCGATGCGCGTCTCTGTCTTGTTTTTCTGCTTAGGGGATACCCTTATAAATCCATCCGGATTATCGATGTCACTCCATTTAAGTCTCAATATCTCCCCGGATCTCAATCCTGTGTAAGCGGCAAAAAGGCAAAGGTCGGAAAATTCCGGGTCTGTCACCTTGCCGATAACCGACCGCAACTGGTCAGAGGACAAAAACCGCAACCGTTTTTCCTCTCTCAGCGTCTTCGGGAACTCTACGTGGGACTTTATATATTTCCATCTGTAAGCCTTCATAAGCGCCGCCTTGACGTGACGAAGGACTTTATTGATGGTTGGCACCTTCAGTTTTTCTTTGAACATATCGGTGATCAGGGTATCAATATGGCGCTCTGTGATATGATTCAGGGGGATGCTGCCCCATGACGATTTCGCTTTCCTCAGGGCGACGTCATACTGGACATAAGAGGCGGGAGAGCAAGTGGCAGAAACATGGTCAAGGTATTCATCAACAAAGTCATTAAGAGGGGTTATATTTCCCTCTGATATTGCCTTCACTTTACTTGCGATGAGTTGGCGCTGAAAATGGTTGAACCGGGTCCTGGCGATTCGATTATCTTTGGTTGACAGGGATTTCCGGCGGGTACGTCCGTTCTCTTCCCATAACGCATACAAAACCCCGTTTGGATGCTCCCATATAGTAGCCATGCGCTGATTATACGAGAAACGGGGTGTCATGTTAAATCACCTTCTCTGATGAGTACCAATCGTCTATTGACTCCCGGTCAACTATCCACTGCCCGGATCTCTTGTGGGCATAAATATAGCCATTCTCAATCCATGCCTTGATAGTCGTCACCGACTTCACCTTGGCATAGGCCATAGCCTCTTTGAGGGTCAGCCAGCGACCGGGGCAAAGGGATACCATGATATAAGCGCCCACTTCCTTTGCGACCAAACTGGCGAGGGCGTCAATGTCAGGACGAGCGATTTCCATAGGACCTACCGTTCGTTGCTTTTAGACGTTTTCGATTGTTTCTTCCATATTACTTCCTGTCGGGTACAAAAAATGGCCGGACAAGTAATATTTCACTGACCTGCATTAACTTTTTTACAACACAGGAGGCTTTTATCTCCCGTGGATGTTATCTTTGAACCGAAACGTCCTGACTGACAGTTACTGAGCTGCCAGAGTCGTCGGGGACGGCTAGCGACACCATTATAGGTTCCGCTTTCCGCGTAAGTGGCGTACCCGGCATATTGATCATGTGGAGATGCCTGCATCCATCCGCTCATTACTTTCTTTGCAGGAATTTCCGCGCAGAAAATCTCCGTTCGGAAATGTTTCAATTGGTGGAATGCAATCAGCTTATAAAAAACAGAAAGTAGGGAACTGCAAGCCATTAAAATGGCTACGATAAGGTTCGTTTGTTACAGGGGGGAATGAAGTGATGATCTTATTATCTAAAATTATTCTTGGGAACGCTATGCTGAAGATGCTTGAAGCTTCTGTGGAGAAAAAACGAGTTGATTGTTGATGAAAATACTGTATGGTTTTTTCATCAAAATTTCTTTGGGATAATAATGCAAAGTATTGATGATAAATTAGTTTCGATGGTTTACGGACGAGGGAGGGGTTTAGTATTTACGCCAAAATTATTTTCCTCACTTGGAGATCAACGTGTTGTGGGTACGGTACTTACCCGGCTTTGCCGCAAAGGAACGATTCGACGTTTGGCGCGTGGCCTTTATGATTATCCCCGCAAGCATCACCAACTTGGCCTTCTGTCTCCTTCCATAGACGATGTGGCTCATGCTTTAAAAGGCCGAGATGCCACTCGATTACAACCTTCCGGCGCGTATGCCGCCAATCTTCTCGGTCTTTCCAATCAGGTCCCTATGAAGGTTGTATTCCTGACAGATGGTCCCTCCAAGCAGGTACAGTTGGGAAAACAGGAAATCGTCCTCAAACGTACCACCCCACGGAACATGGCTACTGCAGACAGGATCAGTGGTCTTGTCATACAAGCCTTAAGGCATATCGGCCAGAAATATGTGGATGCATATGTGCTCCATAGCCTCAGGAAACGCCTAAGTGACGATAATAAAAAACAGCTAATCAAAGATCTCCAATACGCGCCTGCCTGGATTGCAGATATTATGCGGAATATTTCCAAACAAAACGGTGATTAAATAGTGGATACATTTATCAAAATACCCAATAATGAGCAACAACTTTACTTTGAGCAGGTCCAATCGAGACTTGGTTTGCCACCGGTGAGCATCGAAAAATATTTCTGGGTTTGCTGGACGGTCATCTGTGATGGTCTTAGTGCCCCACACCACATTTGAATTAGTCTCGGTTGTCGTCATTGAAAATGCAATGCATTAAGGAGGGCCGAATACTGGGAAGGGTAGGGGAGCGCGTGGCAAGTCAAATAGTCGCATTTCTTCTTGCGTTATAAACCGAAAACGGATAATAATTATGCACTGCCAGGCACGCATTTTATGCTTGTGGATCGTGCTTGTGAATCGGGTCGAAAATAACCACAAGCAGACGTAAAAAGCGCATACAAAAAGTGAAAAAAGCAAGTAAAATCAATGGTTGCAAAATAGATTTCTTGCTTTGGGAGCAGGATGTCGCAGGTTCAAATCCTGCCGCCCCGACCAAATATATATAATAGATAAAAAAAGGAGTACAAATCATGACCGAAATCAAAGAAGGAACCATCAGCCGAGAAATTCGAGGCCATGTATTTTTGATCGGCGTTCACAGATCTTCCAAAATGAACGCCTTTACCTGGGACATGCTTGTCGATCTGTCCAAAGCATTTGGCGAATACGATCAAGATGCGAATTTGCGCTGTGCCGTTGTTTTCGCAGCAGGCAGTCATTTTACCGCCGGCCTGGATCTGGGGGATGTGGCACCTCATGTAGCCAAAGGGGAACCGTTTATCAAAGAAGGGGAGATCGATCCCTTTGCCGTTCACGGCCGGATGCTTTCCAAACCGCTGATCATGGCCGTTCAGGGCCGCTGCTATACCCTGGGAACGGAACTTTCCCTCGCTGCCGATGTCGTGGTTGCCGCAGCTGATACTCGCTTTGCCCAGTTGGAAGTGAAGCGGGGTATTTTCCCCTTCGGCGGGGCGACGATTCGCATGGCCAAGACGGCGGGCTGGGGAAACGCCATGCGTTATCTTCTGACCGGGGACGAATTCAGCGTTGAAGACGCCTACCGCTTTGGCCTCGTCCAGGAAATCACGGAACCGGGGAAACAGCTTGAGGAGGCATTGAAAATCGCGGAAAAGATCGCCGCCCAGGCGCCCCTCGCCGTTCAGGCGACGCTGTCTCTGGCCAAAACAGCAACATACGAGGGTTTCAACGCCGGCGTTCGGGAGATCATGCCGAAACTCCTGAAAGTGATGCAGTCCGAAGACGCCGCCGAAGGGGTCATGTCCCTAATCGAGCGCCGCCAGGCTAACTTTAAGGGGAAATAGATATCGGTTTTATGACATACCCTTAGGTATTTTTGGACGAAGCGAGGAGGAGAACGAATTTCTCGAAGACATCGCGATGGAAGTGGTGGAGCATTTCCTTTTGCATTATTCGTAGGGCCTCGAAGGGGGGCATTTGGGGCTTATAGGGACGGATGGATGTAAGGGCGTCGTAAACATCGGCAACAGAGCAGATGCGCCCGTAAGGATGAATGTCGGCGCCCTTGATGCCGAGAGGATAGCCGGAACCGTCATCCCTTTCGTGGTGCTGAAGGACAATGATGCGACTTTCCTTGTTGAGCTTATCTGTTTCAGTCAGGATTTTAAACCCGTGATCCGGGTGTTGACGCATCTCCTTCCATTCCCGATCATCCAATTTTCCCGGTTTGTTGATAATTGACTGATCGATCCGCACCTTGCCAAGATCGTGTAAAAAGAATCCCGCTCCCAGGGCGTGCATGTCGTGGCCATTGGAATTATGGTAAAGGGATTTGGTCAGCGAAATCGAGATGATGCCTACATTCACCGAATGGGTGTAGGTGGCGAAATCGTGGGATGTGATATCCAGCAGATAAAAGCTTGTTTGATCATCTGTTACAATCAGATCGACAATCTCCGAGATTGTCTTCGTGACCTCGCCGATATTAGCAGCCGTCGGTGATTCCAGAAGGTTCTTCATCATTTCCTGCGCATAGTGCTGAACGGCCCGGGCCTTTTTTTCCGGAGCGAGATTGGGATCACGAATCTTTTCCCTCAGGCCTTCCGGGACAACCTTTTGAATGGTCTCGGGAACGGCGGGCTGCTGCTCTACCGTGATGACCTCTTCAATGAGGTCTTTCCCCAGGGAGATATCAATCTTAATTTCTTTCAGGTTACTTTGAATGATTTTATCAATCTGATTCCGGGAAGTAATAAGAAACTTGTTTTTGATAAAGGAATGGGACATCCACGACAGGGGTAGATTGACGTACATCCCCACCTCCAATTTACTTGCCGGAATTGTTTTAATCATTGGAAATATTTACCGATGTGCCTTCCCGGGCGAAAGATACCTCCATGCCTCCCGAAATTTGGGGCGGGCATAAAACTTCCGTCATTTGGTCAAGTTCGTCGTCGGTGCGCATCGGATCGTGATGAAAAAGACAAAGCCGCTTTACTCCCGCCCGCGCGGCGGCGGCAATGGCGTATTCGCAGGGGGTGTGTCCCCAGCCGGTTTTGCCGGATTCATATTCCTTCATGGTATATTGTCCATCATAAATCACTATATCGGCTCCGGAAATGAATTCCTCCAGGCGCCGATTTTCCTCGGAGGCGATGAGCTCCCCCTCGTCGCACATGTCTTTGTCATAATCGGGGTTTTCCTGATTGTCAATAAACACGTTCCGGAAAGGTTCCGTATCGTAGAGGGTGCAGAAAACAAGGCCTCTTCTTTCGAAACGATAACCAAGACACATAACGGGATGGTTCAGAAACTTTGTTTTTACGATGAGGCCGTCGCGGAGATCTCTACACCCCTCCTTAAGTTCCACATAATCTATTTCCGCTGCCAGATCGGAATGGCGGATGGGGAAATAATGGTAACTGAACTGGCCTCCGACAACTTCTTGCAAGGAGTTTCCCTCCAAGGAGGCGGGACCGTAAATATTCACCCGGGAACCCGGAACATATAAGGGGATAAAGAAAGGCAAACCGTGGATATGGTCCCAATGGGTATGAGTCAAAAATATTTCTATGTTTAGCGGTCCCTTTGGTAAATCGCGGGCCATGATCAGATTCCCTAGTTCCCGTATTCCCGATCCGGCGTCGATGATGATGGATCTGTCCGTATTTTCAAAGGACAGCTCGACGCAGGGTGTATTGCCGCCATACCGGTATGTTTTCACGCCGGGGCAGGGTATGGAACCTCTAACTCCCCAAAAAGTTATGTTCATGGTTTTTCACGCCTCCGAAACGGCTAGAAAAATCTTCGCTTTTTCAAGTTCTGCGGCGACATCCGATTGGAACCGGGATAAATCATGAGATCCCGGCTCGGTGTTCTTCAGAATCAGAGTCGTCGGGTCTTCAAAAGAACAATCTCCCGCCGAGCCCCAGGAAAAGCTTTTTGCGCAAATATTTGCTGCCGCAATAATATCGCTGAATCCGGAGAAGAAGTGCAGTTCCCCTTGATGATGTGAGGCGAGGGCGGAGGTCAGATTGTCAGAAAGGCGCCACTTTTCCGCGATAATTTGCCCGACATGGCAGTGGTCGAAACCGAGGGTTTCTTTCTCGGCGCTGTATAACGGTTGACGATGCTGTTGTGATTCCTTAAGGATATAACGGTACTCTTCGGGAAAGCAATGCATCATGGGAACTTTGCCGATATCATGCAGAAGCCCCCCGACAAAAAATTCTTCCCGAGTATCGGAAGGGAGACCTTTTCTGGCCGCAAGCATCCTGGCCGTAACACCGGCGGCCAGGGAATGAATCCAGAAATCGTTCATGGAAAAACACCCATCCTTACTGTCTCCCTTGAAGATACCGACAATAGATGTGCTTAATGCCAAATTTTTGACAGTATTTAGGCCCAGCATGATAATCGCCCTGGTTACGGACGTGACCGGTTCGCTGAGGGTAAAGTAGGCCGAGTTAATGAGCTTGAGTACCTTCCCCGTCAATACCGGGTCCAGGGAAATAAGGCGGTTGAGGTCGTTGGGGGAGGTCTGAGGCTGGTTACAGACCTCGATTACCTTGGCGACCGTTGTCGGCAGACTCGGCATCCGGTTTATAAAGGACTCTATCTGATGACGTCGCTGTGGTTGATCAGTCATGATGCCAGTTTTTGTATCGCCTTCCCCTTACTTCGGTCTGCCGTCAATGATGGTACTCTGGAGCATTTGCCAGGCCTTGTCGACCTTCTCCTTTTCAGCGGCTTCCCAGGTTTGGTCGGACTTGCCGGTTGAGTAAATTATAGTCCGATTTCCATGACTGTCCGTAATTTCTTTCTGCCCCATCGTGTCGTAGGGATTCTGTTTTGCTTCCCGTTCCTGCTCAATCATCAGTTGAATGGTCCTGTCGCTGACCCCGGCCTTTCTAAGGGCAATGACCTGATCGGGGGTGAGGGCAAGAATACTGGTATGGGAAAGGATTACCAAAAGGATCCCTAAAAGCGCCCCTGAGGATATTCGCCACCATGGTGTTTTCATTTTTTAATGGTATCCTTTGGTTCGTAATGTTGATAGTGAGCGACAATCTTTGGATTCTCCAACTCATCTTTTGTCATTTTCTGTAGCATTTCCGCCGTGGTGATGTCGAGTTTGATGCGTTTGATCCTAACTTCAAGAAGGGGGATGTTTTTCTTGAACAGCTTTCGCCTGGCCATTTCCATGAAAGGTTTTTCCGCTAATTCATTCTGCATGGAGTTCCGGGCCTTAAGTAGCTCGGAAAGCTTCTTTTTTAAAAGTTCAAGTCTGTCTGCGGGTTCCTGGTTGTTGGAATTGGCAACAGCGGGGGCAGGGGAAGCTGAATTTTCTCCGGCAAGGGTGGGTGTGTTTACAACCCCGTAGGAAGAGGACTTCCTCTCCTGTTCTTTTGTGGTGCGGATACAGACATCCACAAAGAAAGGGCCGTTCGGAGAAGTAAAGGGAATGACGATGCTCGGACTTTTCAGAATATGAGTGATCGTATGGTTTGCCCCGAAGACCACCGAAGGTATGGCGGCAAAAACTGACATGCCCTTTTTTTCCAGTTGGGTGCGTGAGACGCCTGAGATCATGTTGGTAAGCTCGCCTACGGCATCCAAAACATCGTGGTTTATGGTGGTAAAGGTTTCACCGAGCATGCGCCCCACTATATGGCAGATGCTCATTTCGCTGAAACTGATTGCCAGCGAACCGACGGCGTCGCCGGTGATCCCGATAATTCCCGAGACGTCGCCATGGGCAAGATCGTCTTTCTTAACGTAGGGCTTTCCCGGGACGGGTTGGAACGAGGCCATCGTTTTTAGAACTTCCAGCGCTCCATTTAAAAAAGGATTAATATATTCTACATCCATAAATTGCAATTATCCTGTCATATTTACTTGAACTTCATCAGCCATCGTTCTCTTTTCTCAAAGGCCGCTTCGACTGCCTTCAGGATCGCTTCGATTTTCAATGGTTTTGAAAAATAATCATCAAAGCCCGCTTCCCGGCATTCTTCAATGTCGAATAAGCCGGACCACCCCGTCATGGCATACAGGATGGTGAGGGGCTTCTTTTGACGCATTTGCCGGCATAGTTCCATGCCGTTTACTCCAAACAATCTCAAGTCGAGAAAGACGAGGGATACTTCATGGCGGGAAAAAGTGTCCAAAGCCCTGTCCGCCCCATCGGCCAAAAATACATCATATCCGGCGTCTTGAAGCACCGTTTCCATGAAGTCAAGCATCGATGGCTCGTCATCCACGACCAGAATTATTTTTTCCATGCCATCATCTCCATTGCTGCTGTGAAGGAATCTTAAAAAATACAATGAACTGCGTGCGCATGAACCTTTTATACATCTTATATTACATATACCTCGAATATTCCGATTGCATGGAAAAAATCAAGAAGATTATTCATCGAAATTTAAACAAATATTATGCCATATTTCATTATAAAGTTATAAAGATAATCCTAAAGAATTCCATACCTATTTTTCGCTTCTCTTGACAATAAAACGGCTATCTGGTAGCTTTTTAGCAAGACTGATAGAAGAGATATCCATCCAGCTATCCCGGTTATTAAACCTGTCAAATATCATGTCCGATTTGATCCGGCCTCCCTTCCAAATTCCGGATTCCCATTTGTGGGGGAATGACGGTTTCAGCATTTATTGTTGCCGGAGCAGTAAAGCGATGAATCCATGAACTGGAGGCGAAGGGGTTGAAAATGAAACATCGGTACATCCTGCTTTTAATTGCTGTGATGCTCATTATATGCTCATATCTATTCACTTCCTTCTATAACCAGGCCAGACAGGAAGCCCTCAAACACATTAATAACGAACAGTTGCTCCACGCCAGACAGGCCGCCCGGGGGATAGAAGACTTTTTTGATAATTGGACGCGCATTCTGACCGCCCTCGCAGCATCGAACCCGATCATCAATATGGACAAGACGGGGAAAGAGAATGTCGAGCTCCTGTTCCGGGCAAATCAGGACAAGATAAGGGCGATTAGCCGGGTGGACAGGACAGGCAGGATTATTTACACGTTTCCTGAGAATCGAGACGCCATGGGCAGGAATATTGCTCACCAGGAGCATATCCGTGAGATCATGGGCACCCATGAACCCGTCGTCAGTGATGTATTTTCCGCCGTTCAGGGATACGAGACAGTCGCCCTCCATGTCCCCGTTTTCAAAAACAAGACTTATGAAGGTACAATAGCTGTCGCCGTCAATTTTCAAGCCCTGGCGAAGCGATACCTCGAAAACATAAAAATAGGGGATACGGGCTATGCATGGATGACCAGCCGGGACGGAACGGAACTCTACTGTCCCGTTCCCGGGCATACAGGTAAGTCAGTATTTGAGAACTGTAAAGATTTCCCATCCATCCTGGTCATGGCCGAGGACATGCTCAAGGGGCGTCAGGGGTTAACCACCTATGTCTTTGATAAGATCCGGGGGGATAAGGTTGAGACCATAAAAAAACACGCCGTCTACATGCCCATAAAAATCGGGAACACCTTCTGGTCGATTGTCGTCGCCTCCTCGGAAGACGAAATTATCGCTTCTCTGGAGGGCTTCCGGAACAAACTCATCGGGGTCATCGCCTTCCTGCTCCTGGGTGGGGTTTCATTTGCCTACTTTGGGTTGAAGGCATGGTTTATCATCAGGGAAGAGGAAAATCGCCGCTCAACGGAGGAGGTGTTGCGGGAGAGCGAACATAAATATCGTCTGATTGCGGAAAATACGGCCGATGTCATATCGGTCTTGGACATGAAAATGGGTTTTACCTATGTCAGCCCTTCCATAATGCGTATTTTCGGCTTCACCGTGGCGGAAGCCTTGGGGTTGAGCCTTGAGCAGGTCATAACCCCTGAATCCCTGAAGACTGTTCTGCATGTCTTCGCAGAGGAGATGAAACTGGAGGCAGGCGGGACTGCCGACCCGGAAAGGGTCCGCACCATGGAACTGGAGCAATACCGGAAAGACGGTTCCCTCCTCTGGGTGGAATCCAGCGTCTCCTTTATTCGCGACCAGAACGGCAAGCCCTTAGGGATACTGGCCGTGACCAGGGACATCAACGAACGTAAGAAGGTCGAGATCGCCCTGCGGAGGGAACAGGAATTTACCCGGTTGCTGTTTGAAACCTCCCCCGCCTTCATCGTGGCGATCGGCGCAGATGGGAAAACCCTGATGATGAACAAGGCGCTCCTTACAACGCTCGAATATACGGAAGAGGAGATTAAGGGCAGGGATTACTTAACCACATTTGTCCCGGAAGAAGATCGTGGAATGATCGCGGAGGTATTCCTGAAGATTATCCGGGAAGGGGAGGAAACGGTAAACGAAAACCGGATCAGGAGTAAAACCGGCCTTATATATCCTGTCGAATGGCACGGACGTGCCGTTATGAACGCGGACAAGGGAAGTGATTTTTTCGTGGGGGTCGGTATCGACATCAGTAAGCGCAAGCAGACGGAAGAAGCGTTAAAGAAATTCCAGTTTATTGTGGAAAATGCAAAACAGGAGGTATATCTGGTACTGCCGGACGGACGGATATCTTATGTGAATCAAGCTGTTGCAGATAGCCTAGGCTACACGGTAGAGGAAATCATTGCCCTGGGCGTCCCGGGATTTGATCCAAAGTTCGGACAGATGTTTTACGAACATTTTCTTGATCTGAAAAGCCGTGACCTACCGCCGTTTGAAACGATTCATATTGCCAGAGACGGCAGGAAGATCGTAAAAGAAATGAAGTCCATGTACCTGCGCATAAATGAGGAGGAATACGTCTGTGGTTTTGGTTTCGACATTACCGAAAGAAAGAGAATCGAAGAAGAAAAGCGAGGTCTGGAAGAGCGTTTGAGCAGGGCGGAGAAGATGGAGGCCCTGGGGACGCTGGCGGGCGGCGTTGCCCACGATCTCAACAATGTTCTGGGCGTTGTCGTCGGTTACGCGGAACTGCTCCTTAACACTGTGGATGAAGAAAGCCCGATCAGGCCCCGTCTGTTGAACATTATGAGGGGAGGAGAGCGGGCGGCGGCAATTGTCGAGGATCTCCTGACCCTGGCCAGAAGGGGTGTTCCCGGCCGGCAGGTCGTTAATCTTAATGACATTATCAATCAATCACGAAAGGCGCCCGAGTTTGCCAATTTGTCCTCCCAACACCCTGCGATGCGGTACGAGTACGATCTTGACCCGGAACTCTTGAATATCGCCGGGTCTCCTGTTCACATAAGCAAGACTTTATATAACCTGATTGCGAACGCCGGTGAGGCGATGGCCGACGGCGGCGTTCTGACCATCAAAACAGCCAATAATTATCTCGACAAGCCCCTTCATGGATATGATGAAATCAGGGAGGGAGACTATGTTGTCCTCTCCGTATCCGATACGGGAGAAGGTATCCCGGAGGCGGATCTGAAAAGGATATTTGAGCCTTTTTATACGAAAAAGGTCATGGGACGAAGTGGAACGGGCCTGGGACTGGCGGTGGTCTGGGGAACGGTGAAAGATCTCCAAGGCTACATAAACGTGGAGAGCGAAGAGGGTAAAGGAAGCGTATTTACTCTGTATTTCCCCGTGACGAGAGAAAAAGCGGCTGACGAACGTATTGCCGCCGCCATTTCCGAATATTTGGGAAAAGGAGAATCAGTCCTGGTCGTGGATGACGTCAAGGAACAGCGCGACCTTGCCGCTGAAATGCTCGTGGGGCTCAATTACAGTGTCACGAGTGTAGCCAGCGGTGAAGAGGCGTTGACGTACCTGGGGGAGCACAAGGTCGATCTCATGGTTCTGGACATGATTATGGATCCCGGTATGGACGGACTGGATACCTATCGGAACGTCCTGGCAATCCGTCCCGGGCAGAAAGCGGTTATCGTCAGCGGTTTTTCGGAGACGTACCGGGTGAATGCCGCCCAGGCCCTCGGTGCGGGGGCCTATGTCAGAAAACCCTATATAATGGAGAAACTGGGATTGGCCGTGCGGAAAGAACTGGACCGCACCTGTTGACCATGATCGCGCTACTGGGAATGATCCAAAGCCTTTCGGACCGCGCGCAGTAAATCATCATTCTTAAAGGGTTTCTGGATAAGATGTAATCCTTGATCAAGGATAAAGTTCGTATGCACGGCATTTGCGCTATAACCGCTTATGAACAAACATCCGATATCGGGACGTAGGGAGCAAATCTTGTCATAGACGCTGCGTCCGCCTTTTTTAGGCATCACCACGTCCAATAACAGCAAATCAATCTTTCCCGTGTAGTCATGATAAACCCTCAGAGCGTCCTCCCCGTCGACCGCTGCCAGGACTTCATATCCGGAGCTCTCGAGAATGTCCAGGGCAAGACGGCGAATTTGTTCGTTGTCCTCTGCCAGTAAAATTGTCTCCTGGCCGTCAGGGACAGGTTCTTCAAATTCAGAAGGAACAATTGTTTCGGTCTGCTCAATGGCGGGTAGGTAGATACTGAACCGAGAACCCTTGCCTGGTTCGCTGTATACTTGAATCATCCCGTTGTGCTGGCGTACAATGCCATAGACGGTGGCAAGTCCAAGCCCGGTACCCTTATCCGGATCTTTAGTCGTGAAGAATGGTTCGAATATCTTTCCCTTTGTTTCCTCATCCATGCCGCAGCCGGAGTCCGTAATGCTCAACTTCACATAGTGGCCTGGCTTGGCCCATTCATTGTGAACGCAATAGGGGGCATCGAACAGCTTGTTGTTTGTTTCGATGGAAAGGCGTCCGCCTTCGGGCATGGAATCGCGGGCGTTTAAACACACATTCATGACTACTTGTTCTATTTGGCCGCGATCGGCGTTGACCGCCCATAATTCCCGGCCGGGAAGAACGATCAGGTCGATATCCTCGCCAATAAGCCGCTGAAGCATTTTCATCAGATCCTCGATGGACTGATTGAGGTCCAGGGGGGCCAGTTGCAGCAACTGTCTTCTGCTAAAAGCCAGCAACTGCTGTGTCAGCAAGGCCGCCCGTTCTCCTGCCTTGCGTACTTCTAAGAGTTTCGGTAGATTTTTGTCGCCAGGGGAAAGGGTATGCAGAACGATACTTGTGTAGCCGAGGATAGCCTGCAACATGTTGTTAAAGTCGTGGGCCACTCCCCCGGCCAGTTGGCCGATAGCCTCCATCTTCTGCGACTGACGCAACTGCCCCTCGAGAGCCTTGCGGGCCGTAATGTCCATAGCCGCTACCACCGCTCCCGCCGCCACACCTTCCGCTTGCAGCGGCGAAGCGCTCAACACCACCCAAATCTCGGCACCGTCTTTTCGGCGCATGCGGACCTCAATTGTGGAGGCTTTGGTAGCGAGCATGTTAATATAGAGCGCCGCACCTGCTTGTTTGTATTCCTCATCGCTGAAATAGAGAAAACGGGAATTACGGCCGATCATTTCATCCCGTGGATACCCGAATACCTCAAAGGTAAAATCATTAACATTTATTATGATCCTGGCTGCACTAAGGACGGTAACCGCGATAGGGACGGCCTTGAATACGCTTCTCAGCATGGTTTCGCTGTCTTTCAAAGCCTCTTCCGTACGTTTGCGCTCGGTTATGTCCTCATAGGTCCCCAGTATCCCGATTATTTCGCCGGTATCATTCCGGAGCGGGACCTTGCTGGTCCGCAGCACGCTCAAATCGCCATCGGGAGTGACCTGATGTTCTTCATAGCCGATCCTGGCTTGGCCGCTATCCATAACCAGCTTGTCATCGCTTCGATAGCATTCGACAGGAAGGCATGGCCCCAGATCGTAATCGTCTTTGCCAACTACATCTTCGGGGTTCTTTAATCCAACATCATGGGCAAAAAGATTATTGCAGCCAAGATAACGGCTATCGCGATCCTTCCAGAAAACGCGTACCGGAATCGTCTGCAGGACATTCTGGAGCATGAGATTGGCAACAGTCAGTTGCAGCTCCCGGTCCTTCAGGGAATATTGAGTTATATCCCGTTCGGCGATGGCCTGCTGGAGTTGAGCTGTATAGGCGCGGGTCTCATCGAGGAGCCGGGCATTGTGGATAATCATGGCAAGCTGGTCGGCGGCTGTCTCAAGATAGCGGGCATCTTGGCGGAAATCGCGTTCCGACGACGAGGCTACGCCAAGCAGCCCTATCGAATGGCCACCCAGGCGCATCGGTATGGCGGCGAAGGAATTCAAACCTGCATTCCGGCATTCCATCCAGGTGCACCTTTCGTCATCGGCAATGCGGGCCACGTAAATCGGCTTATTGGCACCGACCGCCAGGCCACAGAGACATTCGCCTACGCGGTGAGTGGGTGTGGTTTCGACGGGATGGATCTTTTCGTCAGGACCACTGGCCAGCAGATGGAGCTCGTCGCCTTCACGAACGAATAAGACAACGGCATCCGGTCCGAGCGTCTGACTTACCTCCCGGACTGCGGCGCGGCAAGCTTCTTCCAGATCTGTCTTGGATGTTACGGACCGGGCCAGTTGATTAAGGGCATCGAGTTCGATGTTTTTCCGGCGCAGCGCATCTTCAGCCCGTTTGCGGTCAGTGATATCTCGGCACAGTGTTAAAATCTGGGGAGGCGCTCCCTCCGATTCCATGCGTGTGGCGTTGATCTCAATGGGGGTGATGTTGCCCAGTGAATCAACATAGTCAATTTCCAGGTTTCTTAAATATCCTTTTTTGAAGCATTCCCTGACGGCCGCGGCATTCTTTTCCTTTTCATGGACGGCAGTCCATTCCTGGACGCTCCGGCCGATTATTTCGCGCAGATTGCGGCGCCCGGCCAGACGGATGTATTCCTTGTTTGCGTCCTGTACCAGGCCGTCCCCGTCGATGATGACAAATCCCGTTCCGGTGGTCTCAATCAGGGCCCGATATTTCTTCTCGCTCTCCCTCAGTGCCCCCTCAAATTGTTTCTGATCGGAAACGTCAATAAGTATTCCAACAGCGCCAACGAATTTTCCATTTTCTATCCTGGGCTTCGTTTTCGTTCTTATCCATCTGAACTGGCCTGCTTTGTTTTTGATTCGATAGGCCAACTGCTTTTCCACACCGGTGCTGAGTTCCACGAACCGCTTGAGCAGATTGTCCCGATCATCGGGATGAACAAATTCAATGTAGTTCTTTCCAATGATATCATCCTGATCGTATCCCCAGATTTCTTTCCCAATCGGACTGAAGTAGATAATCACCCCTTGATGATCAACCTCGAAGATTACATCACTGGTGTTTTCAACCAGCCTCCGAAAATGCATTTCCCTCGTTTCCAGGGCGTCTTTCTCCGTTAATGACTCCAATAGGTCCCGCTCCAACTCGGCAACACGGTTGCGAAGGTGGGAGAGTTCAGCAATAGCATGTCCGGATGTCTTTCCTTTATCCTTCATGATCTGAATCTCTGTTAAGTGGGGAGAGGGCGGCGGTGAGTACACCGCACGCCCTCTGATTATCGAAAAATTGATCAGAAATCCTGGAAATCTTTTTCTTCCAGAGGGATGAGCTGATCGGGGCGAACTTCCTTGGCGCCTTTACCTGCTATAGGTCGACTTACCGGAGCGATGGTTCGCTTCTGAAGAAGATTGCCTGGATGCTTATGTGGCGCTGATCTGACTACCGCTCCGGTTTGACCGTTAACGCCGCCAATTACGGCGATCAGATCCCCCACAAAGGCCTTCATCTGCTGGGCCTGGGCATTCAGCTCCTCGGCGGCGCTGGCCGATTCCTCGGCGCTGGCGGCTGTCGACTGGGTGACTTTATCCATACTGCCGACGGCAGTTGCGATCTGTTGAATTCCCTGCATCTGTTCCTGGGCGGCCTGATGAATCTCCTTGATCATACTGTTGGTTTTTTTACCTTCATCCCCCATGGCGTAAAAGGATTGAAGGGTCTTATTGACGAGGGACATGCCGTCGTCAATGAGAGTCGACATTTCGCCAATAATGGTTTCGGTGTTTTTTGCCGCTTCGGCGGATTTCTTGGCCAGGTTTCTGACTTCTTCGGCGACGACGGCGAAACCGGACCCCGCTTCGCCCGCCCTTGCGGCCTCGACGGCGGCGTTGAGGGCAAGGAGATTGATCTGGAAGGCAATTTCATCGCTCGCCTTAACGACCTTAGAGGCTTTTTCACTGGATTCACCGATCCGCTTCATGGAGGTGTCCGTTTCCTTCAGGGCCTTGTGAGTGCTTTTCATAAGCCCAAAAGTAATATCACCCGATTTATTAAGAGTATCGGCGTTATCAAGAGTTCTCTGGGTCATGGATGAGAGTTCTTCGAGGGATGCCGAGGTTTCTTCCAGAGCGGAAGCCTGTTCGGATGCCCCCTCGGCAAGACTCTGGCTGGCGGAGGCGACTTGCGTGGAAGCAGAGGCTACTTGTTCCGCCCCTTCCGACATACCCGTGACGACGCGATTGATCGGCAGGGTGATGGCCCGGACCAGGATGAATCCGAGTAAGATGAAAAAGGCGACGCCGCCGGCGGTGGATAGTCCCATGAACCAGGAGGCCCAACTAGTCAGACTATTATTATTTTCGGCCTTGGCCTGGGCGTTTTTCAGTTCCGTTTCATAAAGTTGGTCGAACATCTGAAGGAGTTTTGCCCCTTGGGGGGTAACGGTCCCGACCATGTAGTCCATGGCCTCAGCTTGGTTGCCGGCAATAATAATATCCTCCATCTTGCTTCGCACTTCGATATATTTGGTCAGTTGAGTCTTGAAGTCACCATAAAAGGACTTGTTTTGCTCTTCGACGCGTTTTTCGTATTCCCCTACCAGGGACATCATTTTTTTATCCATTTCCTTCATGGCCCCGGCGCTGGTCACGGCGCGGCTGTCATCCTTCATGACGAACTTTTCCACTTGCAGATAAAGTGATCTGACCCGTAACTGCATAAAATAGTTCAATACTTTAGATATATCATTGAGAGCTTTCAGATTGTTTTCGTACATGGCCGTACCGGCCCGGGCGCTTTTGTGAAGAAAGAAAATTCCGACCCCGCCGCCGATAGCCAAAACCATGGATACGGCCACAAAGGCTACCAATATCTTTGTTTTTAATTTGACTTTGTTCATATTCCTTTTCCCTCTGTCTTATCTGAAAATATACGAGATGATTTCACCTATTAGAAAAAGGGCGGCATAAGAAAACAGCCGCCCCGCTGAACCAAGTTGTCAGACCAGGGGCGATTAAAAGTCGTCTTCACCCATGGGAATAGCGTTTTCGGGAGATTCCGCGCGGGAAAGTCCCCGGGATGCGGGAGGGGGCAACCTTTTCATCTTTGCTGACCCCGCTGTTTGTCCGCCGTTATAATTTGTCTTGAACATCGACATAATAGAGGCCAGTTCCTCGGCGCTGGCGGCGTTTTGCTGGGTGACCTGATTCATCTCGGCCACGGCGCGATTGACCTGATCGATCCCCTGGGACTGTTCCTGGGAGGCGGCGGCAATCTCCGCCATCAGCTCCACAACTTTTGCCGAACTCGAAGTAACCTGCTGAAAGGCGTCATTGGTGGTATTTACCAGAGTATCTCCGCCTTTCACCTTGCCGGCGATGTCGTCGATCAACTCGGAAGTATTCCGGGCCGCCTCGGTAGCGCGCATGGCGAGGTTTCTTACTTCATCGGCGACAACGGCAAAGCCGGCGCCGGCCTCGCCGGCACGGGCCGCTTCCACGGCGGCATTCAAGGCCAGCAGGTTGGTTTGAAAGGCTATCTCATCGATACTTTTCACAATCTTCTGTGTCTGTTCACTCGACGAGGCGATCTGCTTCATCGACACCGTAAGATCAGCCATGGAGATATTCGCCTTTTGAATAGCCTGTTTCGCCGTGTTCATCAAGCCGTTAGCCTCGGTGGTGTTGCTGGCGTTCCTTCTTGTCATGGATGCCATTTCATCGAGAGACGCCGAGGTTTCCTCGATGGCCGCCGCCTGTTCGGAGGCCGCCTCGGACAAAACCTGTGAGGTCATCAAAGACTGACCTACTGCTTCACCCATTTTACTCTGCATGGTGTTCACGGTGCTGGCTAGTTCACCGATCTCGTCCTTAGAATCCACATCGATATCCTGGGTGAGATCCCCTTCCGCTACCCTGCGGACAACGGTAATCGTTTTCATAATGGGCTGGGTAATGATGCGGGCCATGAACACGTTGATGATGACAAACAATAAGACGGCAACGATCATCACGACGATCAGAATTTTCAGGACGGCGGCAAAGCTCGTCATCGCCGCATCATATTTATCCTTGCTGAGCTTGGTTTCAAGATCCATGAGCTGCCCCAGGGTCTTGTTGAGAACCTGGTATTTATCATCCGTATTGGCCATGAACATGGTGGCGGCATTCAAATCCGTGGTGGCCATTTCCAGTATCCCGATAGCCGGGGTCTGGTAATCCTTCAATTGCTGGAAGGTGTCCTGATAAAGTTTTTTCTCTTCCGGCGTCAAGGCGTCCGATTTCATCATGTTCTGAATATTGCCGAGGGTCTTTTCAATGGCGCTGCGCTGTTCCTTGGCAAGGCCTTCGGTCTTTTCGGCGCCAATATTGGCCCCTGCCCAACTGATGACCTTATAGAGGTTGGCGTGCACATTGGCGATGGTTTTTACGAGTTCAGAACTGCTCTGATAAGCCTTGAAACGGTTGTTGAAGATATCCTCCAGGGCCGTCTTCTGCCCGCTGAGTCCAAAGTATGATACATATGCAAGCACCAATAAAAAGAAAATAGCGGTCATGGGCGCCAGGATCAATTTGTTAGACATTTTCAAGTTGTTGATAATTCTTCTCATTTTCCTGTCCCCTCTTTATTTGATTGAAGGCCAGGCAGACTGGGGGTCAGCCTGGCCTTCTCTTGTCTCGTACGGTTATTTATAGATCCCGCAGCCGAAGTAATAATCACCTTCCCGCTGGTAGTAGGTTGACTTGGCCTCAATCTTCTTGGTTTTCGGGTTTGTCCAGTTGTAATCAACCCAGCCCTTGCCCTTGGATTTGGCATCCTGGGTCATCTGATTCATGAACTGCTTCCCATTGCTGTCCTTGAGCTCCTTCAGGTTCTTGCCGATCAGGGCCTTGTTGGCCCCATGGGCCTGGCAGACCGTATTGAAATCGAAAGCAAAGACATAAAGATCCTTTTTTGTGAACTGTCCCTTGGGGTCGTTTATGGCCGCAAAGGCCTTGTCCTTGCCATTGGCCTTGTAATAGGCAGCGGCTTTCGCCACGAGGTCCTGGGCCTCCTTGGCCGTTCCCTTTTCCTGAGCATAAACAAAACCCGTCGTAAGCAGACAAATAATTACCGCCATCAATACTTTCTTCATTTCTCTTTCCCCCTTCTTAATATTGTTGTTTTAATAAATGGTTATTTACCTCTGAAACATCCACGCCGCTTCTATTTGTCCCCCCTCTCCTTATCATTTCAGAAAGACAGCCTGAGGCATAGCCCAGTAATAATTGTCCTCCCCGGTGCAGATCATCACTTTACAAATAATATGAGATCATATCCCGGATGTTCAATTATGACAGACGGACCATGAGTCCGTCTGCCATAAAGTCGTGGGCGGTCTATTTGTAGATCCCGCAGATAAATACAAAATCCCCTTCCCGCTGGTAATATGATGACTTGGCCTCGATCTTTTTGGTTTGCGGGTTTGTCCAGTTATAATCAACCCATCCTTTGCCTTTACCCTTGGCGCCATCGGTTATTTCCTTCATGAACTGTTTACCCTTGGTATCTTTGATTTCATAGAAGTTCTTACCGATCAGGGCCTTGTTGATGCCATGGGCCACACAGACGCCACTGAGATCTGAGACATAGATATAAAGATCCTTCTTGGTGAACTGGCCCTTGGGGTCGTTAAAGGCCGCAAAAGCCTTGTCCTTGCCATTGGCCTTGTAATAGGCAACGGCTTTCCCCACCAGATCCTGGGCCTCCTTGGCCGTCCCTTTTTCCGCCGCGTAAACAAAACCGGTTGTCAGTAGACAAATCATAATTGCCATAAATATTTTTTTCATTGCTTTTTCATCTCCTTATAAATTTGTTTAAATTGCATAAGTTACGGATCGTTTAATCATGAGAAAATATTCTCTTGTCTTTTTCACACCTCCTTTCAATTTACTTTGATCAAGCCCTTCGAATCACGGCCTGGGAGCAGTTACGCCCATTTCCAACTCGCAATTACTGTGTTATCAGCGGGCAGAAAAGTTTACGCCATACGATCAAGCAGTCCCATCTCTTCCGAGTTGAGAACCTTGTCGATATCGAGGAGTATTTTGACCCCTCCTCCCGTTTTGGCCATCCCGAGGATATAGGCGGTGTCCATCTTGCTGCCGAAGGTCGGGGTGTCTTCGATGTCGCCGGACTTGATGTTGAGGACTTCCGATACCGAATCGACGACAATGCCCATGGGAATTTTCGCATTAGGTCCCGTAATTTCCACCACGATGATACACGTCCTTTCCGTATATTCCATGGCGTCCATGCCGAATTTCAGCCGCAGATCGATGACGGGAATAACTTTCCCCCGGAGGTTGATGACGCCCTTTACATATCCTGGTGTCTGCGGGACCGTGGTAATCGTCATCATGCCGATAATTTCTTTTACTTTCAAAATACCGATGCCGTATTCCTCTTCCGCCAGGGTAAAGGTCAGATATTTCCCCTCCCGATTGGAAATGGCCTTTACTGCCTGATCCATTGTCTTTATGGTCTCCTCTGCCATGATCTTTTTTCTCCTTTCCGTGACTCTAAAGAGTCATTATTGTAAATTATTAGCGCTTAAACAGTTATAATACGTCCAGTTACGAGTTCTCACTCAGTTCAAACAATCCCTCCGGATCGATAATAAGGCCGATTTGACCGTCCCCGAGGATGGCGCCGCCGGATATTCCTTTAGTGTTTTTCAAACCGTCCCCAAGGCTTTTGATGACGACCTCAGCTTTTCCGAGAATCTCATCGACCATGATGCACTTGGCGCGGCCTTCCCCTTCCACAACGACGGTAATGGCATCCCACGGTTCGTGGTTGTTGGCCGCAATGCCGAACAAGTCGGCCAATCTGATCAGCGGCAGGAGTCTTCCCATTACGGTGATCATTTCACCCTTGCCGATGATATGGGTGTAGTCTTTGCGGGTAGGGCGCAGGGCCTGGCGAATCGCCGTCGTCGGCAGGATATAACGCTCTTTGCCGACTCTTACGATCATCCCGTCGATAATGGCCATTGTCAGGGGGAAACTGGTGATGAAAGTGGTTCCCTTGCCGGGGATAGAGGTTATGTCAATCTTGCCCCGCAGCTTTTCCACAGCCTGTTTGACTACATCCATGCCGACGCCGCGACCGGAGATGTCCGTTACCTGTTCCGCGGTCGAGAGTCCCGGCAACAGGATCAGGCGGTAGATTTCATAATCTGTGAGATTATCGTTTTCAGTGGCCACGCCGTTCTTGATGGCCTTTTGCAAGATTTTATCCTTATTAAGCCCCCTGCCGTCATCGCTGATTTCGATGACAATATTGCCGCCCCGATGATAGGCCTTGAGTTCAATAAGGCCTTTTTCAGGCTTGCCGCTGCGGATTCTTTCCTCCGGCGTATCGATGCCGTGGTCAACGGCGTTTCTCACAAGATGAACGAGGGGATTGTAAATCTCATCGACCATGTTACGGTCAATTTCCGTATCTTCACCTACCGGTTCAATGGCGACGGATTTTCCGGCTCCCTTGGCAAGATCGCGAACAAGGCGCGACATACGTTGGAAGGTCTGCTTGATGGGGATCATGCGCAGGCCCGTCGAGGCCCGCTGGAGCGAGGAACTGATCCGGGAAAGCTGAGATATGTCACGATGGAGATTGCGGTCGGAACTGATATGCTGCTGAACATCCTGCTGAATAATTGTCTGGGTGATGACCAGTTCGCCGACCATATCGATCATATCATCCAGTTTGCGCATATCGACGCGGATCATCGTGGCGTCCGTTGCCTGTTCCGTCTGTTTGCGCAGGGCGCCTGCAACCTGCTTGGGTGTGGCAATACCCTTGCTGATCAGTGCTTCGCCAATTTTTTTACCCGGAGCTTCCTTCGCTGTTTGCAGCCCTTCATCGAGGGCCGCCTTGGAAATGATTCCCTCATCAACAAGAATCTCGCCGACGCGCTTTCGTTGCGGAGGCGGCTCGATGCCGGACTCAACCTGTTTGATTCTTTCCTTCAGACCCGTTATATCCAGGGCCGGCGGCGGTAGCTGCCGCCCTTCCATCTCGTTTTTCAAGTGCAGGATCATGGCCTTCAGGGTATCCGCACCGTCCAGAACGACGTCGATCACGGCGGATGAAACCTCCAACTCGCCGTTTCTGGCCTTGTCGAGAAGATTCTCCAAGGTGTGGGCGAGGGTTCTGATTTCATCAAGATTCAGAAATCCCGCGACACCCTTGATGGAATGAAAGGGCCTGAAAATGGCATTTATATATTCTTTATTTTCGGGATCCTGCTCGAGATTAAGGATATTGACCTCAATCTCATCAATATATTCGAGGGACTCAGTGATGAAATCCTTCAGGAGCGACATGTCCTGGACATCGGCGATAGTATCGGTGGCTGTATCATCGGTACGGTCCTGTTGCTCCTGTGCCTCCGGGACTGGCGAATCTTCGCTTTTCAGCGCCCCTTCGGGAACGAAGCCGATAAACTTGGACAGCGTTTCGAGATAATCATCGATACTACCCTCGATCTTGCCGGAGAGCTGGTATTCCTGGGCAAGCTGCTGAATAATGGTAATGCCTTTTTCGATGACGGCAAAACCGGCTTCCTTATCCTCCACGGTGTCGAGGATCATCTTTTCCAGAAGGGAACTCATTCCCGACGACACGGTCTTGATCGGCGCGAGCTGACATTCCGCGGCTATTTTCATCATCCCTTCGATTTGATTAAGGAACATGCCCGCAGCAGGTATATCTACCTCGCGACCGCTAAGAAACAGGAAATCCGAGGCCATCTCATCGGCAAGGGCGATTAATGCGTTTTCTGTCATATTTATATCATCCTTATGATTTCATTAGCTATGTTATCTAAGGGCAGAATTTTGTCCACCCCGCCGAGCTTGATGGCTTCTTTAGGCATCCCGAAGACCACACATGTTTTTTCATCTTGAGCGATGGTGCTTGCTCCCGCGTTCTTCATTTCCTTCATTCCTTCCGCACCGTCGGCTCCCATGCCCGTCAGGATTACACCGACGGCGTTAGCCCCGGCATATTTCGCCGTCGATTTAAAGAGGACATCCACGGCCGGCCGCTGGTGATGGACCATGGGGCCGGTTTTTACCTCTACGTAATACCTCGCCCCGCTTCTTCTCAAGAGCATATGGAAATTTCCCGGGGCAATCAGGCAGGTGCCGGGGACAACCGTATCATTGTCCTGGGCCTCCTTGACCTGAAACTGGCAGAGGGTATTCAATCTGTCCGCAAAGGCGGTAGTAAAATTGGCGGGCATATGCTGAACGACGACAATCCCGGGGATGTTCGGTGGCAATTTCATCAGTACATTTTTTAACGCCTCCGTCCCACCTGTCGAAGCCCCGATGGCGATAACCTTGTGGGATGTCTGGGTAAGGGCCTTCATGGGTTCCGGTCTTTCCCTTTCCCCGGTCGGTTTTCCCGTGGCGGGAGCCATATTCACCCGTGACGCCGCCCTGATTTTATCGGCCAACTGGGAACTCATGTCTCCGACGCTGTACGAGCCGCCCGGCTTGGCGATGACATCCACGGCGCCGATGTCGAGTGCCTCCAGGGTCATTTTCCCCCCTTTCGGGGTCAGGGAGCTGACGACAATCGTCGGCACCGGATAGTATCTCATAAGTTTCTTCAGGAAGGTCAATCCGTCCATCCTTGGCATTTCGATATCCAGGGTGATAACATCGGGTTGGAGATTGACGATCTTATCCCTCGCTACAAAAGGATCCGGCGCCGTGCCGATGATCTCGATATCGGGGAAGCGGGACAGTTCCTCAGAAAATATTTTTCTGACAATCGCCGAATCATCGACTATCAGTACCTTGATTTTTTTCAAGTATTTATGTCCTCCCGGTTCATGATGTCCTAAAAATCCATCTCCTCGGTATTTTGATCGGCTTCGCCGTATTCACCTTTGTCGCTAAGTCCGAGGACGTTATAGAGAAGCTTTCGCAGCTCCTCAGGGAGAAAGGGCTTTTTTAAAAATCCACTTGCCCCCAAGAGGACGGACTCTTTAATCCTTTCCGTGTTGGCTTCGGTGCTGATAAAAACAACAGGTATTTCTTTGTAGAGTGGGTCGGAACGGAGGGCCTTCAAGAATTCAATGCCATTCATTTCAGGCATGTTGATATCGGAGAGAATTATGTCAACCCAGTTTCCCGCCATGACTTCGAGGGCTTCCCGTCCGTTCTGTGCCTCATAGCATTTATCAGTGCGTATACCCGATATGCCGATAATTTTTTTGATTACCGCCCGCATGGAAAGAGAATCGTCAACGATCAGAATATTAAAAGTCATGGTCTCGACACCGATCCTTTTGTCATTTTCTATAGATGCTCGGTTCAGAATACTTGAAGGGATGGGACAATCCCGTGAGACTTTCTGAATGACCGACAAATAAATAACCGCCTTTTTCAAGGTGCTCGTAATATTTATTGACAAGGACGCTCTGAGTGGCCTTATCGAAATAGATCATGACATTCCGGCAGAAGATGACGTCGAACCGGAATTGCTGCGGAAACGGTTCCATGAGATTAAAGCGGCGGAATTCAATCAGGTCGCGTAGATCCCTTTTCACCCTGTAGAGCCCTGAAGAAGGTCCGGTGCCGTACTGGAAATATTTCTTTAAGAGGGGTTGGGGAATTTTGTCGATTTTCTCCGCCGAATAAACGGCAGCCTGGGCAGTCTTTAGAACCTTCGTCGATATGTCCGTAGCCAATATTTTGACGTCAACCACGCCGGAGTTGGCATGTTCCCTGACGGTCATGGCTATGGAATAGGGTTCTTCTCCCGTAGAGCAACCGGCGCACCAAATGCGGAGTTTTTTAGTTTCCGCCAATTTCGGTAAAATTTTTTCCAACTTCCTGAAATGGCTCTCTTCTCTGAAGAAATAGGTCAGGTTGGTGGAGATGGAATCGATCATGGTGATCAGCTCCTCCTGACCTTCACGGGTTGTCACATGGCCGTAATAATCGGCAAAGGATCTGAAATTGCCTTCCCGGAGCCGTTTCCCCAACCGGGCCTTGACCAGCTCCTTCTTCCCATCGTGCAGATGGATTCCGCACTGTTCGTAAACAAGCTTGCTTATCCTGTCAAAATCACTGTCTTTCAAATCGGCGTTCATCAATTGCATATCAGAAGTCCGAGAAGGAACCATCGTCCATAGAGCTGTGTTTCGTTGCCTGCCGCCCTTTTATGGGGCCGGAATGATGATGTGCCGGCGATTTTTCCGTCCGTCCGGCCCCGGCGAGGCGGAGGACCTTGCGCAATCCCGACGTCTTTGCGACCGTAGCGGCGATGTGCAGGTGCTCCGTACTCCCTCCGATAATATTCGTCAATTCCGCCGTGACATGCTTCATCTTTTCCGCCTGGGCGTTCATTTCTTCGGACGCGGAGGCCGATTCCTCCGCATGGGCAGCCGTCTCCTGGGTGACCTTGTCCATTTCCGCAACTGCCTTGGTGATCTGGTCGATGCCTTGTGCTTGTTCAGTGGAGGCTGCGGAAATCTCTCCGACCAGTTCTCCGACCTTTGAGGAGCTTCCCGCTACCTCCAGAAAGGCCTCGTTTGTCTTCGCTACAAGATTGGAGCCGTCCTTGATCTTGATCACCGTCGTTTCGATGAGGGCGGAGGTATTCTTTGCCGCTTCTGCCGCCCGCATGGCCAGATTTCTGACTTCTTCGGCGACGACAGCGAAACCTGCCCCCGCTTCTCCGGCTCTTGCCGCTTCCACGGCGGCGTTCAGGGCCAGCAGATTTGTCTGAAAGGCAATCTCATCGATGGTTTTGATGATCTTCGATGTCTCCATACTGGCCGCGGAAATCTCTCCCATCGAACGGGTAAGTTCGGACATGGAGTCGTTCGCCCTTTTGACTACGGAATTGGCCTGTTTCATGAGACTGTCCGCCTGCGAGGCGTTGCCCGCGTTCTGCTTGGTCATGGACGACATCTCTTCCAGGGAAGAGGATGTCTCTTCGAGAGACGAGGCCTGCTGAGACGCCCCTTCGGCTAGGGACTGGCTGGCAGCGGCTACTTCGCTCGAGGCAGCGGCAACCTGTGTAGATGCTTCGGTCAGTTCGGCCGCCGCTTTGCCGATGGGAAGAGTGATGCGGCGGGAAAAAATGAGGACGATGACAATAGTCAGGGCAAGAAATGCTCCGGTAGCAACGATGACGAAATTACGAATGGCATTGGCAACGGCAAATAATTCAGTTTCATCCTGATTTACGCCGATAGCCCATCTCGAGATCGCCACGGGGGCAAAGCCGCCGATTTTGGCTATACCGTTAAAAGTATAACTATCAGATCCCGTCTCGAAAGCGAGCATTTTTTTCATAAAATTTTCCATACCCGGTGCTTTGCTCAGATTCATTTCGAGAATGAATTCCTTCTTGGGGTGGGAGATGACAAGCCCTGTTTTATCCGTCATATATGCATAACCGGTCTTGCCAATTTTTACGGCGGATATCTTTTCGACCAGGGTGTCAACTTTCATGGCGGCAGCTACGATCCCGGAAAAATTGCCGTCCTTATAAATGGGGGCGGCGATGACGGCGACGGGATTCCCCGTTTTTTTCGATTTGATCACTGTTCCGATGTTGGCCTTACCGGCCTTGGCGGCTAAGAAGTAGTCCCGTTCCCCGATGTTGATTCCACTATATGACCCCCCGATACCGTCCGCCTGAATGGCTCCCGTTCCATCGGCCACATAGAGGACCTCATATTCACTGCCGATTTTTTTCATTATTTCTGTGAGCTTGGCACCGGCGGGACCACTATTTCCAGACGTAGCGTCAATAAAGGCGGGGTCGACGGAGAAGGCATTTAGCATTTTGATTTCATCAACAAGGGTCATCTGGACCATGTCGGAGAGGTTTTTTGCTACATTGGTAACCTGAGCCAGAGAAAGATCCTGAAGGGCCGTAGATGATTTGTAGGCCGAAAACAAACCTACCACTAGCAAGGGGATGAGGACGATCAGTATCCCTCCCGTTAAAAGTTTTGTCCGCAATGATGCTTTTCCCATATCTTTACTTTTCCTTCCAAAAGTTATTTCCATCGCCTGGATCACTCCGGATTGGGATGATTTGCAAAATCAGGGCCATGACATGCCGTGCCTTACGCGGGATTGAATATTCACTTTCCAAGAACCTCCATAATTCCCCGCCCCCTAGAGTCCTATAATGATGACCATAAAAAGGCCGATGTGAAGAGTGACACGCTGCGGGCGGGCATGCCTGGGAGGGCGTAAGGGGATCTGTCCCAACGTCCTTTATATGATAAAAAAATCTTGACTTTGCGTGATATTTTGACAGATGATGTCAGAGTATTGACGTCCTTCCGGATTGAACAAGGGGAGAGAAGAACTTTATGAAAACATTCAGGATTCTGATTGCCGAAGACGATGAGCTCAATCGCCGGAATTTGGTGGATCTTGTCGAGGAAAGCGGTTACGTTGCCAAAGCAGTGGCGGATGGAAAGGAGGGCATGGAGGAATTTGCGAGAGACCGCTACGATCTCGTGATCACCGATCTGCGGATGCCCAACGCCGATGGTCTTGAATTGTTGCGGTTTGTCAAGGAAATGAACCAGAATAATCTCGTGATTCTCGTCACCGGCTACGCCAGTGTCCACTCCGCTGTCGACGCAATGAAGCTGGGCGCTTTTGACTACGTCACCAAGCCGCTGAAAAATGATCTCGTCAAAATTACCATCGATCGGGCGTTGTCCTATGTCAAATTAAAAGAAGAGAATGTTCTCCTCAAGGATCGATTGAAGAACCACCCCGATTTCGGCAAAATGATCGGATACAGCGAACCGATGAAGAAAGTATTTGAAAAGATAGAGAAGGTAGCAACAACGGATAGCACCGTCCTCATTCACGGCGACAGCGGCACCGGCAAAGAACTGGTTGCCCGGGCGATACATTTCAACAGCGAACGAAAAGATAAACCCCTCGTTCCGGTCAATTGCGGCGCCATCCCGGAAGAGCTTCTGGAGAGTGAGCTGTTCGGACACGAAAAGGGCGCCTTTACCGGGGCAATCCGGACCAGGATAGGCAGATTCGAACTTGCTCAAGGGGGGACGATCTTCCTTGACGAAATAGGAGATATGAGTCCCGCTCTCCAGGTGAAGCTGTTAAGGGTGATTCAGGAAAAACAATTTGAAAGAATCGGGGGCGTCAAAACCATCAACGCCGATGTCAGGATCATTGCCGCGACGAACCAGGATCTGGAAAAACTTGTCGAAGAGAAGAGGTTCCGGGAAGACCTTTTTTATCGCATCAATGTCATCCCTATTTATTTACCTCCCTTAAGAGAAAGAGGGATGGACCTGCCTATTTTGGCAAATCATTTCTTGAAAAAGGTCAACAAGTTAAAAAAGAAGGAAGTACAGCGCATTTCCCCGGCGGTCATGAACATGCTGATGGAATACCCCTGGCCGGGTAACGTGAGAGAGCTGGAGAATTTGATCGAGATGCTTGTGGTCATGAAGGAAGAGGGTGAAATAGACGTCGAGGACTTACCGAACAAGATAGCTAAGAGAAAGATTTCCGCCTCCACTCAATTAAGCGGTGATTTTCCGGAGGAGGGCGTTGATTTTAACAACATGGTTGTTCAGTTTGAAAAGGATCTCCTTTTAAAAGCCCTCGACAAATGCGGCGGCGTAAAAAACCGGGCGGCAAAGATGCTGAATCTCAATCGCACCACCCTTGTTGAGAAACTCAAACGGTTGTAACTGCCTTGCGTAAATCTGGCCTTAAATTTGCATTTCGTAAGAAACAATCTGAAAGTATAAATTTGTAATAAATAATTGCGACGCAGATCACTGCATAGTTGCATCTCGATGATCAATTGAGAAGGAAGCGATTTCTTCCGGTCAATGAGAAACATGTAGCTGATGATTACGGATCGATCGTGGGAAAAGGAATTGTGATATTTCAGTTATGGCTGATCTTGTAGTGGGTATATCGGACCTGAAGTGCAGCAGACAACAGAATGATGTTATTATAACCTACGCCCTGGGTTCTTGTATCGCCGTGGTTATCTATGATCCCATGGCGCGAGTGGGGGGGATGCTGCATTTCATGCTTCCGGATTCAACATTGGACAAAGCAAAGGCGGCGGCCTCGCCGGGCATGTTTGCCGATACGGGGGTTCCCCTGCTGTTCAAGAGCTGTTATCAATTAGGTGCGGAAAAAAAGCGGCTGATCGTGAAGATAGCCGGGGGAGCCAGTATTCTCAACGATGCAGATTATTTTCGCATCGGTCAGAAGAACATCACGGCGATGAGGAAAATGTTCTGGAAAAACAATGTGTTGATCAGCGCTGAAGACACCGGGAAAAACTGTAACCGTACGGTCAAGCTCCAGCTTTCCGACGGCAAGTGCTTCGTAAGGTCTTCCGGCGGTGCGGTAGAGGAGTTATAATGCTCGACAGAATCCTCCTTTCAATCACTAAATTGCCGGCCTTTCCGGCAACAGTGCAGCGGGTGTCCGAACTTCTGAAAAATGAGGACTATTCGGTCAACGAAATCGTCGCAGTCATAAAATATGACCAGGCTGTCACCGCAAATATCCTTAAAATAAGTAATTCGGCCTATTTTGGCGTCCGTCAAAAAATCAAGACTATTCATGATGCCGTCGTCTATCTGGGACAACAGCATCTCGTTCGCGCTATTCAGACGGCGAGCATCTCGAAGTTCTTTACCAATAAAGCTTACGGCGATAAAGCAAGTGAGCTGTGGGAGCATTCGGTGGCCGTTGCCCTCATGTCCCAGATTCTGTCACGTCAGTTTCACCATCAGGATAATTCCGTTCTCTATACGGCAGCCCTGCTCCACGATGTCGGGAAACTGGTAATGGGCGAATACGTACAGGATGCGTCCCGGAAGATATTCGAACTTGTTAATAATCACGCTTATTCATTTCTTGAAGCAGAGGAAGAGATTGTGGGGATCAATCACGCTGATCTTGGTGGACGGATTGCCGAGTACTGGAACTTTCCTGCGGAAATCAAAGATGCCATCGCCCTGCATCACCGCCCCAATCTTGACGATTTCGAGGGTAAGGTATTAACGAGCCTGATCTACCTGTCCGATCAATTCTGCCTGACCATGGGTATCGATGGCGGCATGGATGGCCTTGCTCATCGAGGATTCAGCGAGGTCACGAAGAAATTTAAGCTAAGGGAAGCCGATGTCGAAAAGAGCATGCTCCTCCTTCTTGACCAGTTAAAACAGGCAAATGAGTTGTTGCATATTGTTGATAAATAATACCGGCCATACCCTTTATGGGCGGATTAATGATGGTATTGTTTGACATGAAGCTGTAATGAATATATGCAATGATAATGACCGGGGTATAAAATAATATGGAACAGAGGCAGATATTAAGACAAAACCTGATGAAAGCGGTTTTCGAAGTATTTGAAAAAATGTATTTCATTTTTCTCGAACCCGTAGAAAAGGAAGAAGTCAGGAAAGACTTAAGTGCCGTAGAGATCGGCTTTTCCGGAGATATATCGGGAAGTATCATCGCTCGATTTCCTCATGAGTTATCACTGATCATGGCGGCAAATGCCCTGGGAATGGAAGAGAAGGAAATATCAGACCAGATCATGGAGGATTGCCGGAAAGAATGCCTCAATATGCTCTGCGGTAATTTTCTGCAAAAACACAACGCAGACAAGCTGTTTCATATGACGTTGCCAAAAGCCGTAACAGGAAATGGGGGAACCGAAAATACCGGCGGGCGGCAGATTCATAAGCTCGACCTGAATTTCGAGTCCGACAGTATTCCCTTACGCGTGGAAATGATCGTATATCAGCTGTAGTGAATAAAAAAATGGAATCATATAAAGACTTCGGGAGGAGACATGGATAAAAACATCAAGATACTTGTCGTTGATGATTTTGCCACAATGAGGAAAGTCATCAGGAACATTCTCAAGCAGGTTCAATATGAAAATATTGTGGAAGCGGAAGACGGCGTCGTGGCGTTAAATATTTTGAAATCACAGAAGATAGATTTTGTGATCAGCGACTGGAACATGCCGAACATGACGGGTTATGATCTTCTCAAGGCAGTGCGTGCCGACCCCGAAATCGGGAAAACTCCCTTTCTTATGATAACTGCCGAATCGCTTCAGGAAAATGTCGTTGCCGCAGTCAAGGCCGGGGTCAGCAATTATATCGTGAAACCGTTTACCGCCGAGACGCTGAATGAAAAAATAACAAAAATAATGGAAAAAGAAGCGAAATAGAGGCGAGGAACGCAATGAACGTCAAATTTATCAATCCTTTTTTGGAAGCGACCATCGATGTACTGAAAACGATGGCCTTTGTTACACCAACTCCGGGAAAACCATATCTTAAAAAAGATAATTACGCCAAAGGCGACATATCGGCAATTATCGGTATGACGGGGGCGGCAAGAGGGTCTCTGGCATTGACTTTTTCTGAATCCTGCATCGTCAGGATCGTCTCCAATATGCTTGGCGAAGATATCAATGAGATCAACGGAGATATCAAGGATGCCGTCGGTGAGATTACCAACATGGTGTCCGGGGCGGCCCGAAAAAAATTAGAAGCTGAAGGCTTTACCATCACTGCCGCCATTCCCACGGTGGTTTCCGGGAAGGGCCACTCGATTGTCCATGTTATGGGAGGACCAAGCATCATTATCCCCTTTACAACGGAGCATGGAGATTTTGTTGTTGATGTCTGTCTGACGGAGAGCGACTGAAAAAAGAGAAATACTAAGGGAAAGAACCGACTTACCTTAATTGCTGCATGACCTGTTGCCGGGGCTGGAGAACGATAATACTGATTCTCCGGTTCCGGGGATCATTCGGATTTTCCTTGATGTACAATTCCTGATCGGCATACCCGACAACTCTGGCGATACTATTGGAGTCAATACCATTGTTTTCCAGCTCCCGCCGCGCTGAAGAAGCCCTGGCGGTAGAAAGTTCCCAGTTGGTTACACGGGCGCCTTTGGCTGTAAAGGGGGCAGCGTCCGTGTGGCCTTCAACGGCGATGCGATTGGGAAGGTCTTTGATATTTTCGGCAACAAGCTTGATGATTTCCTTTCCCCGGGGGCTCAGATCATTGCTCCCTGCCGGGAACATCTGGCTTCCCTCCATGTCGATCAACTGGATCCGGACGCCGCCCTCGACAATGTCGATGACAACCTGGTTCCTGAAGCTCTGGAGTTTCTGTTCCACCGACTTTTTCATCTTGGCGACAAGATCCGTGGCGCCTGCTTTCCCGATGGGAGGCGCCATGCCTAGAGGGCTCGGGGATTTGTCCAGCATTGATTTGCCTGATGATGAAGCTGACGATTGCTCTTTAAAGACATTAGTTTCTTTAAAATATTGGGAAACGGCCGCCTTTTTTTCAGGCGAGACCATCGAGATCAGCCACATCAGGAGAAAAAAGGCCATCATCGCCGTTACGAAATCGGCATAGGCGACCTTCCATGAACCGCCATGATGGCCTTCGTGTTTCTTGTTTTTCCCTCTTTTGATAATTATGGTGGCTTTGTCGTCCATTTATTTCTTTTGAGCCCGCAATGCTTCTTCGACTTCCAGAAAATCAGGTTTTGATTCGTGCGGGATGACCCGGCGTCCGAATTCCAGGGCCACTTTGGGGGCGGCGCCGCCTACGAAGGACACAAGGGCCACCTTGTAAACAACCAAATACTGCAATTCTTCCATAGCGACATGCTCGAGATTTTTCCCCATCGGGCCAACATAACCATAGCAGAGGAGAACGCCGAGGAATGTTCCCACCAGGGCGGCGCCGATGCTGTTTCCCAACACGGAAGGGGGCGAATCTATTTTCCCCATGGTCAGGACTATCCCGAGAACCGCCGCCACGATACCGAGACCGGGGAGGGAATCGGCAGTGAAATTTACCATCTTGGAAGGGAGGATCAGTTCTTCAAAATGGCCTTCCAATTCTGTGTCGATGAGGGCTTCCAGCTCATGAGATGCTATCGTGGTCGTCATGACCAGCCGCAGGGTATCGGTGATGAGTCCGATGGCGCGGTGATTGTGTAAAATCTTCGGGAATTTGGTGAACAGAGGGCTTTTCCCGGGATCGTCCACATCGCTTTCAATGGAAACGAGACCCTGCTGTCTGATTTTGTAAAAAATTCCATTGAGGAGTAACAGCGATTCCATGTATTCCTGCTTGCCGTAGGGCTTGTGTGTGAGGGTGGCCAGCACGGCGACTATGACTGTCTTGACGGTCTTCATGGGCGCGGCGATAAGAAAACCGCCAAAAGCTGCCCCGCCGATGATCAACAATTCCACCGGCTGGAACAGGACTGACATTTTCCCGTGTTCCAGAAGATAGCCGCCGATTACGCATGCGGTTACGAAGAGGACTCCAATAATGACAAACATAGATTATTTCACTTCCTTTTCTCTCTGAGAATTTCCCGCTCCTTTTCAAAAACGAAGCGGACAATTTCATCCCTGATCTTGTCGTCCATCTTTACGAAACTAAGGACCGTTACGTACCCGCTGGTCTGCTTTTCCGTTTTGATAACCTCGCCATATAGATAAAGGTGCAGCGCCGCCGCTTGCCCGGAAGACAAAATAACCTTCATTTCCAGAATATCGCCGGGCTGGAAAGGCTCATTAGTCGTAAAATTTATCCCGTTACCGCTGATATGGATCGCCTTGAAGTGAAGAGACTGAAAACCTTCGCTTTGGATCGTTATGAGGCGGATAATGGAATCGAGCTTGGTATTGATCACCCGCAGCCATTCGTTGAGAAGGGGTTCCTCAACCTCCGGCAGCATGGTGTAATCCGGGATGGCCATATTGGTCGAAATTCGGGAACGAATCACCGGGTGTTCATCCTTTGATATTAGACGATAGGACATGGGAATGTAGGCATAAACACGGGTGTACTCGCGACGATTCGTGGTTATGGAGTCTTCGGATATCATGATTCCCCCCTCATTGGTTGAATAATGAAAGTTGCTTTGCAAGTGGAGTGCCACCTGCCGGATAATTGCCACGGAAAAATCATGGTACGGTAATTGCTGTCAGGCACTCATGACTACTTTAATTGAAAGGCAATCCGGCATGGTAAAAATATTTTCCATTATTATGATTTTACTTACTTTTATTGTCTCAGTGGAACCGGTTCTTTCCGCACCCGCCAAAATATTCACCATTCAGGTAATCACAAATAAAGAAAAGGATAACGCCTTGAAGGAGGCTAAAAAGCTGGCGGCTGAAAAAGTAAGCGATATCAGGGTTGAAAAAATCGGTGATCAGTATGTAGTCAGGGTCGGAAAATATTCCCAAAAGACGGAAGGATCGGAAATCTTAAAAAAGATTCGTCAAGGATATCCGGAAAGTATGTTGCGCACAGCCTATGATATGCCTGAACGCCAGCTTTATGAAGCAAACGTTTCTGTCAAGAAAGCCGTGGACGCCAACCCTACGGCAGAAAAAACCGTTGCAAAACCGGGAGCTACCCGCTCTGCCGTTCCCCAGCCTGTTGCTGAAAAACCGAAATTACGTGAGCGTCATCGTATTGACGACGTGTTGGAAAAACTCAAGGCGACTATGCCGCCAGCATCCATAACAAAGTCACCGGCGACACCCGCCAATTCTCCCCAAGCCGCTGCCGTTAACATTCCCAAGCCGGCGCCGGATGCGGCCATAGAATCGGCGCCCGTTACAGCAGCGCCGCCGGCATCCATTCAGCACCAACAAGGGACATCACAAGATTCAATTATTGGGAAGGCGATGCAATCATTTCAAAATAATCAGTATGATCAGGCGGCGGCGATGTTCTATGCAATAACGCGTCAAAAAAATGTCGATATTCCAACCTACGAAAAAGCGGTCCGCCGTCTGGCCGATTGTTATTATTTCCTGGGTGAACAGGGTTTTGCAGGAAAGCATATTATTGCCGTTGAACATTACAAGGCCATCTTGCGGAATTATCCTGATCAGAGGATGGAGAATGATCTTGCCTATTATCGTTTGGCCATGAGCTATGACAAATTGAAATTCTATTATGAAGCGGGCGCCGCCTATGACGGACTCGTGAACAAGTATCCCGACTCGATATATATCCAGGAAGCCATGCTCGGGGCCGGCGTGATGACGAAAAAAGTTGGCAGATACGCTCAGGCGGCAGACCGCCTGCAGTTATACCTGAAAAGATATCCCACCGGTAAATACAATCGGGAAGCAAGATTTTATTTGGCGGAAGCCTATTACGAAATGAAGGATCTGAAAAATGCCCTGCAACAGTATGAGGAAATACTGAAAAAGTGGCCGAATAAGGCGGACATACCCGGCAATGCTATCCTGTATATGGGATGCCTCCAGTACGAAACGGGAAGGTATCAAGATGCCATCGAATCACTGTCATATTTTTTGAGCGTATATCCCCGGGGCGATCAGGCAAAAGCGGCCCTTTACGCATTGGCGGCCTCGTTTTACGGCAGCCGCCAATTCCGGACGGCGGTGCAGCTTTTCTCACAGGTAATTGAAGCATATCCCGGCTCCCGGGAGGCGGCGGAGAGCGTGCTTGCCCTGGCAAACCTGGGTATTTTGCAAAAAGAACTAAAAATACCGGCCCCCATGCCGGGCGTAGCATATGTCGAAAACCCCATTGCCAGCTACGATCTGGTTCTTTCATCCCTCCCGGACAGTGATACGATGCAGCGCGTCCTTTATCTCAAGGCCCGTGGCTTGGAGAGGACAGGCCGTTTTTCCGAGGCCTTTGAATTAGCTGCCGATGCAATCACAAGGTATCCCAAGGGACAATACACACTGGGAACAGGAGAAATTCTGAAGAGGGCCTTTACATCCCTCATCAAGGAAGGATTTGCCAGCGAGGACTATCTGTCCGTGTCCGATCTGTATTTTAAAACCTTCCATAAAGGGTTTTATGGCCAAACGGACGAGGATGCACTGATGAAAATCGCTACGGCATTGCAAAAATTATCTTTCAATAAAGAGGCATTGGAGATGCTTAACTATATGGATGCCGTATGCAAAGACGGCACGATCAGGGATAACATCAAGAAGAATGTTGAAAGTCTGAAACAGGGGGAGTCACCAGTGGCTGAAAACCTCCTCACCGGGGGGGATCGTCTTTATGTGGAAGGGAAATACCAGGAGGCCGCGCAATGGTATGAAGGGGCCCTGAACAGCCCCGATAAGGCCAATAAACGTTGGTTATTGTACCGCCTGACGTTGTGCAAGATAAAGTTGTCCGATGGAGATGGGGCCAGAAAGAATATTGCGAGCCTTAAAGGCGGCGGTGAAGACGCCTTCTGGACCAAGGTTGCCGACTATTTATCTGATGAGGACAAGCGGCAGGGAAGATATCGGAGCGTGGCGCCGAATTGAAATTGAAGCCGGAGGAGATATGAAGAGCTTTTGCCGCCATAAGGAAGAAGTACAAAAACTGTCATTCTCAGATCTTGCGGCGGAACTGGCCCACGAGGTTCGTAATCCTTTGGGAAGCATCGAACTCCTTGCTTCTCTTTTGATGAAAAATACGGATGATGAGACCAATGTCAGGCGGGCGGCACAGATAATAAACGCCGTGAAAGAAATTAACGAAAGAATAACAAATATAATGGTTTCAACGAGGACCCGGGAAATCGATTTTGCTGAAGTAAATATTCATGACATTATTAGAGAAATTCTTCAATTTTCGGAGATGATGCTCGATGGTAAAACGCTTTTTCTGCTGATGAAGTATTCGCCGGCGGAACCGGTGGTCCGGGGAAACGTGGAAATGCTCAAACAGCTGTTTTTGATGCTTATTATCAATGCCATTCAATCTATTCGGGAAGGGGAATATCTTTTCATTGAAACGCGTTTCAGTAAGGAAGACATAGAGGCGCAGAGGTCTTCCTCCTTGAATAAAAGCGGACATTTCGAGATTCGATTCTCCATGAAGGCGGATAAGGGAGACGGTGAGACCATGAGAGCTGCGAACAGTCTGGAATGGATGTTTCAGAAAGAAGAGATGAAAACAGGTCTTGGTATATCCGTAGTTTCCAGCATCGTCGAGATGCATCAGGGGTCCGTTCATCTGGGAAAAGACGAAGACACGATGGTATTTTGCATTACCATGCCTGCCATCGCCGATTAAGGCTGAAATAAAGATAATGAACTATAATCAGAGTTTAGCTCAATGAAAAACAAGAAAATACTCATCGTGGATGACGATATGACCATGAGGATGGCCCTTGCCGATTCTCTTGAGACGAGCGGTTATGATGTCTGCATTGCCGAAAATGGCGATGAAGCACTTAAAATGTTTGGAAAAAATCATTTCGAAGTTGTCGTGACGGACATGAGAATGCCCAAGATGGGGGGAATGGATGTCCTTAAGGAAATAAAGAAAATATCTCCCCAGACACCGGTCATCCTGATTACTGCGTATGGAACGGTTAAGACAGCCGTAGAAGCCATGAAGGAAGGGGCGGCTGAATTTATCATGAAGCCCTTTTCCCTTGATGATCTGGAATTCTCGGTCAGGAATGTCCTGGCGGCGCGCGTTGAACTGGATACGTCCGGCGATGATCATGAGGATGCATCCTTCCCGGCTTCAATGGAAATTATTACCAGAAATGAAAGAATTATAAAACTCCTCGCCATGTTGAAGAACGTCGCCAAAAGTCGGTCCAGCATATTGATTCAGGGGGAAAGCGGCACGGGCAAGGAATTATTTGCCCGTTTCATCTATCTTCACAGCAAGAGAAGGCAAAACTCGTTTGTAGCCGTCAATTGTGCGGCCATTCCCGGCAATCTCCTGGAAAGTGAAATGTTTGGTTACGAGAAGGGCGCATTTACGGGTGCCCTATTTCGCAAACCCGGCAAATTTGAACTGGCCGATGGCGGGACATTGCTCCTTGACGAGGTCAGTGAGATGGATATTCAACTTCAGGCCAAACTACTGCGGGTCATTCAGGAAGGTGAAATCGATCGGTTGGGAGGTAAGGCCCCCGTGCCTGTGGATGTCAGGATCATTGCGACTACCAATATCGACTTAAAGGCCGCAATCGAAGAAAAAAAATTCCGGGGTGATTTGTTCTATAGATTAAACGTCATTCCCCTCGTTATCCCGGCTTTGCGTGAACGAAGGGATGATATTCCCCTGCTGGCCGATCATTTTTTGAAAAAATACAGTCAGGCAAATGACACCAAGAAGCCGGAACTGTCCCCGCAGGCTATTGATTCCCTGCTGAACCATGATTGGCCGGGCAATGTCAGGGAATTGGAAAACACTATGGAACGGGCGGTTCTGATTTGTGAAAATAATGCCATCCATCCGGGAGATCTTTTCCTGGATGGCGATTTATTAAAGGAAAACCCCCATTTATTGTCCGGTCAGCAGGAATCTGTAAAATTGCATATGGACATGACAAATATGACTTTGAAAGATGTCGAAAAGGCGCTCATCTATGAAACCCTTACCAAAGTAGAGGGTAATAAAAGCAAAGCGTCGCGGCTGTTGGGAATCAGTGTGCGGACGATGAGAAACAAGCTTCATGAATATCAGCTGGAAGGCCCGGGATTCAGCGAGGACGAAGAAGAACCATAGTGGTATATGCTTTGCATAGTTCTTAAATAAAAAAATATTCAATATAAATCCATAGAGAGAAAATTTAATGCCGCCTTTATTCAATAAAACATTTGATGTCCTCTCCAATATGCTGACCTATCGGTCTAAAAAGCATCAGGTCATCCTTTCGAATGTCACGAATATCGACACCCCCGGCTTCAAAGCGGCGGATTTGACTTTTCGCAATGATCTGCGGGAGGCCATGGTGAATAAGGATAAGGTCCAGATGGTAAAGACTCAGGATCGGCATATAGGACCGGAAAAAAAAGATAGTGATCCGGGAAATTACGAACTGCGGGAAACTGAGGAACCAGTCAAAATAGATACGGAAATGGTAAATTTGTCGGAAAACAATCTCATGTACAATATGACCGTGGAAATGTTGGCAAGGAAATTTCGGAGTCTGCAAACGGCATTGAAGGAGACGAGATAAAATGGATTATTCAAATTCTTTTAAAATCTGCGGCGCCGGTATGGCTGCCTCAAGAGCGAAGATGGATGTCGTGGCCAGCAATCTGGCCAATGCGGAAACAACGAGGACGCCGGAAGGGGGGCCGTACAAACGGAAATCCGTTGTTTTGTCCGCCGAAACCCCGCCGGGCGGGTTTGATGGGGCCCTGAAAGATGCCTTAAAAACCGTCAAGGTAGACAATATTGTCGAAGACACTACGGCATTCAAGACTATCTATAACCCCGGTCATCCTGACGCTGATGAGAAGGGAATGGTAAGTCTGCCCAATGTCAATCTTGTGACGGAAATGGCGGATATGATTATTGCCGCCAGATCATTTGAAGCATGCGCCACGGCTTATGATGCGACCAAAAACATGGCTTTGAAGACCCTCGATCTCGGGAAATAAGCCAAAAAGCTGAAAGGTGGGGGAAGATGAAAGATATATTCTCAATCGGAGGGCTAACAGACCCGGCAGGGCAACTGCAGAAGGTTAAGCAGCCGTTTCGACCGGAAAAGGGCGGCAACAGCTTCGGAAGCGTATTGAAAGATGCCGTTAATGATGTCAACAAGATGCAGATCCAAGCGGATCAGTCCGTAGCCAAGGCTCAGGTTCAGGAAACCGGCAGCCTCCATGAAGTCATGATTGCCCTTGAAAAAGCGGATATTTCCTTCCGAACCATGTTGCAGGTCAGAAACAAGGCCCTTGAGGCATATCAAGAAATCATGCGGATGAGCGTATAAATTGACATCTATAAAAGAAAAAATAATTAGTTATTCGGAATGCAACATATGAATCCCGCTCAAATCTTATCGAGATTATGGCAGAATTTCAACATCCTGTCACCTGTCAGGAAGATGACGGTTGTCGCTTCCGGTTTAATCAGTCTCGTCGCGATCGCGGCTATGGTCCATTTTTCCGGTCAAATGGACTATCAAACCCTCTATTCGAACTTGTCCAGCGAAGACGCCGCGAGCATTGTCGGCAAATTGCAGGAGAAAAAAATTCCTTACAAGCTGAATCCATCCGGTGACGCCATAACGGTTGCATCCGATAAAGTTCCGGAATTAAGGATGGAACTTGCCGCCTCCGGTTTGCCGAGAGGGGGTAACATCGGTTTTGAAATATTCGACCAGAAATCTATCGGGGCAACCGAATTTGAACAAAAACTAAACTATCGCCGGGCCATTCAGGGAGAACTTGCCAGAACAATCAACAGTCTCGAAGAGATACAGCAAAGTCGGGTGCACATTGCCTTTCCGAAGGACACCTTATTTATAGATCAACAACAAAAAGCCACGGCCTCGGTAACGGTAAAACTAAAGTCAGGAAAGAACCTGCGGCAGAATCAGATTGACGGCATCGGTCATCTTGTCGCCAGCAGTGTAGAGGGACTCAGGTTTGAAGACGTTATGGTTGTGGACAGCAAAGGGAATATCCTTTCCCGGGGCCATGATGAGACCAAATTATCCCAGCTCTCCAATTCACAGATGGAATATCAAAGAAATGTCGAGCGGAATCTTACCAGCCAGATTCAGACCATGCTGGAGAACGTTGTCGGCAAGGGCAAGGCCGTGGTCAGAGTGGCTGCGGATCTGGATTTCCGGATCACCGAAAAAACGGAGGAAACCTACGATCCTGAGTCTCCGGTGGTGAGGAGCACGCAGAAGCAGAGCGATAAAACAGTGGCCTCCTCAGGGGCGGCAAAAGTGGGTGCTGTAACCGGTGCGCCGGGTCAGGAAAAAGATAAACTCGATGAAGTAACCAACTATGAAATCAACAAAGTCGTCAATAAGACGGTAATGCCCGTGGGGGAAATCAAAAAGTTATCCATCGCCGTGGTTGTTGATGGAATCTACACAAAGAACGACAAGGGGCAGGAAACGTATCAGGAAAGATCAAAAAAAGAAATCGATTCATTGGACGAGCTGGTCAGGAAATCGGCGGGTTTCAATGCCGCCCGGGGTGATCAAGTTATCCTGACCAGCATGTCTTTCACGAAGCAGGATCTTGATGCGTCCCTCGCAAACATTCCCTGGCATGAAAGACTTACCCCCTTTGTGCCGGTGGCAAAATATCTTGCCCTCCTTGCCGCGATGGGCCTCCTTTTCTTCTTCGTTATCCGGCCGTTGATGACGGGATTATTGACTAGCGTTTCACGACAAGAGTCTCGAGACACGGTCCAATTGTCTTCCCAGAGGCAGATGACCGGGGGAGGGGAATCCATGGCCTTACTGGGCGGCCAGGGAGAGGGGGGCGCCATGACGGAGACGGAACTGGTAAAGCAGCTCGCCAGTTCGGATGCCAAAAAATTCGCCGAAATTCTGAGAAGCTGGGTAAAATGAAGGGGGTTATTTACCGATGACTAACGAAGAAAAGGCCGCCATTATGCTGCTGTCATTGGATGAGGCGCATGCGGATATGGTCATGAAGAATCTCCGGCCTGCGGAAATTCGCCGTATCGGTAAATACATGAATAAAATAAGCACTATACCGTCTGATACCTTAAGGACGGTAGCGAGGGAATTTATCGCCCTGGCCAAAGAAGGGAGCGGGACTATCGCCGTTGGGGAAGGAGTTGCCAAGAATATCGTCAGAAAGGCGATCGGAGAAAAAGAGGCAAGCGTTATCATGTCCGACGCCGAGGCAGCCGAATCAGGAGAGAACCCGATTATCGCGAGACTCAGGGATGTCGATCCGCGGTTATTACTCGAATTCACGAAAGCGGAGCATCCGCAGACGATTGCCTTGATCCTTGTTCACTTGCCACCGGTGCAGGCCGCAGAGATCCTGGAGAGTTTTTCCACGGAAATGCAAGGCGAAATTATCAGACGGATGGCGACACTGAAAACCGTGCCCCGGGAATTCATTGATGAGATAGCAAAGACGCTGGAAAAGGAGATCGTCGTCAACACGAGCAGTGAACAGCAAGTGGGGGGCGCCCAGCTCGTGTCGGAAGTCCTCAATATGATGAACAGGGCGAATGAAAATGAAATCATGGCGGCTCTGGACGAAAAAGATCCTGATGTCGCCAGTCAAATCAGAGCCCTCATGTTCACCTTCGAAGACGTATTGAAACTCGATGACCGGAGTCTGCAAGAATTGCTGAAAGAGGTGTCCTCAGAAGACCTATCCAAGGCCCTTAAGGCGGTCGACGAAGGACAGCGACAGAAATTCTTTAAGAACATGTCGAGACGAGGCGCTGAAATGCTGAAGGAAGATATCGAAATGATGCCGCCGATAAGATTGTCGGAGGTCGAATCAACTCAACGCTCCATTGTTGAAACGGCAAAAAGGTTGGAAGGAGAAGGGAGAATTACGGCCCTGAGGAGTACCCAAGGCGATGAGTTCGTATAATTCTCGAGTAATAAAGGCTCCTCAGGTGAAACTGGTCAAGGCCGATGATGACGAATCGGAAATGTCAAATGAGAAGGTTTCCGGAGTGGCAAATGCTTCTCCGCGGCAGAACTCATCATCAAGAATGTCAGAAATGGGGCTTCTGAAAAGGGAGTATGAAAAACGCGTCCAGGATGCGGAAAAAGATTCCTTTGAGCGGGGAATCAGCGACGGCATCAAAACCGGAGCGGAGCAGGTGCGGAAGGAATCCATAAAGAGCATCGAAGCTCTACAGAATCAGCTCAAAGAGGTAGCTTCATTAAGAAAAAGCATTTTAGAAAAAGCGGAAAAAGACATTCTTATGTTATCCATTTCGATTGCGGAAAAGATTCTTCAGCAGGAGATAACATCCAATCAGGATACAGTTCAAAATATTCTTAAGGCGGCCATGAAAAGTATTCTGGACCGGGACAACATCAAAGTGCGCCTCAATCCGCAAGATTTTCACTATATGATTGAGAAGAAGGATGATTTTCTGCAAGGATTTGACGGGATAAGAAACATTGTATTCGAAGAGGACGGTGGTATTATCAGGGGTGGTGCGGTCATTGAAACGCAGTTTGGTGAAGTGGATGCGAGGATTGATCGCCAGTTTGCCGAAGTCAAGAACCTGATTATGTCGTCAATAAACTGATCAAGATGCCGATCAATCCTGATATGAAAATTGATCTTTCCAAATATCACCGGTTATTGGATAGAATCAATCCCATCAGAGTTCACGGGAAGGTTAGTGAAATCATCGGACTTGTAGTGGAAGGACATGGTCCCGTGGCGTCATTGGGTGAACTCTGTGCCATCTATCCGGGAGGAGAAGGACGTCCGGTCACTGCCGAAGTGGTGGGATTTAAAAAAGGTAAAGTATTGCTGATGCCACTGGATACGCTGCAAGGTCTTGGTCCGGGCTGCAAAATTGTCTCCCTCGGAAAACAGGCAAGTGTCGGTGTGGGACTTGGCTTTCTGGGGCGAGTGATAGATGGCTTGGGGCATCCTATCGACGACAAGGGAGCCATTGAATATGATGATACATATCCCATTTATGCCGATCCGATAAATCCTTTGAAACGCGGTCGCATTGAGACGCCCATGGACCTGGGGATAAAAGCCATCAATGGAGTGCTTACCTGCGGCAAGGGGCAGAGAATGGGGATATTTTCGGGATCGGGGGTGGGGAAAAGCGTTCTCATGGGGATGATCGCCAGAAATACGAAGGCAGATATAAATGTCATTGGCCTGATCGGGGAGCGGGGTAGAGAAGTAAGAGAATTCCTGGAAAAAAACTTGGGTCTTGAGGGATTGAAAAGATCGGTGGTAGTAGTGGCGGCATCCGATCGCCATCCCTTGATCAGAATGAGGGCGGCTTATGTGGCAACAACTATTTCCGAATACTTTCGAGATCAGGGGAAGGATGTACTCCTCATGGTGGATTCCTTGACGAGATTTGCCATGGCGCAGCGTGAAATTGGGCTCTCTATTGGCGAACCGCCTACCACGAAAGGATATACGCCTTCCGTTTTCAGTCTGTTGCCGAAGCTGTTGGAAAGATCGGGACTTGACGCCGGAAAGGGCAGTATCACGGGGCTTTACACGATTCTGGTGGAAGGGGACGACTTCAATGAGCCCATAGCCGATTCTGCCAGATCTATTTTGGATGGCCACATTTCTCTCACGAGGGAATTGGCGAACAAGAATCATTATCCCGCCATCGATGTCCTCCAGAGTATCAGCAGAGTCATGATTGACGTCGTCGATGAGGAACAGAAGAAAAAAGCAAATGAGGTTCAGAATATTCTTGCCACTTATAAAAAAGCCGAAGATTTGATCAATATCGGGGCCTACGCTCAGGGAAGCAATCCTGATATTGATTACGCAATCGCAATGATTGCCAGGGTTAACGCCTTCCTTCAACAGGGGATAAATGAGCAGGTAGATTTTTTAAATACGAAGAAACAATTAATAAGCCTTTTCAGCGAATCATAATTAAAAGAGCAATGAATGCGGCGTTTGCAAATCAATATTAAGAAGTAATTATAGGCTGTTGATGTTTGTTTTCAAACTACAGGCAGTTCTGGATACGAAAAAAATCATCGAAGAGCAAAAACTCACGGAGTTCTCGGAGAAGAAAAAACAGTTAAACGAAGAGCTGCTGTTTTTGGAAGACATACAAAAGGAGCGGATTTTGCTTGTAGATCAACTTAGAGATTCGCAGCACCTCATTCGTCATATGCGAGACATTGAATTACAGATTACATATATTGATGTTTGTACGGAAAAGGAAAAAAAGCAGCAGCAAATAATAGCGGGCGTGACTAGTGAAGTTGAGGAAAGAAGGCTCGCCCTCCTGGAAGCGATGAAGGAAAGAAAAGTGCTGGAAAATCTAAAAAACAGGGACATGGACGAATACAAGGCGTCAGAAGTCATGCAGGAAAGAATAACGATGGACGAAACTGCCATCTTACGATTCAGGAGGACAGAGGGATGAAAAGAATTATTATCGTGGCTCAAATACTGATCATCGGAATGGTTGTCTTGAAACTCCTGGCGGCGGGACAGCTATTCCTGGACAAGGATGGACATAAAAAAGACATGTCCTTTGTAGGCCAGGCAATGGCCCAATTAACCACCGCAGGCAATTCACCGGAAAAGTTGAAAAGTATTTTCGATGACAAGCTTCAGAAGGAGCGGGATCTCTACGCTGCCCTGGAAAAGAGAAGAGTTGAACTTGATACCCGGGAAAATTCCTTGCGGACTGAAACGCAAAACCTTCAGGTATTGAAGAAAGAGATCACCGATAAAATGGATGCCCTGAAGGTCCTGGAAAAACAGCTCGATGGCAAACTTGACACCCAAAATACGGTAGATGCCAAGAAATATAAGGACTTAGCCAAGATATATGAATCTGCCGCCCCTGCTAAGGCGGGGGCAATGATGGAAAAACTAGATATAAAAACGGCTGCCGGGATCACCATGAGCATGAAGAAAGATCGGGCCGGGGCTGTCCTGTCAAACATGAATTTGCAGAAAGCGGTAGAGATCACAAAGGAAATAACGCTACTGACGAAAGTTACACCAGATGCCAAGCCATGACGGCTCCCGGTAGACCGGTCCTTAAAGGCTAAGAAATCTTGTTTCCCGATTCCCGAGCGCCAGCTCGGGAATCTTTTTTTATGTTCCACAGAGCAACTATCGGGGCCGGCAGATGGGGAAAGGCGACGCATTCGGTAGGAATTATTTTCCCTCTTTTCTCTGATTAACCTCCCGTAATAAACATTAAGATATTGATATCATGGATTATTAACTCATGGCATGTCCCTTGCTAAAAGATAGAAAAAAAAGGACCGAGACGGAGAGGAAATGTCGGCAATAGATACCATGACTATAATGAAGGAGCAAAAACCGATCGGGGCAAATGCGGCCCTGACGGGAAAAATGCCAACTGGTTCCTCAAAAAGCGGGTCTCCGGATGATTTTATCGGGATGATGCAGATTACGATGGCTGAATATCAGGATCAGAATCATACGGAAGATAATCTTGCCGCTGATGCTGCTGAGCACCGGATGGCCAAATTCTTCCCGATCAAAAAAAATCATCAAGATCAGGAAAATAGAAAAACAAAAGCTGGCGAAGGGATTGCTTCCCCGGTTGAAATAACGGCAAGGCCTGACGGTGAAAACGGCACTGACGGGGATCAGGAGACCATCGCAGTGTCGGCATTTAGCGGCGCCTTTATTGAAAAAATGACGGCCCCGACACAGGCGGCAAGCGTCGATGAGGCGGAGGCCGATTCCCTTTCATCCCTTAAGGAAGCTGGGAAAAAAGTGCATATCACTATGAAAGACATCTTTGTCCTCACCAACAAGACAGCCGGCGACCTCGGGGACAAAAACACTGGCACCCTTGCCCAAACGGCAATGAATGATGTGATCCCGGCGGCTGACAACGCCGCGGCAATCCCGGAAAATAAGGAGCAAATTGTTACGGCGCCTGAAGGCAAGGGATCAACCCCCGGGGAGATGAAAGCCGTCGTGAATACAACCGCTACGAATATAACCGCAGATGCCGCGTCCGAAATCAATCCTGCCGATCAGTCGCTCCAGACGAAAAATGGGTCGGATCGGAGGGAACTCCTGGCCGGCGCCTTGGAGGGAAAGGGAATTCCGAAGGATGTGGTGACCGGAATTATGGGGGAGCTTGGTCAGGCAATCGCGACGGAAAGGCAAGGGAAGCAGTATGAGCAAACTGTAACGGCTGAACAGCAGCCGAAGCAACCCGAGCAAACTGTAACGGCTGCACAGCAGTTGCAGCGACCCGAACAGGCAATTCCCGTCGAGATGCCACGGGGGGAAAAGCAGGTTACCCCTGAAAGGCATTCCGTTCATGCGGACCATACGGCCCTTTCCTTCAGGCAGGCGGCAGTCGCGATCCTTGAGAAAAAGGGATTTTCAGCCGCGGAAATCAAAGAAATCATGAACAAGGTCGACCAGGCGGGGGTCAGCAGTTTGCCGCCGGCCGGAAGACCTTCGCCGGACCGGACAATATTTATCCAGGAATCATTCATTCAAAAAGAAATTATCAGGGAACCCGCTTTTGGCAGCAAAAAGATCCATCAGGATATTTATCAAAAAGAGGCTTCTCTGGATAAATTCGGGCGGGAAAACGTCGAAGCCCGGGTCAAAATCAACCCCCTGGACAAAAAAACGGATAAACACGTCGTAGATGAAGGGCCTCGAGAAGAAAGCCTCGCAGAGCCGGATAATCCGCGGCCGCCGGAAAGGAAAAATGTCTTTGCCGGGCTGATGAAGGAAGCAGGGCATAAGCAGACTCCTGCAAGTAGCAAAGACATCAATGCCGGCAAGCTTGAAAAGCCCGCTATCTTTACAGGGCAAGGCGATCAGGGGAAAAGGAGCGGATCGGCCGGAGATGCGACCAGAAAAACAACTAAAAGTAAACAGGACGAAATAATCCTTCCCCCCGGCAGGGAACCGGTGCGGATCCAATCGGAGCACCTTGGCATGGCGACCAAAACCGCCGATTTCCAACAGGTGAAAACAACTACGGATACCTCGAAATCTGTCTATCAGAACGTCGTCGATCAGATCCGGGAAGGCTTTTCCCTGGTCGCAAATAAGGAAGGCGGGCAGGTCAGATTGAATCTGAAGCCGGAGTCTATGGGGCAACTGGATATGAGGATCGCCGTCCGTAATGACTCGGTTCAGATCATGATGACCGTGGAAAATGAGAAAGTGCACCAGGCGATGAATGCCCATATCGAGGATCTCAAAACGGCCCTCCAGAATCAGGGGCTGAAGATCGATAAAATTGAAGTTACGCTGCAATATCAACCCGATCAGGACCGGTCATTCTATCAGGATCAGGCAAATTCAGGGTTTAACAATCCCGACCAGGACGTCCGCCATGAGAGAATGTCTAATCGGAAGCTATCTTTTGGGGATGACCATTATCCCATAAACGGACAGGAGATCATCCAGAAGCAAAGCATTACGGAAGGGGTCAGCATTTTTGCCTGAGCGAGGCAGATAAGGAGCACACCATGAGCGATACAACGGCAGTAAACGGCATCGAAAACATCCTGGAGCAATATAGTAGCTCTACCTCCACAAAGACAAGCAAGGCCCAGTCGATGGGGAAAGAGGATTTCCTGAAGATGCTTGTTGCCCAACTGAAGAACCAGGATCCCTTAAATCCCATGAGCGGGACAGATTTCGCCACCCAGTTGGCCCAATTCTCAAGCCTGGAACAACTAACGAACCTGAATACGGGGATAACGAACCTTGGACTCTATCAACAGAGCCAATCCAATCTGCAGGCCGTCAACCTGATCGGCAAAGAAGTGACGGCGGGTCAGGGCAACGGCTTTACCGCGGCCGGTTCTCCGGTCAATCTTTACTATGATTTATCGGCAGACACGGCCGCAGTTAAAGTAAACATCTATGACGATGCGGGCGCCTTGGCCGATACCGTCTACGCTTACGATCAGGCGGCGGGAGTCAATAATCTGACTTGGAATAACATTCAGGAAAGATCGGGAAGTTATACGTTCCAGGTCTATGCCTTCGGCGCGGATGGCGGAACCCTGACTGCGGACACGCTCATCTCCGGAAAGGTGAGCGCCGTAAGCTTCAAAGACAATTCCATATATGTCAATGTTGAGGGACAGGAAGTGCCCTTCAGTGAAGTCGTGGAAGTGAAAGCATAAAAAACAGACACATAATAATTAATATATAAGCAATAAGGAGGAAATAGACATGTCGAGCGCACTTTGGATCGGGACAACGGGATTATCGGCGGCAACCAAACAGATGGACGTTATCGGAAACAATCTTGCGAACTCAAATACGATCGGTTTCAAGGCGGGAAATACCGCCTTTGCCAGCATGCTGAGCCAGAGTCTCTCCGGCGGCGGCGGCAACCAGCAGGTGGGACAGGGGGT